>Ga0181530_10002626_pt1 | contig 21066 bp, 19 predicted proteins | sample PEATcosm2014_Bin_42_FD_119769 | JGI IMG/M metagenome (GOLD analysis project Ga0181530, IMG submission 119769) | Peatland microbial communities from MTU Mesocosm Facility, Houghton, MI, USA - PEATcosm2014_Bin10_60_metaG | ecosystem: Environmental > Terrestrial > Soil > Wetlands > Peat | place... | reverse complement strand
GGGGGATGCCGCTCCCGGCGGAGAGCGGAACTGCCTAGTGAACGGCCCGCTGGCCGGGGCTAACCGGCAGGCAGATCAGTCCCCATGGCCTGCCGTTGCTGCGGGTGATCACGACGGTGGCGGCGACCTCGCCGGTGGCGCCGAGCCGGCGGCGGATCAGCGACACGTCGCCCGCCAGCCCCCGGCGGCGGATATCGGCAACCCCGATCCCGAGCTCGCGCAGCCGGCGGCTGACCTGCTTCTCATTCCAGGGCATCGACTCGACGACGCGCAGGGTCCGCGCGAACGGCGTGGTCAGCTCCCGGTCAGCGGTCAGGAATGCGATCATCGGATCGATCTTGGCGGCGCCCAGCTCACGGGCCAGTTCCTCGACCAGGCCGGCTCTGGTCACCGCCGGATTCGGGTCGAGCAGGAACTCGCCGGGCGCTGTCACGGGCACGGGGGGACCTGGCGCGGCCGTGATCGTGTCGCCGCCCGGCAGGATGGTCGCCCGGCGGCTGGTGGTCGCCAGGGCGGGGGACCAGAGCAGTCCCTCCTTCAGGTTGCGCCCGATGGCCACGAGCTCGATCTCCCAGCCGCCCGGCACCAGCTCGCGGGCCAGGCCGGGCGCGGCCTTGATGCCGACCGCGGGAACGGCATCCGCGAGCTGCAGGCACCAGCCCAGCGGCGGCTCGCTGCTGCCGCTGCGCAGCCGGTGGCCGCCCGCCCGGCGGGCCGGATCGATAAAGATCGCCTCGATGCCAGGCCCGCCCGTCCCGGCCAGCCCGCCGTGCAGAGGGCCGCGCGCTGCCTGGCTGCCGCCTGGCCCGGCTGCCCGGCCGGCGCCCCGGCTGAGCGGCAGGCGCCGGACGTCCGCGCACACGACATGGACCGGGTGAGCCGCACGTCTTGCGGCTGCGTTGTGCCGGGCGAACTCCAGGCTGGTCAGGTCGCGGTCGACGGCCAGGACGCGGCTGCCGCCGGCCAGCGCCGTCAGGTTCCCGCCGATGCCGCAGCACAGGTCGGCCACGGCGGTGAACGGGCGGAACCGGCGTGCGCTGTGCCCGGCCGTCAGCTCTGACGAGGCCTGCTCAAGCCCTGCGGGAGTGAAGAGCATCTCGTCAGCCTGGCGGAACTTAGCCCGCCCCCGCATCCGCAGGGCCTGCTGCGCGAGCGCGGCGGCTACCAGATCGGGCGGCAGCTGCTGTCGCAGCGACTTCGCCAGCTGCAGCGACCGCTCCGGGGTGACGTCCTCTCCCGCGAGCCGGTCAAGTAGCTCGCGGCCTGGCCCCGACAGCAGCGGGGACTGCGGCATCGCCGGCCTGCCCTCCCGCGCCCTGGCTGACTAGTGACGGCTTTCACGCTGACTGCTGGAGACTACCCATCCGCGGCGGCCGCGCAGGCGGCAGGCCGCGGACGCCGGGCCTGCTGAGGGACCCGCTGCTCCCGGTGAGCGTGGCTGCCGTGCCTGGCGCCCAGCCCTGCGTCAGGCATCCGGTGCGTGCTCTTACCATCGAGGCCTTGACCCCTGAATTCCCGCTTTCACCCTGTCGCCGGAGCACGATGCGCTGCGCGAGTCAGTCCGCGCGCTGGCCGACGACAAGATCGCCCCGCACGCGGCCAAGGTGGATCAGTCCTCGGAGTTTCCCTGGGCCGCGCACGACGCGCTGACCAAGGCCGACCTGCACGCCGTGCACATCCCCGAGCAGTACGGCGGCGCTGGCGCTGAACAAAGGCCAGGGCACGGTCCTGCGGCCAGCCCCCTTCTGGCGCACTCCAGCCGTGCCCCTGCTACGCCGGCGGCGTGCTGGGGGTGATTGCCGCAGCAACGTTAATGGGATCTGACTGGTATGATATTCCCATGGAAGCTGTTGTGGATCAGGCCGGCCGGATCGTGTTGCCCAAGTTCATCCGCGACGCGCTGGGTCTGCTCCCGGGTACGAAGGTGGACATCTCGCCTTACGGTGCTGGCGTGCAGGTCGTGCCCGCCGGCCGGACTGCGCGCCTAGTCGAGGAGGACGGCGTACTCGTATCGGCCGGCGGCACGCCTGTCGATGACGACATCCTCTTCGGCCTCATCGACGCGGGCCGCAAGTGACCGTCGCGGTCGATACGAGTGTCGCCGTTCCCCTTTTGGTTCGCTCGCATCAGCATCACGCGGAAGTCGTGCGATGGTGGGCCGGGCAAGAGCTCGCGCTGAGCGGGCATGCCCTGGCAGAGACCTACTCCGTGCTCACCAGGCTGCCAGGCGACGCCAGGCTGTCCGCGGAGGATGCCGCGCGTTTGCTCGACGCGCGGTTCGCTACGCCGCTGACGTTGAGCGGTCCGCCTGCTCGGACGGTCCATGCCACTTTGAGCCGCCTGGGTATTGCCGGGGGCGCCGTGTACGACGGGCTGGTGGCCCTCGCCGCCAAGGAGCACGGCGTGGCCCTCGCAACCAGAGACGCACGCGCGCGCGGGACCTATGACGCGGTCGGAGTCAAGGTAGTCCTCGTAGCCTGAAGCGCGCGGCGCCCAATGCCGCAACTGAGGTGCCAGAGCAGGGGTCATTGTCCCGAGTGCGTGCTGAAACTGCTCGCCCACCATTACTACAGGGTCGATCCGCAGATCATCCGGCGGACTATCGATACTCCGTCGCGGGACCTGAAGGCTGCTGCGCGACGCCAAGATCACCCAGATCTACGGAGGGTACGCCTGCAGCAGCGTGGCCCCGGCCTGGATCCGCTCCCACGCGTCGTCGGGGGTCTCGATCCCCCCGGACGCGACCAGCAGGAGGCGGTCGCCGGTGCGGGCCCGTAGCCGCCGCAGCACCTGCAGGGAGCGCTGCCTGAGCGGCGCGCCGGACAGGCCGCCCGCCCCGGCCACCTGAACCTCGGCGGGATCGCTGGCCAGGTGGTCGCGGGAGACGGTGGTGTTGGTGGCGATGATCCCGTCCAGGCGGAGCTCGACAGCCAGGTCGGCGATCGCGTCGATGTCGTCGTTGGCGGCCAGCCCGAGCGGGCCGGGCAGGTCTCGCCCGAGCGCACGTACCCGCAGCACCGGGTCGGCCGGCGCGAGCCACCGGCGCAGCAGCCACGGCAGGCCAGGGACCTCGGCGGCGGCCCGGATCAGGCCGAACCCCAGCCGGTGCGCGGTCTCGGCTCCCATGCGGCGGAACAGCACCGAGAACAGTCAGCTCGCTCGTGCAGTGCTTCTCGCGGGCATCCGTCGCACGGGCATCCGTCGCACGGGCAGGTCCGGCACGGCCGCCTCCGGCGAGCTTACGCTGGCTGGGGCAGGGTCGTGCCCTGCGCCGGCCCCTGCTTGCCTTCGTCGCCGCGATCGGCGGCCGGGATATCGCGCATCGCGCGCAGCGGCGAGAACAGCACCCAGAATCCGGCCGCCCAGGACCCGATGACCCCGATCCAGATCGTCGGCCGGACGCCCAGCGTGCTGCCCAGCACGCCGCCGAGCAGCGAGCCGAGCGGGAGCGTGCCCCAGACGATCCAGCGGATGGCGGCGTTCATCCGGCCGAGCAGGTGCGGCGGGCAGATCGACTGGCGGAAGCTGAGCTGCGCGATGTTGTAGAGCACCGAGGCAAATGCGAAGCCGAACAGGCCGGCCGGGATGAGCACGATCCGCCAGCCCGGCTCGGCCAGCGGGAGCAGCACCCCGAGAGCGCTGAACCCGAGTATCGATACCCAGATGATGCGGGCCGAGCCGATCCTCCTGGCCAGCGGCCCGGAGACGATGCCGCCGATGACCCCGCCGACGCTGCCGATCGCGATCAGCAGGCCGGTATAGGCCGGCCGGACGTGCAGCACCCGGACCATGAAGATGATCTCCACCGCGAAGATCATGGCCGAGAACAGGTTCGCCGTGCCGGTGCACGCCGCCACCTTCCGCAGGATCCTGTTCCCGGCCACGAAGGCCAGGCCGGCCAGCAGCTCGGTCCGCAGCCGAGTAGCCTGCCCGGCGGCGGCGGCGGCGGCGGCCGTCGTCCGCTCTGGTTCCGGCGCCCTGATCAGCAGCATGGACGCTGATGAGACCCCATACGAAACGGCATCTGCACTCATCGCGCCGGCCCGCAGGAACCCGAACAGCGCCCCGCCCAGGCCAGGTCCGGCGACCTGCGCGAATGACTGGGTGGCGCCGAGCTTGCCGTTTCCGTCCACCAGCTGCTCGCTGCCGATCAGCCCCGGTACGTAACTCTGATAGGCCACGTCGAAGAAGACCGTCAGGACGCCCGCGAGCAGCGCTGCGGCATACAGCTGGGCGATGGTGAGGACGCCCAGCGCGTAGGCGGCCGGGATCGAGCCGATGATCAGCATCCGGGCCAGGTCGCAGCAGATCATCAGCCGCCGCTTGGCCGTCCGGTCGACGATCAGCCCGGCCGGCAGCGCGATGAGCAGGAACGGCAGGGTGCCAGCCGCGGACAGCAGGCCGACCTGCAGGGTAGATGCCCCCAGCAGGACGACGGCCGTCAGCGGCAGCGCGACGATCGTCACCGCCGAGCCGAGCTCGCTCACCGACTGGCCGGTCCACAGAAGCATGAAGTCGCGGTGCCGCCAGAGGCTGGACGGCCGAGAGACTGGGGCGGCGGGGGGCATTTCAGTGACTCTAGGCGCATGGCCGGCAGCGGCCAACCGGCGCCCGGCGCGCTGACCTCGTCGCCAGGAGCGCCACCCGGCCGGGCTGGTGTCGCCTGGCCCGGCTGGTGTCGCCTGGCCCGGCTGGTGTCGCCCGGGGCTGGTGTCGCCCGGGGCTGGTATCGCCCCGGGGCCGGTGTTGCCGGGAGCTGGTGTCGCCGGCCGGCCGTCCTGGTCAGCTGCCAGGCCGCAGGTCAGAGACCGAGATCGTCGAGCTGCTGATGCAGCTCCGCGCGCGGGCCGCTCAGCACTGACCCGGTTCCTGACCTGGGCGGCGAGCCCGAGCCGGAGCCCGGCCCGGCGCCTGCCGCGGTCCTGGGCACCCTGCGGTCCCGGAACACCCAGCCTGCGAGGACGCCTCCGGCCAGTCCGCCGATGTGCGCCTGCCAGCCGATGCCGGCCTGCGGCAGCAGCACCGTGAACTGGTACGCGAAGCACAGCGCCATGACCGCGCCGACGAGCATGTCGATGGCGTGCCGGTCGAAGAAGCCGCGCACCATGATGTAGCCGAAGTAGCCGAAGACCACGCCGCTGGCCCCGGCCCCGACTGAGCCGGCGCTCTCGGTGAACCAGGCGGCTATGCCGCTGGTCAGCACGACTAGCACAGTCACCCCGGCGAACTTGGCCACGCCCCGGTAGGCGGCGAGGAAGCCGAAGATGAACAGCGGCCCGGAGTTGCCCTCGATGTGCGTCCAGCTGAAGTGCAGGAAGGGCGCGGTCAAGATATCCGGGAGGCTGGCCAGGTCGCGCGGCCTGATGCCGTAGTCGTAAGTGAGGTGGTAATGGTCAGCCCAGTTCGCGATCTGGATGATCCACAGCAGCGCCAGCACGCCCACCATGACGAATAGCGCCTTGCGGGCCTCGGCGAGTACCGTCTCGGCGTCCCCGGCTCCGACGGCCCAGGCCCGGTGCGCCGGCCTTCGCCGGACCGGTGCGCCCGGAACCCGGCCGCCGCTCGCCGGCTGGCCGGCCGCCCCCCGGCTGGCCGCTGGCCGCTGGCTGGCCGCCGGCTGCTGAGCCGTCGCTGGCCGCTGGCTGGCCGCCGGCTGCTGAGCCGTCGCTGGTCCCTGGCCGGCCGCAGGCCCCTGACCGGCCGCAGGCCGCTGGCCAGCCGAAGGCCGCTGGCCGGGAGCTGGTCGTGCGACTGGCCGGCCCTCGGCGGGTACCGGTGGATCAGGCATCGTCGTCTCCGCTCGCTTGCCAGGCCATGGCTGAAAGCTAGCCGTATCCGGGCCGCAGCGGTAGGTCACGGCGTGTCGTGGCGGGCCCCGGCGCCGATGCAGTGATCACAGCTTGATGGGTATTACGCCCAGTAATTATTACGGTACGTATTGCCAAACTGTGATGTGCGGGACACAAATAACAGCTTGGCAACACAGCTTTTTCGGCGAAAGTGCTTGGTCCCCTCCCGCAGTTCTGGCAACGTTATCCGGCGACGGCGCTGGATCCGATCAGCGGTCACTAGCTTCCCGGTAGTAACAGCCCGCAGTGATGGGTCCTTGCCGTCATATGACTCGCTGCCCTGTACCGCAGCGGTCTGCGCGCCGGGCGTTCCGCACGGCACGCCTGGCCGACGGAAGGACCGCATTGTCAGAGCACCGGAGACGGCCACCCAGCCGCCGGAAGCGGCGCAGGCGGACCGGCGTCTTCATGATTACCTCCGTGGCCGCGATCGTGGCCATTACCGCGGGAGCCCTGGTCGGGCTCCGGCTGAATGAGCGCGGGGCGGATCCGGTCGCCGTTTACGTGGCCGGGATCTCGACCAGCCATTCGGCCGGCCTGCTCGAACAGGCCCGCCAGCACATGATCCAGATGGACGCGGCGGCCCTGACGTTCAGCGTCGTCAGTCCCGCGAAGCTAGCCACGCAGCCAGCCCCGGCGGCCAGTTCGCCCTCGACCTCGACCGACGTGGCCGCCGCTGCTGGCCCGTCGGTGCCGTCCGGGCCGCCACCGGATCCGGGAACTGCCCAGGCCATCGCGTACCAGATGCTCCCCTCCTTCGGGTTCAACGCCGCCACTCAGTACGGCTGCCTGAACAACATCTGGACCCGGGAGAGCGGCTGGAACTACGAGGCCGAGAACGCGAGCGGTGCCTACGGCATCCCGCAGGCACTTCCCGGCTCGAAGATGGCGAGCGCGGGGCCGGACTGGCAGACGGACCCGACCACCCAGATCAAGTGGGGCCTTGGCTACATCCAGGGCCGGTACGGCACGCCGTGCAACGCGTGGGCATTCTGGCAGGCAAACGGCTGGTACTGACGGCGCCGCCACTGGCCCGGCCGGATCGGACAGATCGTCCTGATCCGGCCGGGCCATTTGCGTGTACTGGCCATCCGTTCAATGGCCGGACCGGTATCGGTAGCGCCCCGCTGGTAATGCTTTCCGTAGTCAATCCGCTACGTTCGGATAGTGGGAAAAGGGCCTGCGGCTCCGCCGCGCCTTTCCCGGCCGAGCGATTCCGGGCACTCAGGGTCGTTTCACGGGGTCGATTACGTGATGATGTGAGGTGCCTCACACCAACCAGGGCGGATGCTTATCCGGTTGTCGAAATCGCAGGTGAGCGAGCAGATTAAGGCGATAGCACACGACGATCGCAGGCTGCCTGTGATCTACCTCATATGGTGCCAAAGGCCATCTTGAGCGCCTGCACAGCCTGATGACCGGCAAGCTGGATTCCCGATAGCACCCTGCGTGCGTGACGGTTGCCCCCCGCGCAACTCCGTCGCCCTGCCCCGCGTGAACGTCCGTGCGCCGCTGCCGGCCCCCCTTGCTGGTTCCGGTGGCTGACCCCTGGGTGAAAGCCGAGCGCGCATCGCGCTTGACCGAAGGTAAACCTTGTCACGGCATCGCCAACTCACTCGCATGCGCAAGATCAGCAGTAGTTTCCCACCATCCAAGCTCACGATTTCTGTCGCAGGCTCGACTGTCCTCGCCGCGACAGCCGCCTCGCTCGCGGTGGCGGTCTGGCCGACCGCGGCGTCTGCCCAGCAGTCCGCCGGGCATCACCAGGCCACGGCGACCGCCCTGCCGGTCACCTGGGGGCTCACGGAGCCATCGCCGGGCACCCTGGCCGGTTACGTGGCGGCAGGCCAGCGCGCCAGCGTGCTGCACCAGGTCAGCGCCGCTCAGGCGAGGCTGGCGGCGGCGCAGCGGGCGGCAGCCGCGCAGCGCGCCAAGGAGGAGGCCGCCCGGCTGGCGGCCACTCCCGCGGCCACCCCATCGACGGCACCCACGCCGCCTGCGGTCACGACGGCCGCGTCGGGCTCGCCGCAGCAGATCGCGATGGCGATGCTCAGCTCGTACGGCTGGTCGTCGGGTCAGTTCTCCTGCCTGGACTCGCTCTGGAACGCCGAGAGCGGCTGGAACACCTACGCCAGCAATCCCAGCTCAGGTGCCTACGGCATTCCGCAGGCCCTGCCGGGATCGAAGATGGCCAGCGCAGGCCCTGACTGGCAGACCAACCCGGCGACGCAGATCAAGTGGGGCCTGAGCTACATCCAGAGCACCTACGGCTCGCCCTGCGCCGCGTGGGGACACGAGGAATCCGCAGGCTGGTACTAAGCCAGGCCAGTGCCGAGCCAGCAGATGAGCTGACTGGCCGGGGCAGGATCCGGCGGCCTGGCCGGTGCGGCATCGGGCCGCCCGGCATCGGCAGCCCGGTGTGTGCGGCATCCGGCGGCCCGGCATCGGCAGCCCGGTGTGTGCGGCATCCGGCGGCCCGGCATTGACAGCCCGGCCGGTGCGGCATCAGACGGCGGGCTTCCCTGATGGCAGGGAAGCCCGCCGTCTGCCGTCTGCCTAGCTGGCCGGCGCGAGCGGGCTGAAGGTGGCCAGGGAGGTGCGGAAGATGATGCTGGCTGCGGCGAACTGCGCCGTCGGCGCCGAGACGGCCAGCGCGTAGGACTGGCTGCCGGCCGACGTTGCCTCGGTGACCAGGATCTCCTGCACGGTGACGCGGTCCGCACCCTGCGGACGCCAGCTGAACCGCCAGCTGGCGGCCGGGTAGCCATCGAAGAGCACCGGCCTGATCGCGATCAGGGCGTAATTGCCGTACTCGTCCGTGGCGATGGCCTGAGCCTGCAGGTACCTGGCTTCCCGGACCGGGACGGCGTAGGCGAACGGGCTGAGGCTGACGTCCAGGGAGGTGCTGCCGCCCGGCGCCCCGAGGTATGCCGTCATGCCATGCGTACTCAGCGCCCAGCTGTCCGGGGCGGCGATCGTGAAGCCGGCTGTCGTGCCCAGGGCGGCCGCGGTGAGCGACTGCCACCGGTACCCGGCAGGCGGCGGAGCGCCTGCCGGCCCGGAGCCGCTGCCGGAGCCGCTCTTTCCTGAGCCGGTGCCCGGGCTGTTGCGGCTGCCCGGGGCGCCGCGGCTCGCTGTCGTCTTGCCGTCAGCACTGCTGGCACCCGGAGCCCCGCCGGGCTGTTTCTGGCCGGCGCCGCTGCGCCCGCGCGATCCGCTGCCGGATGGCTGGTGCGGGCCGGTGCCGCTGCTGCCGGCGGTCGCGGCAGACCCGGCCGGGGCCCGCCCGGCGGCTGAGGCGGGCACCGGCGAGCGGGAGTAGATCTCCCAGCCCGCGATCGCCGCGACAACAACGGCGGCGGCGCCGAGCGCAGCCGCGGCCGTCCGCCAGTGCCTGGATGACCGCTGCCCGGATGACCGCTGCCCGGATGAGCTGTTCCCGGATGACCGGGACCGCTGGGCTGCCCGGGCCGAGGGCGCCAGGCCAGGACCGTCCTGGCCTGGCGGCTGGCAGCCCGCGCAGCTGCCGGACGGGCCCGAGTGGCCCGGGTGCTCAGCGGGGCCCGGGTGCTCAGCGGGGCCCGGGTGCTCAGCGGGGCCCGGGTGCTCAGCGGGGCCCGGGTGCTCAGCGGGGCCCGGGTGCTCAGCGGGGCCCGGGTGCCCGGGCGGCACCACTGATTCCCAGCTCACGGGAGCTGCGGCAGGCCCCCAGGGCGCGCCCAGATCCGGCGGCGCAGCGGAACTGGCCGGCATCGGGCTGTCGAGAAAGGCCGGCAGCTGCGCTGTGCCCGGAAGGCCGCCGGCGCTGTCCGGCCCGGCCGACTCCGACAGGACCGTGCCCGGCATCACCAGCTCGGCAAAGACAGGGGGCGCGACGAGGCCGGATCCGGCCGCCAGGCTGGCGGTAGTGCCGTCCGCTGCAGCCGCCGCGCCGGCTTCGGCGCCTGGCCGTCCCCAGCTGCCCTGGCCAGGGCCGGACAGCGGCCGGGGGCCGCTAGCGGGCCGCTCCGACGCCTCCGCCAGCAGCCGGGCGGCCGCCGCCGAACCGGGGCGGGCGGCAGGATCGCGGCGGAGCAGCGCACCGATCACCGGCCCGAGCGGGCCAGCCGACGGTGCAGGCGGCGCCTCGTCGGTGATCACCCCGGCCGTGATGGCCGCCGACCCGCCGGGCCGGTCGAACGGTCCGCGCCCCTCCACGGCCGCGTACAGCGTGGCGCCCAGCGACCACAGATCGGAGGCGGGGGTGGCGGCCTGGCCTCGCACCCGCTCGGGGGCGGTGAACCCCGGAGTACCCACGACCATGCCCGCCTGGGTCAGCCCGGGGTCTCCCTCGAACGTCGCGATGCCGAAGTCGGTCAGTACCGTGCGGCCGTCGGCCTGCAGCAGCACGTTGCTCGGCTTGACATCCCGGTGCAGCACGCCCGCGGCATGAGCGGTCGCCAGCGCGCTCAGCAGACTGCGGCCGAGCCCGGCGGCCTGCGCTGGCGGCAGCGGACCGTCCTCGGCGATGACCTGATCCAGCGAGCGCCCGTGCACCAGCTCCATCACGATCCACGGGCATCCGTTCTCTTCCACCACGTCGTAGACGGTGATGACGCTCGGATGACTGAGCCGCGCCGCGGTGCGCGCCTCGCGCAGCGTCCGCTGGTACATGCGCTCCGCCTCGGCAGGCGCCGCCAGCGAGGTGATCTGGATTTCCTTGATCGCGACCTCGCGGTCGAGCAGCTGGTCCCGGCCACGCCAGACAATGCCCATCGCGCCGCGGCCGAGCGGGCCGTCCAGGCGGTAGCGCCCGGAGATGGCGCGGCCCGCGCTCGTCAGTGCATGCATGGCGGGACACTATCGGCCCTAGCCCTGCCATTCCTGTGAGAAGGATGGGAATTCGGCCATGCGGCCATCACGATTGCGAATCACGGCCGCTGGCCGGCTGGGGACGATCAGCAGGGCGGTCAGGCGCCCGGCCGGGCCATGGCCAGCACGTCCAGCGCCTTGTCCAGCTGCTCCTCGGTGATCTCGCCGCGCTCGACGTGCCCGCGCGCGATCACGGTCTCCCGGATGGTCTTCCCGGCCGCTAGCGCCTCGTGCGCCACGGCCGCCGCGGCCTCGTAGCCGATGTAGCGGTTCAGCGCGGTGACGATGGAGGGGGAGGACTCGGCGTAGCCGCGCAGCCGGGCGGCGTTGGCCGTGATCCCGGCCACGCACGCGTCGGCGAGTTCCCTGGCCCCGGCCTGCAGCAGCCCGATCGACTCCACCAGGTTCCTGGCGATGACCGGGATCATCACGTTCAGCTCGAAGTTGCCGGCCGCGCCCGCGAACGCCACGGCGGCGTCGTTGCCGGTCACCTGCGCGCAGATCTGGCAGACGACCTCGGGGATCACCGGGTTGACCTTGCCCGGCATGATGGACGAGCCTGGCTGCAGGTCAGGGATGTTGATCTCAGCCAGGCCGGCCCGCGGGCCCGACCCCATCAGCCGCAGGTCGTTGCAGATCTTGTAGAGGCTGACCGCCACCGTGCGCAGCACCCCGCTGGCCGCCACCAGGGCGTCCCGGCCGCCTGCCGCCTCGAAGTGGTTCTGCGCCTCGGCCAGCGGGTAGTCGCCGGTGGCCAGCCGCTCGATGACCCGGCGGGCGAAGCCCGGCGGCGCGTTCAGGCCGGTGCCGACGGCGGTGCCGCCGAGTGGCAGCTCGCCGACGTCCGGCAGCACGGCCTCGATCCGCCGGATGCCGTGGCGCACCGCCGCGGCATAGCCGCCGAACTCCTGGCCGAGCGTGACCGGGGTCGCGTCCATCAGGTGAGTCCGGCCGCTCTTGACCACGTCGGCGAATTCCGCCGCCTTCGCCTCCAGGGCCTCGGCAAGATGGCGGAGCGAGGGAATCAGCGGGTGGGTGAGCAGCGCGCAGACGGCCAGGTGCACGGCCGAGGGGAAGACGTCGTTAGACGACTGGGACGCGTTGACCTGATCGTTCGGGTGCACCGGCCGGCCCAGCCGCTGGCTGGCCAGCCGCGCGATCACCTCGTTCACGTTCATGTTGGTCGAGGTGCCGGATCCGGTCTGGAACACCGGCACCGGGAAGTGGGCCGCGTGCTCGCTCTTCTCGCTCATCGCGGCCAGCTCGTCCGCGGCCGCCTGGATGGCCGCGGCCGTGCCGGCGTCGATGACCTCCAGCTCGGCGTTGACCGCCGCGGCGGCCGACTTGATCCGGGCCAGCGCGACGATCACCTCCAGCGGCACCGGCTCAGCGGAGATGCCGCTGAAGTTCCCCACGGCCCGCTGGGTCTGCGCGCCCCACAGGGCATCGGCGGGGACCTGCACCTCGCCCATCGAGTCGTGCTCGATCCGGAACTTGTCCTCGCCGCCCGGCATGGGCATCCCTCCTAGCTCGGCCGTCTAGCTCGGCCCCTAGCTCCGTCCAGCTCGGCCCCGTCCAGCTCGGCCCCGTCCAGCTCGGCCCCGTCCAGCTCGGCCCCGTCCAGCTCGGCCCCGTCTAGCTCGGCCCCGTGCCGATGGTCAGCACCGGCTGCTTCGGGGCCGTGACGTCGGCGAAGAAGTCGTTGCCCTTGTCGTCCACCACGATGAAGGCAGGGAAGTCGCGTACCTCGATCCGCCAGACCGCCTCCATACCCAGCTCGGGGTACTCCAGCACCTCGACCTTGGTGATGCAGTCCTGCGCGAGCTTCGCCGCCGCCCCGCCGATGGATCCGAGGTAGAACCCGCCGTGCTGCTGGCAGGCCGCGGTGACCGCCGCTGACCGGTTGCCCTTGGCCAGCATGACCAGGGACCCGCCGGCGGCCTGGAACTGGTCCACGTAGGAGTCCATCCGGCCGGCTGTCGTCGGCCCGAATGACCCGGACGCGTAACCCTCAGGCGTCTTGGCCGGGCCCGCGTAGTACACGGCATGGTCGCGCAGGTACTGCGGCATCGGCTCGCCGGCGGCCAGCCGCTCGGCGATCTTCGCGTGCGCGATGTCGCGCGCCACCACCATCGGCCCGGTCAGCGCCAGCCGGGTCCTGATCGGGTACCGCGACAGCTCGGCCCGGACCTCGCTCATCGGCCTGGACAGGTCGATCCGCACCACGTCGGTATCGACCTCGGCCGGCATGGTCTCCGGCAGGTACTGCGCCGGGTCGGTCTCCAGCCGCTCCAGGAAGACCCCGTCACGGGTGATCTTCGCCAGCGCCTGGCGGTCGGCGGAGCAGGAGACCGCGATCGCGACCGGGCAGGATGCGCCGTGCCGCGGCAGCCGGATGACCCGCACGTCGTGGCAGAAGTACTTGCCGCCGAACTGCGCGCCGATCCCGGACCGCCGGGTGATCTCCAGCACCTGCTGCTCCAGGTCAGTGTCGCGGAAGCCGTGCCCGCCGGGCGAGCCGCTGGCCGGCAGGGTGTCCAGGTACCGGGCCGACGCGTACTTGGCGGTCTTCAGCGCGTACTCGGCGCTGGTCCCGCCGACCACGATGGCCAGGTGGTACGGCGGGCAGGCGGCGGTCCCGAGCGAGCGGATCTTCTCCTCCAGGAACGCCGCCATCCGCTGCGGGCTGAGCACGGCCTTGGTCTCCTGGTACAGGTACGACTTGTTCGCCGACCCGCCGCCCTTGGCCATGAACAGGAACTTGTACTCGCCGCCCGCGGTCGCGTAGAGCTCGATCTGGGCGGGCAGGTTGGATCCGGTGTTCCGCTCCTCCCACATGGTGAGCGGGGCCAGCTGGGAGTAGCGGAGGTTCAGTTTCGTATAGGCGTCATAGATGCCATGGGCGAGGTGCTGCTCATCCAGGCCGTCGGTCAGGACATGCTGGCCGCGCTTGCCCATCACGATCGCCGTGCCGGTGTCCTGGCACATGGGCAGCACCCCGCCGGCCGCGATGCACGCGTTCTTGAGCAGGTCGCTGGCCACGAAGCGGTCGTTGCCCGATGCATCCGGGTCATCCAGGATCGACCGCAGCTGCGCCAGGTGGCCGGGTCGCAGCAGGTGCGCGATGTCCCGCATGGCCTCGGCCGCGAGCAGCCGCAGCGCCTCCGGCTGCACCTCGAGGAACTCATGCCCGAGCGCTTCGGAGGTGCTCACTCCGTCACTGGTCAGCAGCCGGTACTCGGTGCTGTCGGGGCCGATGGGGAGCAGGTCGGTGTAACTGAACTCGGGCATCCGCGGCACATCCTCAAGGCGCTGGCGCTAGGTCCTCCCATCGTATTTGGCCGCTGGCTGGTTACGGTCGGCCGTCCGCGCTGGCCCGGATGGCCTCGGGTTCGCGGATGGCCCCGGTCGCCGGGCTGGCGGTCGGCACGGCGGGACCGGCGGCCTGCCGCATCCTGATCGCGATCAGCACGACCAGCAGGGCGCAGGCGTCGAAGATCGCCGCCGCCGTGAAGGAGGTCGCCATGCCGTGCACCAGGACGTGCTGCGCCTGGGCGAGCGGCCCGGCCTGGGCCAGCGGATGCCGCGCCGCGGCGCGGCTCGCGCTGCCGTAGACGGTGACCAGGATGGCCAGGCCCAGGGCGCCGCCGACCTGCTGGGTCACGTTCACCATGCTGGAAGCGGCACCGGAGTCCTGCGGCGGCACCCCGGCCAGGGACGCCATGGTCAGCGGCACGAAGGCCACCCCCATGCCGATGCCCATCAGCAGCATCGGGATCAGCACGCCGGGAAAGTAGGTGGTGGACGGGGAGATATGGCCGAGCCAGGCCATGCCGCCGACCACCGGCAGCAGGCCCGCGATCATCAGCGGCTTCGGGGGCACCAGCGCCATCAGCCGCGGCGCGAGCCGGGACACCGCGAACAGTGCCACGGTCATCGGCACGAAGGCCACCCCGGCCCGCAGCGGGCTGAAGCCCAGCACGTCCTGCACGAACTGGGTGAGGAAGAAGAACATCCCGAACATGCCGCCGACCAGCAGCAGGCGCACGACGTAGGAGGCAGACCGGCTCCGGTCAGCGAACAGGCGCAGCGGCGTGATCGGCTGCGCGGTCCTGGCCTCGTTGCCGATGAACGCGGCGAGCAGCGCGGCGGCGACCGCGAAGGAGCCCACCGTCAGCGGGTTACCCCAGCCGCTCGACGCCGCCCGGATGAAGCCGTAGACCAGTGCCGACATCCCCGCTGTCGAGGTGAGGGCCCCGGTGAGGTCGAACTTGCCGGGCTGCCGCGGCGTCTCGGGCAGCAGCCGCGGGGCGGCCAGGATCACGGCGATGCCGACGGGGACGTTGATGAAGAAGACCCAGCGCCAGGACGCCCACTGCGTGATCATGCCGCCGAGCACCAGGCCGAGGGAGGAGCCCCCGGTGATCACTGCGGTGAAGATGCCGAGCGCCCGGGCGCGCTCCCGGCTGCCGGGGAAGCTGGCGATGATCACGGCCAGCACGGCGGGGGAGGCGATCGCGCCGCCGACGCCCTGGATCGCCCTGGCGGCCAGCAGCTCGCCCGCGGTGGTAGCGAGGCCGCCGGCCAGCGAGGCGGCGGTGAAGATGGCCAGGCCGATCATGAAGACCCGGCGCCTGCCCAGGATGTCGCCGGCCCGGCCGCCGAGCAGCAGCAGCCCGCCGAAGGTGAGGGCATAGGCGTTGAGCACCCAGGACAGGCTGGGCGCGGACATGTGCAGGCCGCGGGCGATATGCGGCAGGGCGATGTTCACGACGGTCATATCAAGGACGACCATCAGCTGGGCGCAGAGCACGATGGCGAGGGTGAGGCCCCGCCGTCCGGCGGGCGCGGTCGCGCGGCCGGTGCCCGGCGGAGCTGACTGGATGGTGGGTGACGACATCGGTTCCTTCCCGAGGCAGTGCTGAACTGGGCCCTGGCCGGCGTTACCGTCGCCAGCGGGGCTGGAGTGAGCTACGATTTATTCGGAGGATCCCTCCGTTAACTATACGGAGGCTGCCTCCGCTTTGCAAGCTGATTGGTGAGGGCAACGATGGGTGCGACTGGGTCGGCCGCTCCTGGGTCAGCGGCTCCGGCCATGCGCGCGGACGCGCGGCGGAACTACGAGCGGCTGCTGACTGCCGCCGCGGCGGCCTTCGCGGAGCACGGCGCCGATGACGTGTCGCTGGAGGAGATCGCCCGCCGGGCAGGCGTGGGCATCGGCACGCTCTACCGGCATTTCCCGGCCCGCCAGGCGCTGCTGGAAGCGGTCTACGTGGGCCAGGTGGAGGCACTGTCGGCCCGGGCGCGCGAGCTGATGTCGTCGGAGGCGCCTGCCGAGGCGCTGACGGAGTGGCTACGCGCGCTCGTGGCCTTCGGCAGTACCAAGCGGAACCTGAGCGCGGCCCTGGTCCAGACGCTGGGCAAGGACTCCGAGGTCATGTCGCGGTGCGGCTCCATGATGCGCGAGGCCGCCGCGGGCCTGCTGGAGCGGGCCCAGCAGGCCGGCGTCGTGCGCGCGGACCTGCAGGGCACCGATCTGCTCCGGCTGATGCACGGGATGATCCTCGCCTCGGACTGGGCGCAGGGCGACTCCGCTCAGGCCGACCGGATCCTTTCCATGGTCATGCACGGCCTGCTCAGCCCGCCTGGCCGGGAGGGCTCATCGCGGTAGCTCCGGGTGCCGCAGCTGCCGTTGCGCGGGCGTCAGTTATCCCGAAAACCAAGCGGGCCTATTCCCCGCGGACCTTACGAGATCATGGGAGAGGCTCGCCGGGTCCGCTGCGCATGCGGCCGGGGCGGGCGGGTAGTGGGTGCGCCCGGGCGCTAACGCGGCCCGGACCCGGCAGCGAGGACGGTGACATGGAGCCAGACGGCAGGCAGGTCGATGTGAGCGAGGCGGCTCGGCAGCTGGAACTGGCCGTGCACGATGCGCAGGTCTCCTTTGACTGCATCGCGCTTGGCAACCTGGACCGGGCGCACACGCACGCGATCACCGCGCGGGCCGCGGTTGATGCTGCCGAGGTCATCCTGCGGGCATACCTGTCGGCAGGCGGCCTGGGCGAGGCTGACGAGGGCAGCTTCGCCGCTGACCTGTAGCGCTTCCGGCAGCCGCGGCGCGCCCCGGCTGAATCGGCCGTGCCCCGATGCGGCGCTGCCCTGGCCTGCTTGCCGGATACTAGCTAGTGTGTGACGCACACACATATGAGCTGAGCTGGAATCACGAAGGGAGATGACGCCATGACCGCGCATGCCGAAGGGACCTCCTCGGTCACTGCCTGGAACGAGAGCACCTACCAGGAGCTGGACGGCAAGGCCAAGCTCACCAGGGCGACGGTCACGTTCAGCTTCAGCGGCGATCTCGCAGGCGAGGGCAGCTGGGACGCGCTGATGTACTACCGCAGCGACGGCACGGCGGTCTTCACCGGGCTGCAGCGGGTGACCGGCCAGATCGGCGGCCGCGAGGGCACGTTCGTGCTGCAGGCCGACGGCAGCTTCGCCGAGGGTGAGGCCAGGAGCCGCTGGCAGATCGTGGACGGCTCGGGCACCGGCGGCCTGGCCACCCTGCGCGGCTCCGGAGTGGCCATCGCCACCAGCGAACCGCCGGGGACGTTCAGCCTCGACTACGAGCTTGACTGACGTGCCCGCCCGGCCGCGGCCATGAGCCTGAACCGGGCGGCGAACATCACGGGCGCGCTGTCCCTGGTCATCGCCGACCAGATGTCCGACGCCGTGTCCGCGGCCGCCGGGCGATCGGACTCGGCCGCCGCGGCGCTGGCCGCGCTCCTGCACTTCCTCGATGAGCCGTCTGTCGACCTGCTGCGCCAGGTCCTGGGGCTGACGTCGTCGGGCACCGTCCGGCTGCTGGACCGGCTGGAGGAATCCGGGTTCGTCGAGCGCCGGCCGGGCGTCGGGGACGGGCGCTCGACCTCGGTCACGCTGACCGAGTCGGGCCGCTTGGCGGCCCGGCAGGTAGCCGATGCGCGAGCGGCTGTGCTCGAGCGCGCGCTCGGCGGGCTGACCACGGCTGAGCGGGCGGACTTTGAGCGGCTGGCCGGAAAGATGCTCGCCGGCATGATGCGCGGGCCCGGCGCGGTGCGCTGGATCTGCCGCCTGTGCGACACCGGTGCCTGCCGCGGTGCCGCCGGGGGCTGCCCGGTCGGCAATGCGGCCCGCGAGCGCTACCTGACGTGACCGCGGCTGCCGGGCCGCCCCCGGCGGTCCCGGCCCGGCGCCAGACCAGGGCCTGCGGGCCACCGGGGCCGGGACTGCTGGTGCGAGTCGAATCTCTCTTTCTGCGTCCGGAGCGGTCGGCGGCTGCGGTCGCTAGACGGCGTCGCCGAGGCGGTAGACCCGGGCCGCGTTGCCCGAGGCGATCATGGTCGCCACCCGGATGGCGTCGGCCTCGGTCCAGTCGCCCGCGGCGACCCAGTCGCCGAGCACCCGCGCCGTCGCGCGCCGCCACAGCAGCGCGCCGAGGAAGTGCAGCTCAGGCAGGCCGTAGGCATCGGAGGAGTACAGCACCTTCCCGAACGGCGCGAGCTCGAGCGACTCGGCCACGATGGCGGTGGCCCGCGCGCCGACATAGTTAATGGCCTCGCCGACATCGAGATAGACATGCGGGAAAGCCTGCGCGAGGTAGCCGGCCGACCGGTGGAACGGATAGCAGTGCAGCAGCATGATGGGCACGCCGCGCGACCCGATATCGGCCAGGAACCGGGACGCCAGGGCCGGATCGCACCGGGACAGGTCCAGGTCGGGATCGCCGAACCCGGTGTGCAGCTGGACCGGCAGGCCGAGTTCCGTTCCGGTCCACAGCACGTGCCGGAGCAGGACCGGGTCGGTCAGCCTGGCCCGGCCGCCGTCCTCGATCTCGCGTAGCCACTGCCCGGCCGCCGCCGTCACCTCGGCCTTCGTCGGCGGGGCCGGATCGAAGTCGAGCCCCAGCCGGTAGGCGATGATGCTCTTGAGCGCCACCGCCGCCGTCGCCCGGCGGCGCAGCGCATCGGCGAACTGGCCGGCGAAGGCCGCCGCGCCGCCGCCTGCCGTCAGGGCAGCCTGCTCGGCGACCGCCTCGATCCGGACGACCTCGCTGGCGGTCGCGCCGGACAGCTCCGCCATCTCGCCCAGGCGCAGCGAGCCGTCTGCCTCGAAACCGGTGTCCAGCAGCAGCCAGGAACTGCGCGCGGCGGAAAGGAACCGGCGCGCGACATCCGTTTCGGAAAATGCGCCGCGCCGCCTCAGGTAATCGGCCTCGTTCGCATACGGCTCCAGGCCCAGCACCGGGGCGCACCAGCGCCGGATGGCAAAGCCCAGCTGGCTGTCGAACCCGGACGTGCCGGCCGCCGGCGCGCGGTCGGACTCGGTGATCAGCTGCTCGAACTCCGGCCGGGACAGGTCACGCGCGAGCGCCGCATGCGCGTGATGGTCGATGAGCGGCAGCTCGGCGATGACAGCGCTCAGGCTCAACAGGGCCTCCCCTCCGCCTGGCAACGATCGCCGATGTTAGCCGCGGGGTCAAGATCGGAGACGCGTTTCCAGGCTGGCCAGCTTGTCGGCCAGCTCCCCGAGTACGTGATCCTGGGCGAGCAGGTGCTCCTGGATCTTCACCGCCTCGTGCAGCACCGCGTCGGCGTCGTTGTAGGTAGCCTCGGACCGCTTGTCCGCCGCCGAGGCCAGCACGTTCTGCCCGACGATGATCACGGACAAGAGCACCAGCTGCAGAAAGGTCTGCGATATCCAGGACACCAGGGTGACCGCGCTGTGCGAGCTGATGGCCTCGGGCAGGCTGACAAGAGCCAGTGCGGCGAAGGCGTAGGCGCAATACATGGTCCCAACCCCGGTGGTGACGAGCACCGCGAACCGCGCGTTGAAACGGGCGATGCCGGTCCCCTTGGGGAGCTGGTCGGCGACCTTGACCGGCCCGCGGCCCTGTCCCTCCAGCCTCATTTTCGTGCGGCGGTGCGGGATGTAGTCGTAGATGGCGTGCTCGGTCATGAGAACCTCCTCGGGTGTCCTGGCTGCACGGGCAAGCTGGCCTGGCTCGGCGCAGCGGACGCCGACGCCAGCCAGCCGGATGCCGCCTGCCGTTCAGCGGCACATCAGGGCGGGGTGCCGGGGTACGGATTGGCGGCGGGGACGTCGGAGCAGATGCTCGCCGCCGCGTTGCGCGTCTGGACGTCCGACTGCGCGCTCGAGCTGCTGACCGGCTGAGCGCTCGCGGACGGGGAGCTGGCCGGAGCCGAGCCGGCATGCTTGCCAGGTCCGCTCTGCCGGGCTGGAGCATGCGCTGCCGGGGGCGCAATCACGCCGACGAAGTCCGAGCCGATGGTCAGGGTGAACCGGCCCGGTGCCGCCGTCCTGCACCGCAGGCGCCTGCGTCAGCGCGTTCATCAAGGTCCAGGCGCTGCCAGCCGCGGCAGCGTCGGTGTAGGTCACGGTGGTGTAGCTGGTGGGCGGCGCATTGCCGACGCTGGTCACGTCGAATCCGAGCTTGCGCAGGCTGGCTGCGGTGCGCGCGGCGAGATCCGGGACGCCGGTGCCGTTGCGGACGCTGACCTGAACCTGGCTGGCCGGCGTTCCGGCCAGGCTGCCGGTCCACTCCTGGTCGGACTGGATCATCTGCCACAGGATGTCATCCTCGGGCTGCTGCGGGAGCAGCCGGTTGGTGTTGGCCGGGTCCTCGATGGTCGGCATGGTGACGAACGTCACGTCCCTGGTGTGCAGGTCCTTCAGCGTCTCCGCCAGGCTGAGCAGCCGGGAGACCGATCCGAGCCCGGGGTCCACGGTGAGCGCCTTGGTGGCGGTGTTGGCGATTTCCAGCAGCTCGGCCGGGTTGTCAACGGTGCCCTGGCTCTCCAGCTTCTGGATCAGCGAGGCGATGAACTCCTGCTGCAGCTCGATCCGGCCCAGGTCACCGCCGTCGCCGACGCCGTGCCGGGTGCGGACGAAGGCCAGCGCCTCGTTCCCGGTGATCAGGTGCTCACCGCCGGAAATCTTCAGCTTGCTGAAGGGGTCGTAGTACCCGCCGGGCGGCACGCAGACCTCGACTCCGCCCAGCGTGTCCACCATGGCGCGGAAGGAGTTGAAGTCGAACTCGACGAAGTGGTCGATCGGCGCGTCCGTCAGCAGCTTGACGGTAGCGACCGCGCAGGACGGGCCGCCCTGATTCATCGCGCCGTCGATGATCGCGTCGGGGATGGGCGGCCGGTTCACGCCACGCGCCTCCCTCGCGGGGCCCGCGGCCCCGGTCTCGCTGCATTCCATCGTCGCCCGCCTCGCTGCCCGGCTCCGCGTCGCTGCCCGGCCATGGCGGATTGAGGGCAGAAATTCTTACACTTGCGCAATCTTGCAAGCCAGAGCGTACCTG
>Ga0181530_10002625_pt1 | contig 21067 bp, 23 predicted proteins | sample PEATcosm2014_Bin_42_FD_119769 | JGI IMG/M metagenome (GOLD analysis project Ga0181530, IMG submission 119769) | Peatland microbial communities from MTU Mesocosm Facility, Houghton, MI, USA - PEATcosm2014_Bin10_60_metaG | ecosystem: Environmental > Terrestrial > Soil > Wetlands > Peat | place... | reverse complement strand
GCCGCTACGACGAGCTCGGCCCGAAGGGCCTGGAGGACCGCTCCGCGCGACCGAAGGTGAGCCCGAGAGCCCCTCAGGTCGAGGTCGTGGGCATTGTCCCCCGCCTCGTCCGGTCTCAACGACTCGCGGGCACGGCGAGAAATCGGTGGTCGACCCCGATTTCCACGCTCCCCTTCCCCCGCGCCGCCCTGAGCGTCTGAACGACCTACCCGCCCTGAAGCAAGGTTAGGTTTGTCCGTCATGATCGAGCATGCGAGGTTCGGACGAACCGGTCACCTAAGCACCCGGGTGATCTTCGGCGGTGCGGCGCTCGGCTCGGCAAGCCAGAAGACGGCTGACAGTGTTCTCGAAGTGCTTCGCGAGTACGGTGTCAATCACCTCGACACCGCCGCCAGCTACGGCGACTCCGAGCTGCGAATCGCGCCCTGGCTGGTAGGCCACCGCGATGACTACTTCCTCGCGACCAAGACGGGCGAGCGCAACGGTGATGCGGCCCGGGGCGAGCTCGAGCGCTCACTCTCGCGCCTCGGCGTGGACCACGTGGACCTCGTCCAGCTCCACAACCTCGTGGAGGAGGAGGACTGGGCAGCCGCGCATGCTCCCGACGGAGCACTGGCGGCCCTGTGCCGGGCGCGCGACGAGGGCTTGGTTCGCTTCATCGGTGTCACCGGTCACGGCGTGAGTGTCGCGCGGATGCACCTGAGAAGCCTCGAGCGCTTCGACTACGACTCGGTGCTATTGCCCTACAACTTCACGATGCGCGCCAACAGCCGCTACCACGACGAGGTCGAACAGCTTCTCACGGTGAGCCACCAGCGCGACGTCGCCGTGCAGACCATCAAGGCTGTGGCGCGCCGCCGCTGGCTGGCGGATACGTCCCGCGATAGGCGGAGCTGGTACGAGCCGATCGACGATCCCGGTGCCATCGCCCGAGCCGTGCACTACGTGCTCGGAAGGCCAGGCCTCTTCCTCGACTCCTCGAGTGACTTCCACCTGCTCCGGCACATCCTCGAAGCCGCCTCGCAGTCGGCCGCGGTGCCGTCGGACGACGAGATGGCGGACGACGCCCGCTCGTTCGACATCACCCAATTGTTCGACGACGCGGAGCCTGAGCGCGGGTAATCGGAGCGGCACCTCCTGCTGGCTACCTTGACGCCGCGCTGACCCACGGGCAGTGGTCCCTCAGCCTCGACCGGCACGACCTAGTCGATGCTCGTGGGTTGGGACAGACCAACCGTGCGGTCGTACCGGCCGTAGGGGCAGGACCGCTGTGGTCTCTTCGACTGACTCGAACCAGCCTTGGCGGAGGACTACTTGACATGCGTCCCTCGGGCGACCCGGGCGCTAGGAGAGCGACGGATAGCTCGCACGAAGTGTCATCAACCCCCTTACGCTAGCGTCGAGTCATGGACGACAAAGAGATGGACCGGGTAGTGAAGGAGCTCCTGCGTCTTCCCGCCGAGACCGCAAAGCACCGAGCGGCCATCTCCCGAATCGCCGCAAGACGACGCGAACTCGCCCGACGCCTCGGTGAGGCGATAGGGCCGACCAAGGCAGCGCAGAAGCTCGGGGTCAGCCGACAGACGTTCTGGCAGCTCTTGAACCCTGAGCAAGCCAAGGAGATCAAGAAGCGGTCGAAGACGAGAACGCGGGCCCCGAAACCTGATGGCATCGAAGCGACGTAGGGCGCAACGTTCATAACACCTCGGTGATCGATTCGTGAAGGCACCCTCGCCGGATCAGGTGACGAACGCGCTGACTTCGCGTGACGGCACCGTAGTCAGCTACCGCCACCTCGGCCCCGGTCCAGGCGTCGTGCTGCCGCACGGTGCCGGACAAAGTTCTCAGAACTTCCTCACACTGGCTCGCGCGCTGGCGGACCAGTTCAGGCTCTATGTCCCGGACCGTCCTGGCCGCGGCAGGAACGGCCCGTACAACAAGGACCACGGTCTCGACGATGAGGTGGAAGACGTCGAGGCGCTCTTGCGCGAGAGGGGCGCTCACTACGTCTTCGGCCTGAGCGCCAGCACGGTTCGCGCTTGAGACAGCTAGTAACGCGCGTCACTACGGGTAGATAGGCCGGGCCGCCGCGTGCACGCCGAGTAGCCACACTCGATTGCCGGAACAGTCGACCACGCTACGACGACGCGCGAACTCGGGTGCTATGAACCTTCGACCTTCGGGATCGAGAGCTGTAGGCCACCGGCCTGGTGGATGACAGCTTCGGCCGGGGCCAGTTCTGGCGCGGTCCTCGCTGCGCTCGCGCGGACCAGCCTGATCACCGCCGTCTCGGCTTCTAGGAGGGCTGGCAGGGTCACCTCGACGCTTTGGCGGATTACATCGACACCGCCTCTGGCGCGGAGCGCGTCAACAGTTTCGCAAGGACTGGACAAGGGTCATCGGATGTCTTCCTTCGATGAGTTGGCCGTTCTTCACACCGCAGATCGCCCGAGACTCAACTCCATACGATGAATCTCGGGTTCTACGCCCTCGAAGGGACATCAAGATCGTCAGCGGCGAGCCACTCGGCGTCCGCTCTCGGTATTGATGGGTGTGTCGTTCATCTCGAAGTGGTGATAAAAGGCCGACTCATCCGCCTGGGATAGCTCCTCGCCATGTAACTCGATGTCGGGCGCAGACCGGACCTGGCCCTTCGTCACGATGACCTGCAGGTCTTCGGGGCCGATCTGCAGGCCGCCCAGCGGCACGAAGGTTAAGTGGCTGTCGATGAAGCCTTCCTTGACAGTGCCGAACTGCGCCTCGTCGGCCTCGACATCAACGTAGACGTCTTGAAGTTTGCCGATCTTCTCGCCGTTGCGGTCAACGAGCACCCTGCCGTGCCATTCAGTGACGTTCCACGTCGCCTTTGCAGGGGTCGTGGTCGGTTGAGATCAGCGCCACGGTCGCCCCGCCCTTTTCCGGCTCCTCTGCACAGCAGCACAACCAGTCGAGCGATGCCATCCTCGCCCTACAGCGGAGGGAGCCGAGTTCGGCTCCTCCTCGTTGGTCCGTATCTCGGGGTACATGCCGAGCTACGCAGCCCGACCGGGTCTCGGGAGCCGTTGCCAGGATTGGCGTTAGTCCGACCAGGTGATCAGGTTAGGAACGCACAAGTCGGCGAGCGCGGGGTGGCACGGCAGAACGCGAGCAACGAGATCGGCGTCGGCACCCGTCTCTCGCGGTACCTGCACGCTATAGCGGGCGATGCCGTCGCGTCGTTCCTCCAAGCCAGCCACGAGCGGATGCGCCTCGCCAAAACTCGGCGCGACCCAGAGTTGCACGGTCACATCAGAAGGCTCGAGGGAACCGAGGTCTGCGACGATCTCGGCCTGCATCGCGCCACCTGGAGAGACGGTGACATCCTCGACGGAGACACGAATGGACGGCCACGCGGCGCGTAGTCGCTCGAGAGTCGACGCAAGATCGCGGGCGCGCACGCCGCCACCCGTTGCGAGCCAACGCGCGCGGCGCGCCCCTGGCAGATAAAAGGACTCGACGTAGTCGTGCACCATGCGGTGCACGCTCCAAGTCGGGGTCAGACTCGCCATCGACTGGCGAATCGAGGCCAGCCAGGCACGGGGCAAGCCCTTCGCATCGCGGTCGTAGAACGTTGGCACGATCTTGTGCTCAAGGGTGTCGTACAGCGACTTGGCATCGCTCGCGTCCTGCGCGTCGAGGTCCTCGTAGTGCTTGGCCGTTCCGATGCACCAGCCGATTGGCGGCGCGGCCGGATCGGCGTCGTTCCAGACCTCGTCCCACCAGCCATCGAGCGTGCTGAGGTTCAGGGAACCGTTCGCGCCAGCTTTCATGCCTCCGATGCCGCATGCCTCGAGCGGTCGCCGCGGAGTGTTCAGCCACAGGTCGACGCCCTGTGAAAGGGCCCGGTCCATCGTGAGGTCGAAGTCCTCGATGAACACGACTCGATGCTCTAGGCGGTGTCGCCGCGCGAACTCGAGGACTTCGCTTAGCAGCTTCTTTCCCAACTCGTCGCGAGGATGGGCCTTGCCGCCGAAGATGATCTGAACGGGACGGTCCGGATTGCTGAGGATGAGCGCGAGGCGTTCAGGGTCACGCAGGAACAGCGTCGGGCGCTTGTAGGTAACGAATCGTCCGACGAAGCCAATGGTTAGCGCGTCGGCGTCAAGGAGCACATCCGCGGCAGCAAGACGCGCCGGATCGGCATCGCGGCGGGCAAGCTGTTCGTGGCGGCGAACCCGTGTGAATTCGATGAGCCGGGCGCGCGCCTGGCACTTTGCATTCCAGAGCGCCTCGTCGTCGGCGCCGATCAGGGGCTCCCATGAGGACGATGAGCCCGGCGTCGTCCGCCAAAGCGGACCGAGCTGAAAGTCGAGAACTTCCTCGATTTCCGAGGATATCCACGATCTGAAATGAACACCGTCGGTGACGTGGCCGATCGGTACCTCGTTCAAGGGCAGCCTTGGCCAGAGGCCGCCCCACTGGTCCCGAGTGACCCTGCCATGCAACCGGCTAACTCCGTTGGCGGCACCCGCGAGCCGCAGTACGAGCACGGTGGGGCAGAACGAGTCAAGCGGGTCATCGGGCCTGTAACGGCCCAGTGAGCAGAGCGTCTCGAGGTCGATCCCGAGCAGTCGGGCGTATGGCGCGAGGTACCGATTGACCAGTTCGGTCGGGAAGTAATCATGTCCAGCCGCGACCGGGGTATGAGTCGTGAACAGCATCCCGGGCGCCGCGGCCACGCGCGCCTCAGCGAACGAGAGCCCGTCGCGTTCCATCACCATACGGATACGCTCGAGCGCGGCAAAGGCGGTGTGACCCTCATTGAGGTGCGCCATTTCGGGCTCGTGGCCGAGCGCCGAGAGCGCGCGGACGCCCCCGATGCCGAGCACGAGCTCTTGCTGAATGCGGGTCTCCTGGTCGCCTCCGTAGAGCCTTCCCGTTATTTGGCGATCGGTTCGGCGATTCTGCCTGATATCGGTGTCGAGCAGGTACAGCCGGTTTCGTCCGACAAGTACGGTCCACACCTGGGCAACTACATTGCGCCTAGGCAACGGAACCTTGACCAGCACCGGACGACCCAAGGCGTCGCGTGCCAACTCGATGGGCAGCAGCTCGAAGTCGAGAGCTTCCCACGACTCTTGTTGCAGCCCGGCATCGTTGAGCCACTGATGCAATGTCTCGCGGTAGAGCAGACCGATGCCGACCAGCGGAACTCCGAGTGCGCTCGCCGACTTGAGGAATTCGCCAGCGACGGTACCAAGGCCGCCCGCGTACACCGGTAGTGAGTCTGTGAGGGCGAACTCCGCCGCAAAGAATGCGACCTCGAACCCACGGTCCTTGCGGTGTGTTTGCGGGAACCAGGTCTTGGTGAGATTTGCCTTGTAGCTGTTCGCGTCTTTGACGACGGCGGCTGCAAGTGATGCGAGATCCGCGTCGGAGGCGAGGCGCTCTTCCACCGTGGCTTGTCCGAGACCAGTCAACAAGCGGAGAGGCCATTCGAGAGCAGACGGCCCTGCGCTGGGATCGAGGCGGGCAAACAAGGTACGCATTTGCGCTTGCCAAGTCCATCGCAGGTTCGTCGCCACATCAAGGAGGTCTTCGAACGTAACGATTTGTGGTCGCGACCGTTTCGGAGCTGCCCGACGGGCCGTGATCTCACACCTCCTTCACGTCATGATCGCACGGGAATATCCGACATGGCGTCGTACAGGCGATGCTGGCAATGCCAACCATGTCGTTCAGCCGAGGCGCTCAGTGGGGACGATTTGAAACCGTTCCCACGTCGGAGTCCAGTCACGCGTCGGCTGTCGAGCCTCAGAGTCGACAACAGAGGGCCACAGCCTCCGGAGCGACCGCAAAGTACTCCTTTGCCCGGTCCTCGGCGTTCGTCGCCCCGGAGGATTCGGGGCGACGATAGAAGCGGCTCCGGGGGGATGGAGCCGCTTCTATCGGACTAGGGCCGCTTCGTCAAACGTTGGCCAAGACCGTCTCGACGGGCTGCGCCACATCTCTTGGGTAAGCAATCTCGACCTTGCGGGGCTTGGCCTGCTCGATCACGGGGATCGTGACCATGAGCACGCCGTTCTCGTAACAAGCCGTGATCTTCTCACGATCTAACCCTTCCCCGAGGAAGAGCTGGCGGCTGAACTCACCTTGCCCCCGCTCTGCGATCTGGATCTGATCGTCCTCGGCCGGAATCCAAGTGCGCTTTGCCCGCACAGTGAGGAGATCCTTCTCGACGGTCAGCTCGATTGAGCCCGGATCGCTGCCCGGTAAGTCGAGCAATACCTTGTACTCGTTACCCCGACGGTACGCGTCCACCGGGATCTGCCACGAGCGGCGCTCGCTGAGTAATTGCTCAGCGAGCGGGTCGAGGTGTCGGAATGGCTCGAATCGCGCCAACATGACTACGTCCTTTCGCTGACGCTCGATCAACTCGGGTGTCGGCGACAGGCGGGTCTCGATGTCTGCGACCGACTCTACTGTAGATATCTGTAACTAGCAACTCACTTCTGGAAAATCTGGGCTAGGCTTAGCCGCGATGGAAAACTGGAGTTTTCTCACCAACCATGCCCGGGCCCTCGTCTGCATCGCACGCGACCCTGGCGTGCGCTTGCGCGACATCGCCACGATGGTGGGGATCACCGAGCGCAGTGCCTACGCCATTGTCGACGACCTGGCGTCAGCCGGCTACGTAGTCAAGGACAAGGATGGTCGTCGCAACCGCTACCAGATCCAAGCTCACCTGCCGCTCGGAGAACCCATCGGGCGGGAACCGACGATCGGTGAAGTGCTGGAGATCTTGGTCGATACAAAGGTCCCCAAACGAGCCGGAAAAGGTCACCGGTGACGCGAGACCCACAGAAGCCCGCTGGTCAGTGGCGGGACTCGAAGTGCCGAGCGCAGAGGCCAGGCTCACATCTGGGTCCTTCGCTCCGCGTCGCCTCGGAACTGCCTGGGAGAGACGGGTGACCATCTGTTCCCAACGGATGGATCCGCAGCTTCATGGTCAGGCGGTGCGTCGTCGTGTCGCGTGACGATCCCACATTTCGGGAAACCACTACCACGCTCGCTCGCGGTCGAATCGGAGCCAACATGCCCGTGAGTCGTGACCGACGGGGGCCAGTAAGACGATGACGCGACCAAAGATCCACGCGAAGGCCGAGGAGTGCGGACACCTCTTGATCCCGCCCGACCCGGGTTGCCCCGAGTGCACCAAGATCATGGTCTGGCGGTCGGCCCACCGCGGGATCGTCATCACTGATGGGGCGGAGATAAGGCTCTCAGACGCCCGGTGGGGAAATCGCCACCTTCACATCCGGGACGTACGCGTCGCTCATCTAGAAGTAGAGCGGCAACGCAAGGAACGGGGGGCGAAAGAACGTTTCCACCCGGAGGCGTAGCCCAGTCGTGCTCGCCGCCCCACGCCACTCGCGAACGGAGACGCTGCTCGAGCTCTTTCCGGTGGATGGGGAGCGGTTTCGCGGTTCGTCCGTTCGTAAGACGCCTGGTTCCTTCGGGTCTTGGAAACGGTAGATTGCGGCTATGACCTTGCGCCGCGGACACAGAGCCACGCCAGGCGCCTCACCGGGATTCTGAAGACCTGCCGTGCCCGACCGAGATGCTGCCAGGAAACTAAGCCCTGTCAGCCATGAGCTCGAGTGGGCGAAAGGCAATCCTCCCCGGAAGATATGGGGTCTGAGCCACACTCATTTGGCAAATGCCATCGACCAGTTCTCAAAGGGCTCCGGGGAAGGAGTGGCCCACGAGTCGTTGATGAGAGAGGCGACTGCAGCATGGGCGGGCTTCGCGTGGCTAGTGGAGCTTGGAGAGCGACTCGAGGTGACCAGGCCGCTGGCGACGGCGTGCGACGACTTCGCGAGAGGAGTCACTCAGGGGGACACAGAGCTCACGATGCGTGGGTATTCGGCCGTTGAGGCGATCGTCAGTCAACTTCGTGAGCGATTCGGTGAGGATCTGGGCCGCTCATGGAATGTGCAGGAGATCGATGAAGAGTTCGATCAGCTGATCGAGGCCTCTGCGGTACTCGTCGCCCGACTCAAGCACGAGAATCTGACGGATGCAGATACCACTAATACGTACGAGTTGGCCGTCAAGATCGCCCACGGCTGGACACGGCTCGTGCACGGGAGTTACTTCCTCGGGTACTCCGAACCGTACGCGGAGGCGGCAACGAAGATCGTCTCCGGGATGAAAGACCGCGACCTTGATCACCTTCACGCCGGAATCGAGCAGATGGTCACACTCGCGCTGCGATTGGCTCAGGTGTCAGGAACAATCGTTGAGGGTGCACAGCCCCGAAAAGGCGATCCCGTCGAGTTCCCCGATGGCGTTCCCGGCGGCCGGTACGTCGCCACCACTGACGGACGTCCCCTTGAAGGAGATCCGAAGCGGTGGTCGGTGGACGTAGTCCTGTCCGACCCTCGGGATGGGTGACTCCCGGTCCTGAATCGAACGCATTGGCTCCGCGCGCTTCCTTGTTGGATGGGTCGATCACCCCGGACCACATCATGGAAGACTGGCCGGACTGGTCTCAGCTAGTCTCCCTTCGTGGCCACCTGCGGCAGCGAGAAGCTACAGGAGCCCGACAGAGCGCCGGTGTTCCTCGAAGAGATTGCGGAGCAGGACGACGTGACCCTCACCGATTCCGACGGGGCCAACCTCAAAGCGCTGGAGACGTGACTCGACATATACCGCGAGATACGGACCGCGGCGGCGCGATCGGCCAGTTTGGAAAACAACGCGGTACCCGCGTGAGAGACGAGATTGCGGCCGTCGGTGCTTACCTCAGCCCACGAGGGCAGCATCCCATTCGTAGACTTCGCTAACAAGATCATCGAGGACGGCGCCTTCATGAATCCGTCGATCCTCGCGGGCTTCACTCACGAGATCGCGCAGAGCCTCTCCAACCCCGATGCCCAGCCGGCGCAGCCGATGACCTCCCTTCTTGTCGCCTGACTGAGTGTCTCACCGGACCTGGACTACTCATGCAGCCCTCAATTCTCCCGCGGCATAGCTCCCTTCTTGATCCGGGCGTTCCCGTAGAACCGCCGTTCTCGGTGAGGACCGTCGCGTAGCAGCCGCGAGCGGGCAGGCAGAGGTCGCAAGCCGGCTGATCCACGGCTGTGAGCCGGGGCTGCAACACCGACGCCCAGGGCATGTCGTCCAACCTGATGACGGCGATGTTAGAGGGGCCGACAAGCTTGGCCGGGGCGATGGCCTGCAGGGTGCCGATGGTCATGAGGTGGTTGGTCACGAACACCGCGTCAGGGCGTGGCCCTGGTCCAACAACTCTTGCATGGCCAGCCGGGGGTCGCCCTGGGGATGATTGTTGAGCACCCTGGAAACCGTCGCGGTGGAAACCCCGGCGGCGCAGGCCACGTCGAAAATGGTGATCACGGAAGCGCGCTGTTGCTCATCGCGCTTCGGCGACCCATCGGCACTTTGTCGGCCAGCCCGTGCCCCTTGAGGACTTGACGTCGACCGCAATGATGGTACACGATTACCACAGGGCGACGGGACGGCGGTCCCTCGTGGCGGTCATCTAGCGGAAGACCAAGACTTTGGTCCCTAAACTAGGCGTGCTAGTCTCGAAAGTCTTACGGCAGAGTGGGTAAATCGTTTTCCAGGAGGTGCCAATGTCTCGTGTTGGGATCCTCATCTTCAGCGATGGTCGTGACTTCCTTCACCAAGGCATTACTTCCCCCGAAGAGGACATCTGGGGCGTGGAGAACTCAGAGCAGCACGCCACCTGGTTCGCCGGCCGCTCGGACGTCCCCGCCGAGAACTTCTCCAAGGTGCACCTGTACCCCGAGGAGTGGTACTTCCCTCGAGGCGGTGCGGAGGTTGATCTTCTTGCTGCCCCCGGGGAGGTCACCCTCGCCTACCTCTCCGCCTGGACGGTGTCTACCGGATGCAGGTCACCAAGGGACGCTCCGAGGTCTACGACGACGAGAAGAACAAGGCGCTCATGCACGAGAGCATCTATCTGTGGCCAACGCGTTCACCAGGATGGATGCCTCAGCGGAGGCGTTCCTTTCCCGGTTCGGGGCGAACCACGTTCATGCGGTCCCTGGTGACATAACAAGGGAAATGAAGCGGTCTGGCGCTTTCTGGAGATCCACCTGGAGAGACTCGACGTCTGATTGAGGGAGGTGATCAATAAGGCAGGAAGTTTGGCCCAGCGATGAAAGTAGCTCGTCACTAGTCGACTCTTTCGCGACTTGGGCGTCAAAGCCCGAGAGGTGACGAAAACCCCCGCAAAACAGAAATGGGAGGATTAATGAAATCTTGGCTTAAGAAGGCCATAGGCATGACGGCCGCGGCTGGGCTCGTTGCGCTGTCTGTGAGCAGCATCGGGGCAGCTAGTGCCTCCAGCGCGGCGACACCGATCCCAATGATCAAGGTCGGCGTGGCCCTGAGCTACAACAACACCGCGTTCTGGTCTGCCTATGTGGCTTACGAGCAGCAGTTCGCCAAGCAGTACCGCGTCCAACTCATCGGCCCATTGGTTTGCTGCGATACCTATGGCAGCAACGCCACCCTGCAGAACCAGCAGATCAAGGACCTCGTCAACGAGGGCGCCCAAGCGATCATCGTGAACCCCGAGGACGCCTCCGCTGAAGGCCCCTCGATCGCGTATGCTTACGCGCACGGCGTCCCGATCATCTCGACGGACACGATCCTTGGTGCCGGCAAGGACTACATCGTCGTGCGGGCGTCCAACTTGTTCTACGGCTACTCGGCCTGCGCCTACATCGCGTCCAAGGTCACGTCGGGGTACGTCGTTGACAACGAGGGTCAGCAGGTCTCCTCCAACGGCCACGACCGCGCTCTCAGCTTCAACGACTGCATGGCGAAGCTGGATCCCAAGGTCCATGTCTTGTCGAAAGACACCCTCTGGAACCCGAATACCGCGCTGACCTTTACAGAGACGGCCATCGACGCCTATCACTCCCAGGTCAAGGCCGTCTACGACGAGTACAGCGGGCCCGACCCGGGTATCATCAAGTTCCTCCAAGCAAAGGGCTACGGCCCCGCCGGCGGCAGCAAACCCCATGTAATCCTCGGCGGGGATGACGGCGTCGCCTACGAACAGTGCTACATCAGCCAAGGTTGGATGGACTTCGCGTCGTCGCAGCCCGCCAACCTGTACTCCCTAGGCGCGATCGAATACGCCGTAGACGCGGCGAGGGGTGTCGCCCTCACTGTCGGGGACCCCGGTTTGACCAGCGCCCCTCTGGGCGACGTGAGCTATAAAGGCGACGTCCAGCTGACCGACCCGATTGTCGCCCCCTTCGTCACCAAGACGCAGCTGACGATAAGCGGACCCGCAACCGACGGGCAGCCAGCCAGCTTCACGACCACGCCAGTCACTAATCCCGCGCTCTGGGGCAATGTCTACGGCGCGGCCCATGGTGGGATTTGCAACGGGGTAACACCGTAAGTAAGCCTGTCAACAACTACTAGGCCTCGTCCCTACTCCCTCCTCTCCCGTCTGAGGAGGGAGTAGGCGGGCCAACATTTCGAGGGTCTGGTCGTGAGTCCTGAAACAACATCAACGACGAACGGAAATGTGCCCGCCGCCGAAGCCATCGGCATTTCCAAGCAGTTCGGCGCCACGGTCGCCTTGCCGGGGGTAAGCCTGTCCCTGCGCTCGGCTCGCTGCGTCGGGTTGGCTGGCCGCGATCAGGCCCGCAAGTCCACCCTGGTTGGGAGCGTGACGGTATGACAGAGGTCAGGAGTGAAAAGGAGGCCGCCGCGCTGGAGCAGCCAACGGGGCAGGAAGCCGACAGCGCGGTAGCCGCCCAGGGCAGAGCCCTGACCCTCTTGAGAGACGTGAGCCTGCTGCCGGTGCTCGTCCTGCTGATCGTCTTCGGCGCCCTGATCAGCCCTGTCTTCCTCCAGGGCGACAATTTCTGGGGGATCGGCCAGTATGCCTCCTCCATCGCGCTGATCACGGCGGGCGAAGCGCTCGTCTTGATGATCGGCAGCATGGACCTGTCCCTCGGAGGCACTTATGGGTTTGCGCCGATGCTGGCGACCTGGCTGGTGGCGCCTGCGTCGGCCTTCGGTGCCGGCCTCAATCTCAATCCGTACCTCGGGTTGATCGTGCTCCTCTTGCTGGGCGCCGGTGTCGGTTTTGTGAACGGCCTCCTGATCGTGAAGGCGCATCTCAGTGCCTTCATCGTCACTCTCGGGATGTTGATAGGACTGGCAGGTGTTCAAGACGGCCTCGTCGACGGGCAGACGATCTCCGCCTTGCCTACTGCCTTTTCCTACGTTGGAGGTAACTTCTGGGGCCAGGTACCGGTATCGCTGGTGGCGACGGCGGTCGTATTTGTCGCGATCGGCTTGTTCCTGCGTTACCGCCGGGCTGGCCGCGCTATCTACGCCGTGGGCGGTAGCGCCGAGGCCGCTCGCGCGGCCGGTATCAACGTCGACCGAGTGAAGATCGGCGTCTACATGGCGGCGGGTGTGCTTGCCGCCATGGGGGGCTTCGTGGAGATGGGACGTGACGGCGCGATAACTGCCAGCCAAGGGTACGGAGAGTCCGTCATTTTCATAGCTTTCGCGTCTGCCGTCATCGGCGGTGTGAGCCTCCTCGGCGGCAAGGGCAACATGGTCGGCGTCGCCACCGGGGTTTTGGTCCTGGCGGTGGTCCAGAACATCTTGGACCTCAAGAACGTCAACGTCTTTTGGGAAGAGGCGGTCTACGGACTGGTGATCCTTATCGCGTTGGTTATCGCCCGGGTCCTAGGCGATAGAGAATCTCAAACCTGAGCGCGAGCACCTGGGAGGAAGCATGCTTGATAACAACACAGTTGCCGTCCCGCGCTTGTCAGCTACGCACTTGTCAAAATGGTACGGGCACGTTGGCGCCCTGAGGGAAGTGTCGGTAGAGTTCTGGCCGGGCCTTACCGGCATCGTCGGCGACAACGGTGCTGGCAAGTCGACGCTATTGAAGATCTTCAGTGGTTTCGAGGTGCCGGACGAAGGAGAGATACAGCTCGACGGGCAGCCCGTGGCGTTCCATTCCGCCCGGGCGGCGAGGCAAGCTGGGATCGAGTCGCTTTACCAGACCCTAGCTCTCGTAAATACTCTGTCTGTCGCGGATAACGTTTTTCTCGGCCGTGAATTGGAGCGGCGAATCTTGGGAGTGCGTGTAGTCGACCGGCGCGCGATGCGAAAGGACGCGGACGAGGCACTGAAGCTGCTGAGGATAAGCATGCCTCCGTCAAGGGTCGGCGTGAAGCAGCTAAGCGGCGGGCAACGCCAGGCTGTCGCGCTTGCTCGGGCTATCTACTTCGGGGCACGAGTAGTGCTCCTCGACGAGCCAACCGCCTCCCTCGGCCCGCGCGAGACTGCTGCTTTCTTGCGGATCATCCGGGACACGGCGGACCACGGTGAAACCGTGGTTGTGGTGGGCCACAACTTGCCGCAAATGCTGGAGCTTGCCGACCATCTGTTGGTCATGAGGGCAGGCAGAATCGTAGCGGCCTTTAGCCCGAAGGACACTTCGCTCAGAGAGCTGACCGACTTCATGGTCGGGTCCGGCTAGGCCTCGAAAATTCGTCCGGTCCCGGGAAACTAGTGGAGAACGGTCCGCTAGCGACGACGGGGTGACAAGGCGAGTGCCTGACCGTGTTGGGACGCATCGGTTCAGAGATCCCTGCTCTTATCGGACGTCACGCCCTCGGGACAGTCGCCGATGTCGGGTCGGGCGCCGGACCCTGCTTGTCATGGGAAGGCGGTTCGCAGCCTTAAGAAGGCCCGGCTGAGCGCGGCAGCCCACGGCCAGGTCTCGTCCAGCCGCAAGATGAGTCTTCGCCCACGCCGAACGAGGACGGCGCCCACGCGCAACAGCCGGTAGCGGAACGTCTTCGGCTCGGCCACCTGCCCGCCATCGAGGCAAGGTCATCTGCGCCCAGGCGATAAGCGCCCAGCGAGCAGGCTGGTGGCCACCCAGGCGAGGTTCTGGGTGAAGCTCGCGAAGGGCAGGTTCTGTAACCCGCAGTCCTTCCAACACCGGACCCGGTCCTCGACGCGGGCATGGCCACGGTGGCGGCACTCGGGTGCTGCGGCGTCGAAGCTCAGGGCATTCTCGTTCGTGATGACACGCGTGTGCCGAAAGCCCTCCGAGGTGTCGAACAAGCTGAGCTTGGCCCCGGAGTGCCTCGACGGCAAAGAGCCGAGTCGAGCGCGATGAACATCCGCCGTCACCTCCACTGGCCTTCTCCCGGTGGGCAAGTCGCTCCGCCCAGAGGCTCCTACGGTGCTCCAGAGGGTGTCCTAGACCGATGTCGTAACCGCCCACCAGTAACACGGAGCGTGACGCGCCGGTCTACCAACACGGATCAGCCAAAGTTGCCGCCAGGTGTCGAGTGCCGCCCATCCACCTTTCTCATTGATCCCTGAAGCAACCATTCGGCACAGCCCACTCGCCACCTTGGCGTCGATCAGAAGTGGCACATGCAGTTCGTATTCGCCAAGCGTTCAGCGGGCCGGCCCGACGTTAAGCAGCGCCGAGATGGCCGCCGACCCGTCGACGACAAGAGAGGCCCACGTCAGGTAAATGCGGCTCAAGACACAGGTTCCTCGAGTTGCGGCACGCATGCTCACCCAGGGCGCCAGGATGATCGCCATCCTCTCCGAGGCCGTCGCCGAGCGTGTCGAGCGCCAAGCCTGACGACTTCGAGGTCCGCACCTTTGGCGGGGCCCTGATCGGCGTCGCTCTCGCCATCGCTGAGAGCTACGGTCACGACTACTTGGAGTAGTTCGGCCGCGCCTTGGCGCTCCTCGAGACCGGACTGCCCATCTGATCGCCGAGGACGTCGCCTCGGCGATGCCAAGATTACGCGTGCGACAAGGCCGCCGGGCCTCATTCCTTCGGTTTCTTGGCCGATTCCTCGTAGACGGCGCCCACGAATGCGGGGGTCGCCGTCTCATGGGCGTAGTCGGCCGTGAATGACTTGGCGAGGTGGGCGAAGGTGCCTTCGAAAACTCCGCCCGAGACCAGGAAAAGCGGGAGATCTGTGTTTGCCGAGACGTGGCCAACGACGACGGGGTCAAGGCTGCCCCCGGCGATGAACCTGCCCGGGCCGGCGCAACAGGGCGAGACCACCTGGAACTGCCCGAGGCTCTTCGGGCTCGAGACCTCCGGCACGATCGTCCCGTCGCTCTTGTTGGTGAAGGCGGCCCCCGACTCTAGGAGGTAGAGAGCCCCCGAGCCGACCTTGACGGTCCCGTCGTTGGTCGCCACCGCCGGTGCATTGTCTTCGAACTCGCCGCCGGTCACGCTCAGCGTGCCCGAGTGCTTGTTGGTGAGTCCTGCCTCGTACTGGACGGGCCAGGAGGGATCTTTCACCTCGGCGAGAATGGTGGCGTTGTTCACCAGGGCACCGTTGTTGAGGACCGCCGGACCCCCCGTCTTCAAGCCCGAGCCCTGCGCCTCGAGCACGATCGTGCCGTCGTTGACGACCGTGCTCGCGTCCAGGCCCAACGAGGTGCCGTTGTAGTTGTCCCCTCTGTAGTTGTAGGCCTCCCCCACCACCGTGATCTTCTGTCCGGGCGGGATCGTGCCTTTCACCTGGGCGGAGATCGAGTCCACGAAGAACTGGGCTGCGCCGGACTTGTCGAGCAGTGTCGCCCCGCCACCGAGCACGACCTCGTTGCCCTTAATCGGGCCCCCGGCCTGGGTCCAGGTGACGGCTCCGGCCGTCTGGTTCGCCGTGATCGACCCGTCGTTGACGAGCGCCCCGTAGTTGGCGAAGCTCGCTGGCCCCCCGAAGTTGACCTGCAAGGGGATAAGCGACATCGACGCCCCGGAGGAGACAGTGAAGTTACCGTCGTTGGTGATGGCGTCTTCTTGCAGCTGTCCTGACAGGTCGTGCACGCTCGCGTGTGGCTCGTTGACCAAAGTAGCCTCGAGCTGGATGAAATTGGCGAGCTTGTCGCTCGGGGCCTGCGTCTCGGTCTCGATCGTGCCGTAGTTGAGGAACTCCCCCCCACCCACGGTCGCGGCGCCACCCGGCGCGGTCCCCGGCGGCGGCTTGGTGCCGGCGCTGGTCGAGTCCAGCATGAGATTGCCGTGGGAGGTGATCGTGCTTGTCTTCGTGACGTTCAAGGAGACTGTGCTCACCTGCTCATTGCTGTTCGAGGTGCTCCCCTGTCCGACGACGTCGAGGGTCTCGATCCCGCCCCCGCCCGAGGCGCCAATGGTGATCGCCGCCACGCCGGCCCCGTTGTTGTTGGGGTCAGCGGTGCCGATGCTCCACGGGGCGAGGGTGACGGTGTACGTACCCGGAAGGGTGATGCAGACGTCGTCGGTGTTACCCGGGATCTGTCCGGTGCTCCAGTTGGCCGGCACGCCCCAAAGACCACTCACAGCGGCCTTCCAGGTGTCGGTGCAACCCGCCGCTCGCGGGCTGGCCGATGTCTGCGCGCCAGCCGCTGGTACCGCGACGGCGCCGAGCAGTAAGGCGCCAAGGAGCAGTGATCGATTACGGGTCATCTCGGGGGACCTTTCGCTCGGACGGAAGTCCGGTGAGTGTAGCCCGCTCACTGGAATCCCTGCCGAATGGCCACCTAGCCGGCTCCGGTGGCAGTGGCCGGAGCCGCTGGTGCGTAGCGTTAGGGTCAAGACGACGACACAACGCTCCGAGGGGGGAACATGATCACGAGAACAAGGTGCCTGGTGACAGTCGCCACGTGTGTGATTGGACTGTGCGTTTCAGTAAGCGCCTTGAACGGAGCTGCCGCAGCAGGGACGAAGGCCCCAGGGGTCAATGGGATCTGGCTCGCATACGCCTGGGCGACCGGGCAGGGCAAACCTGGCAGCCCCAACCAAGCCTTCCTGCTGAACAACAAACCGGGTTCCGCTCGCGTCACCGGCACCCTGGCGGAGTTCAAGATTCTGGGGACCTTCTCACCGGTGACCGGCAAGGCAACACTTGTGGTGGGCGTACAACCAGGCGTTACGCAGACGACGAACTACCACGTCAAGTTCGTGTTCAAGTCGAACAGTACCGCTCAGACAAACCACCCCACGTTCTCCGGGTCGTTCGACTATGTGAGGCTGGCGACCGGGCAGCCGGTACCGAACAGCACCGGAAAGGTCACGGCCGTCCGATGCTCGTACCAGACCAACGCTAAAGCCATGGCCCTGTGCGGGTTGGATTGAGAAGCAGAACGTAATCGAGCTGCCCTTGATTGGAGTGACGCGGGATCCGCAGTGACAAGGGCCGTGGCGGGGCAGCCGTAGCGGGTGCGGGCGTCTTCCCCGCTGCAGCTGCGTCCGCGAACTCGATGAGGGGGCGCCAGCAGGTCGTGAGCGTTTCGAACCGGCTCAGGTCGAGGCCGTTGCCGGCCCCGTCCGGGAGGCGCCGAGCCGCTTTCGCAGCGGGATTCGGACAGCGCCGACCGCCTGCAGCTCGCCAAGTAGGGCCGGCAGGTGCTCCTCGATGAGGGGCCTGGCCGCCACCTATTTCTTGTCCGCACACCGTGGCCTGTATCGGCAGGAATGCGCCACGTCCACAAGCCTCTTTCGGGCAGGCCAACTGGCAAACTCTTCTAGATAAGCCTCCGGAGACACCGAACACGCGAATAGGCGCTCCGGTTTTCCTGCTCGTGCCTTGCAACCACCCGGCGCGCTTGGTCATGCACACGACCAATGCCGACAAACCCTAGGTTCGCCCCCACGTTCCCGTCTCCCCAAACTCCGGTAACCACACCGCCGTACCATGCCAGACATGTGGCCGCCTGACTTCGAATCGTGCCATGACCTCAGCGCGGTGGAATGGATGAGGCCAGGCGTGCCTGACCGGGGCACGCGTCGATGCCGGTAGCATCCTCGTGCTGACTCGTGCTCTTGCGCGGTGGTGCCCGGACTTCACGCTAGGGGGTTGTCGTGTTCTGCACCGGCAAGAAGTTGCTACGCGCCTTTCTTGGTCTCGTTGCTGCACTAGTTGTGACCGTCGCACCGGTGCTCGCGAACGGCGCCGCCTCGGCGACAATGCCCTTTCCGCGCGTCACTTCCATTTCAGCGGGTGCATTGTCGTCTGGGACCTACGAAGTCGTCACACTTTGGGGCAGCGACAAATGGACGGGTCAATGGATACTCAAGGTGAGCGGGGGCCACGTCACGGGCCTCGCCTGGTTCGTTGGCCCCGGCGGTCCTTACCTGGCCCCCTACGCGATCACCGGAACAACCGGTGCCCGTGGGGTCAACCTCAACCGCAGCCAATGCGCCGTGGACGCCCTCCAGACCGGTTGCTTTCATCAGGTCTACAGCGGGACGATCACGGCTGGCAACGTGAATGGTTACTGGGCGCAGCTCCCTGAACAACCGAACATCCCGAGTCAGACCTTCACGATGACGTTCGTGTCTGCCTCCACAACAAACTGGTGCTGGCCCCAGCCGGTGCCGTTGTACTGCGCAGCGACCCCAGTTCCCGCCGACACACCGCCGTCGGCGTTGACCCTTTCCTCTGGGACCTACGAAGTCGTCTCACATTGGAGCAGCGACACTTGGACCGGGCACTGGGTGTTCAGCGTGACGGGCAGGAAGGTCTCGGGCCTCGCCTACTTCCATGGGCCTGGCGGTCCTTACCTTGCCCCGTTCGCCATAACTGGCACGGTCGGTTCCGGTGGAATCAACCTCAACCGCAGCCAATGCGCCGTTAACACGACCCAGAATGGCTGCTTTCACCAGGATTACAGCGGCAGAATTCTATCCGCAGACACAGGGGCGGGGTACTGGGCACAAGTCCCTGCAAAGCCGAGGGTTCTCGGTCAGACGTTCACGATGACGTTCGTGTCTGCCTCCACGACTGGCCGTTGCTGGCCGCAATCCACCCAGAAGTACTGCTAGGTGCTCATCTAACAAGCTGCGCAATGTAGTGATTCAGGGTCACGTCCCCAAGCTTCGAGACCCGTCCGCTCCAGAGCCAGCTCCAGAGGTTTGCCTGTCATAGCTCATGGCCGTCGTCGGTGTTCTCGTCCTGGGCCACGCGTTCGGTCATGAGCCTGGCTGCGTCCTCGCCGAGCTGGGTCATGACCTCCCGCCACATGACCACGGCAGCGTCCTTCTGCTCTTCCTCGGTCATCTCGTGGTAGCCCACGGGTACGCGCAAGAAGAATCGCAGGTCTTGTTCAACCGTCGTGTCCTCCCTCCTCGTCCCGGCGTTGCCACCGTGCCCGTAGGTCGGTTGGCTGGGGTTCAGCGAGCCGGTCTCTCGCCCATCTGGATGAAGTCACGGCCAGGCTAATGGTCGTGGTAGGGACTGGCCCGCGCCCTGGAAGGCACTACTGTTCTGCGATATTGGGGACGTCACCGGTCTGTCGAGCCGGACCCCGGCGTTAGAACAGTGACATGACACCTGTCTCCGCTCCGGTCCGCCAGGTTCTTGAAGGACCGCATCTCGCCCACCTTGTCACGCTGAACCCCGACGGCAGCCCGCAGGTAACCGTGGTATGGGTCGGACTCGAAGAGGACGAGATTGTTGCTGGCCACCTTGGTTCGTGGAAGAAGGTGCGAAACGTGCAACGCGACCCTCGGGTGGCTCTTTCAATCGAGACCGGACGACCGGGTCCACACGGGCTGGCGGAGTATCTCGTGGTCTACGGGACCGCCCGCATCACCGAGGGCGGTGCTCCCGAACTTCTCCAACGACTAGCTCGTACCTACATCGGGCCAGACGTGAGATTCCCGCCGATGGACAACCCGCCACCCGGATTCGTGACCCACATAACCGTGAAGAAGGTGTCCGGCAACGGCGACTGGTGACCTGGGTTCCCAAGCCGGTCTCAAGAGATGACGGACACTGTGCCATTGATCCGTTCATCGCGCTATCGACGGTATTTCGCCAAGATCCGTGCGCGTGCCTGAAGCGCCGTAGGATCAGCTAGAGCCCTAGCGATTCCGCACCGGCGTGCCGGCTGTGTTCTGCTCCCCCACGTGTCCTGGGCCGCTGTGGGCCGTCCTGATGGGTGCCCCTAAGCAGCGAGCCTCGTGGATCTGCCGAGTCGCACATCTGAACAGTTGGAGGACTCCGGAGCCAGGAGGGGTCGCGGGAGGAACCGACTCTCCGAGCATCTGTGGGTCAACCAGGCCGACACAAGGGCGAATCAGCGCGTCCGGCATGCGACAAGGCAGCCGGCAAGGACCTGGAGGCAGTGACCGACCCGATCGATAGCCCCGTCCGGGAGCGTAAGAGGCGGGGCGGAAAATCGTTTCTAAAGACCTTTTGGTAATACACTGACATCTGTGCTAGTCATGGGAAACTGTTCCTATGACTCCTCCCGCTCGTTCCCGGGCCCGCGAACCGGCGACGCTGTCCAAGCCGGCGGCACCAAGACGCGTCGCTCCGCGCCGTGACTTCAAGGCGCTCGAGGAGCGTCGGATGCGGGCGGGTGCGATGTTCGAACGTGGAGTCTCCCAGGCCGAGGTCGCCCGGGAGCTCGGGGTGTCGCGCGAGACCGCTTCGGAGTGGTCGTCCGCGTTCCGCAGCGGTGGCCTGGCGGCGCTGTCCGGCGCGGGTCGTGCTGGGAGGTTGCCGAAGCTCTCCGACGCGCAGCTTGTCGAGGTAGAACAAGCGCTATCGAACGGCCCCCGGGCCAACGGGTTCCCGACCGAGCTTTGGACGCTCGCTCGCGTCGCGACCGTGATCGAGCAGCTGACCGGTGTCGCCTACTCCACGACCCAGACGTGGTGGATCCTGCGCGAACGCCTGGGATGGTCTCGCCAGCGACCGGCGCGAAAAGCCCTCGAGGGCGACGATGAGGCGATCGCCGCCTGGGCACGTGATCGTTGGCCGGTTGTAAAAAAGACGCCCGGCGCCGACACGCGTGGATCGTCTTCGAAGACGAGTCCGGTTTCTCGCTCCTCCCCTCGGTGAGGGCCACCTGGGCGCCGAGGGGCAGGACCCCAGTGCTCACCCACCACTTCAACTGGAAGCGCCTGTCGATGGCTGCGGCGCTCGCCTACGCGCCCGACGGATCTGACGCGACCCTCGTGTTTTCGATGCAACCGGGTTCCTACAACGACGAGTCGCTGATCGTGTTTCTC
>Ga0181530_10002624_pt1 | contig 21074 bp, 17 predicted proteins | sample PEATcosm2014_Bin_42_FD_119769 | JGI IMG/M metagenome (GOLD analysis project Ga0181530, IMG submission 119769) | Peatland microbial communities from MTU Mesocosm Facility, Houghton, MI, USA - PEATcosm2014_Bin10_60_metaG | ecosystem: Environmental > Terrestrial > Soil > Wetlands > Peat | place... | reverse complement strand
TGGACCTGGCCGATTACTTTAGGTCACGGCACGAGCGATCTATCCATCAGAATGGGTCCCCCGTGCTCAGCGATCGACGCAAAAACCTGACGTCCCTCGAAGCGGTATGCCTCGTATGACCGCTGCACGCGCGCGACGAATCCTTGCTTGCGGAAGATGTGCTGGGTCCCGTGCTTCTTTAGGATATGGCAGCGCTGTCTTAAGGCGCGAAGTAGCCAGAGATGTCCAGGATCAGTTGCGTAAGCGCATAGGCGAAGACATCGGTGGAGCCGTTGTTGGTCGGCACGATCGCCATGTTGGACGTGATGAAGCCCCGTCGTAGGCGAAACTGGCGAAAGTGCTGCCCGCGGACCGGAAGAAGCCGGGGCGCAGCCCACAAGTGGCGATCCGCCCCGACAAGGATTGCGTGTGCGCACGGAACTAATTAGACGGTACAGCACGCTGTGGAGGCGTTAGCTGTCGCGATCCAAACAGATTGGGTCGCGCAGCAGCGCCTCTGCCTGATGGTGAAGCGTTGCTAGTCATTGTTGTTGTGGCTTGTGAGGCCCCCGCCCTAATAGCTGTGTCGCTCTGACTGGCAGCGATTCTCTCTTCGCAACCGCTATCGCAGTCGCCATCCGGCTTGAGCACGGCGATGCGAATGTCGCCGTTGGGCAGGTTTCCGATCGCGTAAATCTCGCCGCTGTCAGAGATGGCATACGCGACGGTTAAATACAGATTGGAAGGGGGCACCAGCGTGTTCAAATCCACCATGGGACCGCCGTTCTCCCATACGAATGCGCGACATGCTCCTTGGGAGTTGCAAGATGGTCCCACGATCTGCCCGCCTGGGTTGATGCTTTCTGCATAGGAGGATGTGTCTCCCGCTACGGTCCCAAGATCGGTCATCGTGCCATGACGCCAGAGAAAAGCGTGATTGTATTGGTTCCCGGTGATCAGGGAGGCTCCAACAACATCACCGGCATGGTTGAGCCAATAAGTGGTCGACGTATCCCCGCCAAGCGTACCCAGATCAGTAAGTACTCCGCGATCCCAGAGGAAGGCGTGGTAGGCTTGATCTCCCGCCAGATTCGATTGCCCCGCCACTTGACCCCGATTGTTGAGCCAATAAACGATGCCCCAAGTGCCCCCCAAAGTGCCCAGATCCACCATTCTGCCGCCCTCCCATAGGAACGGATCTTGCGTGGGAAGCCCGGTTGTCTGATTCGGAGTGGTGTTGGTATACGATATGCCCGCTACTTGTCCGCTGTCATTCACAAAGTAAGCAGCCGCATCGTTACCGCCCAGCGTCCCTAAGTCCTGCAGCCTTCCCCCCTCCCACAAAAACGCGCGCTGTTGGGTCGTGACGGGCCCAATCCATGGGAGGTTGGGACCTAAACCGTTGGCGTATTGGTCAGGCACGGCATTGCCGGCCACACCGACCACTTGGCCCCAGTGGTTGACCGCGAAAGCCTGGCTCTCATTACCTCCGAACGTCCCTAAGTCTCTTATTGCTCCGTTTCTCCAAACCACCGCATGGTATTCCGGGTAGCCGGTCGCCGGGTCGATGGAGCCGTTCTCGGAAAGCCCAACGACCAGTCCGGCGTCATTGATGCCGTAGGCAACACTGTTGTAGCTGCCGGGAAGGGCTCCGAGGTTTGTCAGTCTCCCGTCTTGAAACTTGAATGCGTAAGTCGCGAGGCAGTTGCTGAAGAAGCAGTTTGGGTAGAAGGGATCAGCCATGTCCGTTTGTGCGCCGCCTACTGCGGCTCCCTGGATATTGAAGTAGTCGGGCTCAGAACTAAAAGCAGGGCCCAATGGGATATCGCTCCAAGGGCCGCCGAAGGTCCCTACCTGCATGAGTTGGTATTGGTAGTGATGGGCCGGTGATCGAGGATTGTCCTGCGCGGACAGTTGAATCGTAACCGCCAGCGCGACGAATAAAGTCATTGCGGTAAACAACACTGGTTTGCAAGTTTTCATAAACCGTTCCCTCTCTCTTTAATTCATTGGTTGCACTTGAATTTTGAGCAACTGAAAATGCCACCCTGCGAGAACGGGGCCAGTGTGCGCCCAGTTCGGGTGCGGAGGCAATGCACCGGCGGTCAAACGCGGGTCAAATGCGAGTCATTCGAAGCAAGTGATTGATTTAGCAGTGATTCGCCTGGAACGGGTAAGCTTCCAACGCGGGCACGGCCAAGCTGAGCTTGTGAAGATAACTGGGGTGGTAGTAGACTTTCGCCCACGTCCGTAAGCTCTTGTGGAAGACACGCAGCCAGCCCGCGTCCGATTCGGGGCCTTTACCCTCGACCTGAAGGCGGGAGAACTATGCCTGGGCGACGTGGCGGGCGACGGGGAGCGCAGAATAGTGCTGCAGGAGCAGCCACTCAAGGTTTTGCTGATATTGATCGGACGCGATGGCGAGATGGCGACTCGCGAAGAGATCAAGAAGAAGCTTTGGCCCAACGATACGATCGTCGAGTTTGATCACAGTATTAATGTGGTCATTGGGAACCTGCGGCGGGCACTTGGAGACTCTGCTGAGAAGCCACAGTACATTGGGACAGTCGCGCGCCGAGGCTATCGGCTGCTGGTGCCAGTCGAGCGGTTGGAAATTGCCGCCACGGTTGAGCCCATCATCGATAACGTTGCCGTTCAAGTACAGGTGCAAAATGACGCAAGTGGCCTGATTGGCAAGAAGGTTTCGCACTACCGCGTGTTGGAGGTGATCGGTGGCGGCGGCATGGGGTTGGTCTACAAAGCGGAAGACGTCAAGCTGGGCCGTCGCGTCGCCCTGAAGTTTCTGCCGGAAGAGTTGGCGACCGACTCGCTGACCCTACACCGCTTCGAGCGCGAAGCCCAGACGGCCTCGTCACTGAACCACCCCAATATCTGCACCATCTACGAAATCGAAGAGTATGACGGCCAGCCCTTCATCGTGATGGAGTTGCTGGAGGGCGAGACGTTGCGCGACCGGCTCGCCGCGGGCGACGGGGCGCTTCCCCTCGAAGGGCTGTTGGACATCGCGCTTCAAGTTAGCGATGGATTGAAAGCCGCGCACGAGCGAGGCATCATTCATCGCGACATCAAGCCGGCCAACATCTTTATCACCAACAAAGGTATCTGCAAGATTCTAGACTTCGGACTGGCCAAGCTGACAACCAGTGAGGGCCATACCGTGGACGAGTTGCCCGGCCCTCGCCCAAAGGACGGGCTAGAACGGGGCACCCCAGAGATGGTTTCTGAGGCCACCATGGATCGCACTCTCACGCGTACCGGAGCCGCCATGGGCACGGCGGGCTACATGTCTCCGGAGCAGGTGCGCGGCGAGAAGCTGGACACGCGCACCGACCTGTTCTCATTTGGACTCGTGTTGTACGAGATGGCCACTGGCCAGCGCGCCTTCAGCGGAGAAACTGCGGAGATCGTGCACAACGCGATCCTGAACAGCGCGCCCGCCTCGGCGCGAGAATTGAATCCCAAAATCACGTCCGGATTAGAAGCCGTCATCGACAAGGCGCTTGAGAAGGATCGGGAGCGACGTTACCAGAGCATGGCTGAAATCCGAGGAGCACTGGAACGCGTCCGGGATGGGGACGAGGTTTCAAGAGCAGCACGCTCCCGACATCTCTGGAGATGCTGGGCTGCCGCTGCGTGTGTCGTCGCGATCGCGGTGGGTGCCGGACTTTACTGGCGATCTCGCAAGATCGACAAACTGAAGGCTGGAGATGCCCTCGTGGTCGCCGACATCGAGAACAATACCAGTGATCCGTCTCTTGATGGCGCGGTAAAGCTGGCACTCGAAAGTAATCTGGGTCAAACTCCTTTTCTGGATGTATTGGGTCCCGAAAAGGTGCGCGGCACTTTGAAGCTCATAAACCACTCGGAAAACGAGCGGCTTATGCCCGCAATTGCGCGCGAGGTATGCATACGCACCAATAGCGCAGCAGTGGTGACAGGGTCGATTACGGACGACGGAAACAGCTACCGCATCGGGCTGAAGGCCGTGAATTGCAAGACCGGCGAATCGCTGGCAAGTGCGGATGCTGACGCCAGAACTCGCAGCGTGGTGATTAAGACACTGGGGGATGTCGGCACCGGACTTCGGGAGAAGCTAGGAGAACCCCAGGCCTCACTAAAGCGTTTCAACAAACCTCTCGACGAAGCTACCAGCTCGTCCATCGAAGCCCTGCAGGCTTTCAATCAGGGGGAAAGAGCGCGGATGGTGGGCGGCCCCGTTGATGCCCTTCCGCTCTACGAGCGAGCCGTCGATCTGGATCCCAAGTTTGCGCTTGCGCTTGCCTATTTAGGCATCATGTACGGCGATATTGGCAATGACAAGATGCAGACCGAGTACGTTGGCCGTGCCTTCGAGTTACGCGGCCGGGTAACCCAACGTGACCGGTTCGCCATCGAGGCAACATACTATCACATGGTCACGGGCCAGTTGGACAAAGCCGTTCCAGTCTATCAGGAGTGGTTACAGAATTACCCGCGTGACCGCATCGCCCTCATTAACTTCGCGAACATGAGTAGTCATATGGGACATGACGCGGACGCAGCTGCGTTGTTCCGGGAGTCCATTCGGATCGATCCGAATGAACTGATTGCTTATGAAGACCTGATTTGGACGGACGTTCGCATGAACCGTCTGGACGATGCATTAGCCGTTTACAACCAAGCGCGTTCACAGAAAATCGAGGTGGCAGACCTTGCGTACTCTCGGTACGACATAGCTTTCCTCCAGAACGACCTGCCCACCATGGAGGAACAGGTTCGCTCGAACATAAGCGACCCGCATTACCAATCTCTCTTGATTGCGGGTCGTGCTCAGGTAGAGGAATATCACGGGCGGTTTCGAAGCGCTAGTGAGCTTTGGGCGCAAGCCGTAGATGTCGCCAAGCGTCACAAACTCGCGATGGTAGGAGCCTTCCTTGAAGAGCGGGCGCTGGCGGAGGTTCTCGCCGGAAATTCTAAGGTGGCACTGGATCTGGCGAGGGAAGCTTCGGCAATGGGTAACGGAACAGCGCTCAACCCTGAGGCTGCTTTCGCTATAGCCTTGGCTGGGGATGACAATCAAGCGGAGAGTATGGCTAATGCAATCAACCGTGAGTATCCGGTGAATGCGTTTATCCAGAATTTCTGGCTTCCTAGCATTCGAGCAGCCATCGCACTCCGAAGAAGCAGCCCCGCAGAGGCAATCAGGCAACTAGAGCAGGTTACTCTGTATGAGTATGATGAGACCGGTGTGTTGTCAGCCGTCTACCTTCGTGGGCAGGCGTACGTTAAGCTGGGGCAGCCAAACAAAGCTGCTGCGGAATTCCAAAGGATTCTGGATCATCCTTATTTGACGGGTGAATTCGAAATCGGTGCACTCTCGCACTTACAGCTCGGCCATGCGCAGGCGATGATGGGCGACAAGGCTGCCGCACGCAAGTCGTATCAGGATTTTTTCAGCTTGTGGAAAGACGCCGACCCTGACGTCCCGATCCTGAAGGAAGCTAAGGCCGAATACGCGAAGCTGATGCAATCGGAATAGCTTTTATTCTCGAAACGCGATTGACGGCTCTTTCCAATTATGTGCAGACGACGGACTGACGGGAAATATTCCCGGCCGGAAGTCGGGTTGGAGGAAGTTTCACTTGGCCGTGTAGTCGGCGTTCTGTCCTTGTGGCCGCGACCTCGCGGAGTCCTTTCAAGAGCACGGGATAGCCGTTATACGGCCAGATGAAAGGAAAGCATTCGCACCCCTTGAACATTCGACAAGGAAACAGGGAGTTTTATTTTGACGTAACAGGGATTCCTATTTCTCTGTTATGCAATTTTCCGGTTCTTGCGGAAGGGTTTTATTTCCTCGCGCCCGAGGCTGTACTTGTGCTATGGGAATGTTAGTTATGTTTTTCCGCCCCAGCAGGACAATCAGGATTTTCAAAACGATCAAGAGCTCAGAATCTTTTCGGTATCTTCGATCATATTGGTTAAGCATTCTAGACTTCCCGGGTGCCACCAAATCCTACTCTCCGATTCCGCTAGCCTGAAACTAAACAGCGACAAGCTGACCAAGTCAGCCTGTCGCTGTTAAACGCCAGGGCTTGTCCATTCAACCGCGGAAATCGCACAACGGTCCCCAGGTCAATTACTGGTATCTCAAAGGCGCGACGTGCAGCTGTCTGCTCTGTGCGGATCCTGTCGCCGGGTCCGCACAGAGCCAAGCCGCTTCGGCTACTGCACAGTCCCACGAAACGCGCCGCAGTGACAGGGAGTTCCAACTGGGGCAAATACAGCCAGTGTGCACCATCCGCCCGCAAAAGGGTAGCAGACATTCGAAACGGGAAACAGCTGAGCTTCGAGGAAAGCAGGCATGGGATCTCGATCCAGCTTGGCAATGGTGTCAGAGGCCTTCTGCTGGTCCGAACACACATCCGGAGCGCTCGGCTGCTTGACGCCGAAAGCGGGTTGGATGGTGCCGTTCGTTGAGTCGGCAGCTGCGAGGTTGATGCTCGCTAACATGCTGGCCGCCGCTAAGATCAATAACGAGAGGATCCGAGTCATGGTAGTTTCTCCTTGAATGTTGACGTCAGGTCGAGCATTATTTGTTTTGTTCGCCTGCACTCAGTAAGGCGAAAATCCACTTCGAAAAGTGCAGATCACCCAAGCGGAGGTCTGGCAAAGATAAACATGCCGAAGAACCGTAGCTCAGTAAGTCGGTTTCTCGAGGATCCTCGGACCGGAGACCCGCAAGCGGCATCCCATTTGCTGCCATTGGTTTACCAAGAGCTTCGCCGCCTGGCTCGGCACTATATGCGCGGGGAGCAATCCGGACAAACAATCCAAGCTACCGAGCTGGTCCATGAAGCTTACTTGCGCCTGGTCGGACAGCAGCGGATCGATTGGCAAGGCCGGTCTCATTTTCTCGCCATGGCAGCGATCTCGATGCGCCGCATCTTGGTGGACCGCGCGCGAAAGAAGCTCGCCGACAAGCACGGGGGCGGCGGAGAAAAAATCCAAATTGACGAAGCTCTTGTCTTCTCGCCGCAGAAGTCGAAGGATATCGTTGCGCTGGATGACGCCCTCGACCGTCTGGAAGAAATCTCTCTCCGGCAGGCGCAGGTTGTGGAGCTGCGCTTTTTCGCCGGCATCGAGATGGATGAGATCGCACAGCTTCTAGGGGTGTCGCTCCGAACTGTGAAACAGGACTGGAGCCTAGCCAGAGCCTGGCTGCACCATGAGATAGCACGGGGTAAGTAGTGGACCCACTTCGTTGGAAACGCATCGGCGAACTGTTTGCCGCGACGCGCCAACTCGACGGCGAACGCCGCATCGCGTTTCTGGAGGAGAATTGCGGCCAGGACGAGGACCTCTTCCAGCAAGTCAAGTCCCTTCTCGACATCGATGAAAATCCGGGATTGCTGGACTCAAGGCCTACTGCCTCTACCTTGGGTATTCCTCAGATTGTCGCCAGCCGCTTTCGCATCATCCGCTACATCGCCGAAGGCGGGATGGGGACGGTGTATGAAGCCGAGGACCTGCAGCTTCATGACCATGTCGCACTGAAAACCATTCGCCGTGACATCGCCTCGAATCCGAAGGTAGTCGAGCGCTTCAAGCAGGAGATAAGGCTTGGCAAGCGCGTGACGCATCCCAACGTCTGCCGCATACATGACCTGGGCACCGACCGCTGGCACGACGGCGCAGAAGTCCTGTTCCTTACAATGCAGTTCCTAGTCGGCGAGACCTTGTCATCCCGCATAACACGGGGGCCTATACCCAAAGCCGAGGCCTTGCCGCTTATCGAGGACATGGCGGACGCGCTGTCGGCTGCGCATGAGGCGGAAGTGATTCATCGCGACTTTAAGAGCGGCAATGTCATGCTCGTGCCCGGCGCGCATCGCACTTGCGCCGTAATCACTGATTTCGGTCTGGCGCGCGGCATCCGCGATGGCGCTTCACGCTGGGGCCTGGTCGGGACAGTGGACTACATGGCACCCGAACAGATTACAGGGGGCGAAATTACTCCCGCCACCGACATCTATGCCTTGGGCGTGGTGATGTATGAGATGGTGACCGGCCGGCGCCCCTTCACCGGCGACTCTAGGGGGGACGTCGCCCAAAAGCACCTGCACGACGAGCCCCGGCCTCCGCGAGAGCTGTCGCCCCACCTGGATGCGAACTGGAACAAAGCCATCCTCGGCTGCTTGAGGAAGCTACCCAGCGAGAGGCTTCAATCGGCGGCGGAAGTGAAGGAGGCGCTGGTTCAAGATGGCGACAAGGCCCGCAGCCGGTTTCCAATCCGCCGTAAGCGGATCACGTCGGTCAGATTGGTTGCTCTTTCCATAGCTGCCTCGGCGACGGTCTTTGCCCTCCTCGCACTTGCAATCGGGTATCTGCGCCTTCCTGTTCCTCCACCACGAATCTCGGAATACGTGCAGGTCACCCGCGACGGCGAGAGAAAATCTCCAATTGGAACGGACGGAAACAGGCTGTATTTGAATCTGCTGTACCCACAGGGGATTGGTCAGGTGCCGATATCAGGCGGACAGATTGCCCAGATTCCAGTTGACCTACCGAATGTCGAACTGCCGCATGTCTGGCTGCGGGATGTCTCGCCCGACGGCTCCAGTCTTCTTGTTTGGAATCCACTTGAAGGGCTGTTTGTTGCGAGTATTTTGGGCCATCCTGTCCGCCACCTCGCCAATGGATTTCAAGCAGCTTGGTCACCAGACGGCAAGTGGGTGGCCTACTCCACGCAGCACGGCGAAATCTATCTGATTCGAAGTGAAGGGGGCGAGCCTCACTTGCTGGTCTCCCCCTCCACCCCTGTCACGGAATACGAGATCATCACGGATCTGAGCTGGTCGCCAGATGGTGGATCCATCCGGTTTACCCGCGATCAAGCGCTTTGGCAAGTGACATCTACGGGATCCAATCTTCACCAGTTGCTCCCAAGATGGAATCCCTCCTCCTGGAAGTGCTGTGGCGTTTGGACTCCCGATGGTGAAATTTTTCTCTTTGTCTCCGGGGAGTTGAACAGTTCTCCGTTCCACCCCGGAGCTCAACTTTGGGCTATCGAAGAGCGTGGCGGGCGGTCGCCTGACGCCAAGCCGGTACAGCTGACGTCTGGTCCAATTCGCTGGGGAAAACCCATTCCAGCACGCGATGGGCGGAAGATATTTGCCCGGGGTGTTACCCTCCGGGGCGAACTTGTTCGGTACGACCGGCAGTCCGATCAACTCCGGCCTTACTTGGGAGGTATATCCGCAGAGTTTGTGACTTACTCCAGTGACGGCGAGTCGATGGCATATGTCTCCTTCCCCGATGGTGTCCTCTGGAGAGCCAATCGGGACGGCACAGGGGTTGTCCAACTTACCGAGCCGCCGTTTTATCCAAAATTCCCGAGATGGTCCCCTGACGGGAAGCAGATTTTATTCACAGATTTGGGGCCGAATCGCCAAGATGTCCTTTACGTGGTTTCAGTAAACGGCGGAACTCCCAAGCGGGTTCTTCCCGAGGACAATGGACCACAATCGGATGGAAACTGGTCGCCGGACGGAAAAAAAGTGCTCTATCAACCATCTAATTTCTCGCGGTCGAGTGGGTCCCAGGGGAAGGCCGAGTTTCGCATTCTCGACCTTGCGAGCCATACCATCACCACCGTGCCCGGTTCAGAGGGTATGTATTGGCCTCGCTGGTCTCCTGATGGACGGAGTATCGCCGGAGTGACTCGCAACACATACTATCTGAGAGTCTTCGACATGGAATCGCAACAATGGAGGACTCTGGAAAACGTCTGGTCTGACTATCCAATATGGGGACACGATAGCCGGTATCTTTACTTTATGCTTTGGATAGATCATCCTGGTGTGTTTCGAATTCCCGCTTCGGGCGGCAAGGCTGAACGCATCCTAGATCTGAAGGATTTCCGTCACACGGGCTGGTTCGAAGACTGGATGGGGCTGGATCCGACTGACACGCCGATGCTGCTTAGGGACAAAGGTACCGATGATATCTACGCCCTCACTCTGGAAAGGAAGTAGATGCTCGCGCCGTTGGAGCATGCTATCGAATAGCGGTTCGGATCCGATGGTTGGTAAATTGGCGAAGCTGGAGACTTGGGTGCCATTTGGCGGCTCGATTATCGAGGCAAGAACCGGGCACGTGTTTGTATTTGCAGTGCGAGCTGGTTACAGGAACAGTTCTCACCTGTGGATTGGGGTGCAGGGATAAATTATGTCGAGTTCTAATGTTTTTGTCGCTGTCGTGATCGGACTAGACAGAGGTCAGGAAATCTCGAGCATGATTGTCCATTTCGATAATGGACAGAGCGCTGGATTAGATTGGTCCGATCCACGTTCTGCGACCTTTATGTCAGTTTTGGGTGAATTAAGGCGCATGAATCTTGCGGCGTATGTCGAGATTGATTCCGCGACGCAAGCAATTAAGCGCCTACTGGTCCCGCTAGAAGCCAAAGTGATCGGAATAAAAAAGGTCGAGCGCATTGAATCGCAGGACATCGAAGTAGACCTCGAGATCTCCAACGCCCGCCATCTTCTCAAGCGGGCGAACCCAGACTTCAAGCGGCTTCTGGAGAGATTGCAAGATGCCAAGCACAAAGGTGTACCAGTCAGGGTGACGGAAGATGAAAGTGGAAGAGAAATCATCGATGTGAGTCCGGTCCCAAACCCTCCGTCGCCGGCGATGCAGGTAACATTACTGACCTCGTCGGCTGAGTTGAGTCCGACGCTGACTACCGTCACACCTGCAAGAGCACAAGAGTTGTTTTCGCTCGTCGCTGATCGTAGCTGCGATGCCATCGCTCCCCAACCTACATGCATTCCGTTCTTATATCCCAGGGACGGTTGTGCGGCTCGCGCCCACGAAATGTGCCGCTTGATGATTCTGGGAGGGGAACAGCCTGGCAAGCTATGGATCTATGGCACCTTACAAGCGGATACGCGAAATGACCCCGATTGCAAGGTGAATTGGGGTTTCCACGTTGCCCCTACGCTGATGGTGGATGTCGGTTTCAGAACTCAACTGCAAGTGATCGATCCAGCCTTGTTTGGACGGCCAGTCTCAAAAGCGGAATGGAAAAGGCGACTAGGGGACTCCAAGGCGACGCTTGTCCCAACGGATTCCTCGCCGTTTTTACACTCACTAAACGGTACAGACCTGTCCGATCCAGATTATGCCCTAACCATTTATTGGCTGGGGCATTTTCGCCAGCAATTACAAATCAGATCCGCGAGCAGCTTCGGTCCGCCGCCTTACAAGAATTGTCCGTAGGGACTGCCGGCTTTCCCCAGATGCGCTGCGTAATATTGTGAATGTGAATCTGGAACTGCGAAGTTCGGTGAATTGAATTTCGGGCGACGGTCGCAACCGCCTGCACGTCGCGGGCTGTCTTCATTTCAAGCTGTTTCCATGTTGCTCGATTGAGGGATCAGCGGATCATATAAGGACGACATTCCCGCTCGTTCATTGACAAAAGTGTCGGGAATCCCGATCTTTCGTGCTACTTCGACATCAAAATTGGGCCACGCAAGAGGGGGAACGTACAGAGTGGAAATTGGGGTTAGCTTCGTAGCGCTCAAATTTAACAGTTGCACCCGACGGATGACGGGTTCGCAGGTGGGATAATGCGCCGCCTCATAGACAATGACCTGATGGGAAGGGCCATACTTCTGTATCAGCGTATCCGCAAGTATGGAAATGCCGGCCGGCCCTCCCGGCCCATGGTAGATCTGGCCAACCACGCCAATCTGCCATAGCACCAATCCGCACGTCGTGTCGATGATGCGCCGATAAACCAGGAAATCAGTGGCCTCATAGCTCTGACATCCAGCACGGCCAGGATCTACGCCCAAGTCGGCGAACAAACAATCTTCCGCTGATACCGCCGGTAACATCTGCGCCTGGTATCCTTCGCGTCGAGCACGAAGCAGAGCCTCATGGGCTGGGAACGCGAATACTCCTGGGTGCCCGTAAAAGACTGTACAAACATCGATTCCGGAATGCAGACATTCGAGGATCCGGTCCGTCATCAGGAAGTATGTTGTTAGCCTGTTTCTTCCAGGCTGGTAGAACGGATATAAGTCTTCAGCTGAGGAGTTTAATTCTCGAATCCAGGCCACTGTTAGAGGATCGGCTACGAGATAGAGCACCTTGTCGGCTTGGGCTATGTGAGCCTGTGCCTCTAGCGTAACCTGGCCGATGGCTTTGATGCCCGTTCCAACGACGGTAAGCGAACCTTCCTTTTCAGACATTCATGCCATCCCATTGAGCTCGTAACGTCTAAGGCTGTGAGCCAAACAACCAATCGTGCCTGAATGCGTTGATCCGAAGCGGAAGCGCATGCGGAGCCTCTTGGCCGTCAATACGAACTTCCTGCCTGAGCCACTGCCTCCGTCAAAGGACAAGAACAATAGCGTTAATAATAGCCAGGCCCAACTGTCCGGGGTCGTCACCTCCTCCAAGTGCCGCCCTTATCCTTCCTGGATCTTTGCTTTTCATGGCTGCTACCTCAACTCTTGAGAGCCCCGCCGCCTTCAGTGCCGTCTCTGGGTTGCGGCGATAGCTACGCAACGCCTTCGGGTCGGTCGCTAGCTTCTTTATAAAGTTACCTAGTGGTGTCAGTGCTTCTCCCATTGCGCGATGCTCCTTCCATTGGGAACTGAATTCGGTGCGTTGTAAATGGAGCCCATCGGGATTATTACACAGGACAAGTTAGCAAACAATTCAAGCCGTTCCGAGAGATTTCAAGCCACTTGGACCCGAATGAGGCGCTTTGGGATGGTGATGCCATCGCTCCAGCGAGCTCGAGTGCCGGGCCAAGTTCCGGGGAGTGGCTGGACAGGTCTCAGATCAGTTACGCGAAGGGCGTTGTTCTTGGCTGAAAAAGTCTATCTGGCTCGTCCGGATCGGCCGCACCCGTTAGGAGCTTGGGCATACGGAGTTTCAAGAGCCATGCAGCCCATGCTGCAGGCGTCAAGATCAGTAATGCCCACTGGTCGAATACCGTCCCAGTGGGCTCCCCGAGCATCATCCGCCTGCTAGTAATGTGTAACCCCCATCCGGTCCTTCGAACTGTGGCTCAGAAAGACATCGAACGAAACGAAGCATTCATGAATTATGCCACGTTGCAACCTGATGTTACTTTGGGACGGGTCAAGAGCCAACTACCGGGTCAGTCGGCCCGCTGGAACGAATCCACATGAGCGAGAAGTCGGCGTTCCGTCCTTGTGGTGCCTGCCTGCCACTGCGCCGCGACGGCAATCACCCCAAGAATCGCTCGGTGGGTGGCGAGCATTCTCGCTCTGTTTCGACCAAGGGGCGGAGGAATTTTGTTGGCCGCGCTGATTTGATAGTGCATAATTCCGAAACTCTGTTTTCTGTGGGAGGACACATGTGGGCTTCTATCCGCCGATGCGATTGGGTGCTTGTGCTGCTGTTCCTGCTTGGTTTGCTGTTGCCGGTTCGGGGAATGGCTGCCGCAGACGTTCCCTCCGCCACGCCAGCCTGCCGAACGCGTACGTACTACATCGCTGCCGAAGAGATTGACTGGAACTACATTCCTGACGGCAAGGACATGATGATGACCCGCGCCTTCGACCCGTATGCGCGGGTGTTCACCGAGCATGCCGCCGACCGCATCGGCTGCACGTATCACAAGGCCGTTTTCCGCGAGTACACCGACGATAGTTTTCGAACTCTGAAGCCACGGCCGGCGGAACTGGAGCACATGGGCCTGCTCGGCCCCGTGATTCGTGCCGAGGTCGGCGACACAATCAAGGTCGTTTTCCGGAACAACGCCAGCTTCCCATTCAGCCTGCACCCGCACGGTGTGGCCTATACGCGGGATTCAGAAGGCGCGATGTACGGCGACGGCATGGACCACCCAGAAGCGGACGGCCTAGTTCCACCGGGCAAAACGCACGTGTACACCTGGTTCGCGCGCGAGCAGGCCGGACCGGGCCCGGAGGACGGCAGTTCGGTGGTGTGGATCTACCACTCCCACAATTACGAGCCGAAAGACGTGAATGCCGGACTCATCGGACCTATTGTGATTACCCGCCGCGGGATGGCGCGCCCTGATGGTTCTCCGAAGGATATTGATCACGAATTCTTTGCCCTGTTCATGATTGTGGACGAAAACCAGAGCCAGTATTTGGAGCAGAATGTCCGCGCCCATGTCCCCGATCCTGCCAAGCTCAACCGCCTTGAACTGGTACCGGCGGACCCGGATGGCAATGCCGATCTACCGCTCGGACGTGGTTTCGCACTGAGCAACCTCAAATTCACCATCAACGGCTATATGTACGGCAACGGCCCCATCATGACCATGCGCAAGGGCGACCACGTGCGTTGGTACGTGATGACCATGGGAAACGGTTTCAACTTTCACACTCCGCACTGGCACGGGAATTTGGTGAGCGTTCGTGGTCAATACATGGACGTAATCCCCACCATCGGGCCCGCACAGTTCGTCACCGCCGATATGGTTCCAGATATGGCTGGCACCTGGATGTTCCATTGTCATGTGGACGACCACATGAAGGGCGGCATGCAAACCATGTACAGGGTGCTCGATTCCGAAATAAAGAACACAACCGTGGCGAGCGGTGTAAGCGCGAGCCCTGCGCAGGGCAGGTGATTGCACGGCACGTATGACGGTGAGCTACGAGGTGGCCAAACCACTTGATTCTGGTGAAGTGATTCGCTTGCTCGCCGAAGGGTTCAGCAAATCTGAGCCCCCGGCGGTCGCGATGGGTCTTTCCAGGGAAGAATTCGAGCAATTCCTCGACGCGCTCGCGCTCGCTGTCATTCCGGAAGGACTCACACTCATTGCACGCAGCGTCGACACAGGAAGGCTGGTTGGAGTTTTGTTGACGGATGACTTCGGCAATCCTCCCGGCATAGACCTGGGTCGGATCAGCCCGAAGTTTCTGCCCATCTTCGCCATGTTGGAGCAGCTTGATGAGCAATTCCGCAAGGAAGTGACGATTTGTCGCGGCCAATGGCTTCATTTGTTCATGTTGGCGGTTGACGAAGAATTCGCGGGAAGAGGAATTGGACAAGAACTCATCAAACGATGTATCGAGAATGGGTATCGAAGAGGCTATCGAACGGCGCTGACCGAGGCAACAGGTAGAATTTCACAGCACATATTCCGCAAGAACGGATTTGTTCAGCGCTTTTGCGTACCGTATCGAAGCTTCACGTACGAAGGCAGACTGGTATTCGCTTCTATTCAGGGGCATGAAGGAGCGATGCTTATGGACAGATCACTTGAACCCTGTCCCGCAATCGGCTCAGGGGCTACGACGTACGAGTGATTCCCCCGAAGCCGGTTTCCGGCCAACCTCCGGGAGCTATCAGTGGCTCGAATCGAAATGCCGGTTGCAATTACTCCGACCAATACGTCGTTGCATATCGGATTTTCCCGGTTTCTGCACACCCCGGCCAGAGCAGTTACGCATTGACTGGCAGAGGCCGCCTCCTTAAGATAAGGTGGCCCCGAGGCCAGACATCCTTTAATGATCGGCCAGACTATCTCGCACTACCGCATCGTCGAGAAACTCGGTGGCGGTGGCATGGGTGTTGTGTACAAGGCTGAGGATACCGACCTTGGCCGCTTCGTCGCCCTTAAATTCCTGCCCGAGGAGCTGTCGCGTGACCCGCAAGCACTAGAACGGTTTCGCCGCGAGGCGCGGGCGGCGTCGGCTCTCAATCATCCCAACATCTGCACCATCTACGAAATCGGCAAGCACGATGAGCAATCGTTCATTGCCATGGAGTTTCTGGACGGCGTAACACTGAAGTACCGCATCGCCGGACGTCCCATGGAAGTGGAGATCCTGCTGACGCTGGGTATCGAAATTGCGGAAGGGCTGGAGGCCGCTCACAGCCAGGGGATTATTCACCGCGACATCAAACCCGCCAACATCTTTGTAACCAAGCATGGGCACGGCAAGATTCTGGATTTCGGACTGGCCAAGGTGATGTCTCCGGCAAGCTCTGCCAGCCACATCGGGTCGGAGCACCCCATGGCCACGGTGAAAGAACAGCAGCTCACAAGTCCGGGTGCTGCGTTGGGCACCATCGCTTATATGTCGCCGGAGCAAGTGCGGGGCAAAGAACTGGACGCCCGCACCGACCTGTTCTCTTTTGGCGCCGTGCTCTACGAGATGAGTACGGGTACCTTGCCATTTCGAGGCGACACCAGCGGTGTAATCTTTGAATCCATTCTGAATCGAGCGCCCGCGCCGGCAGTCCGGTTGAACCCTGATTTACCGCCGAAGCTGGAAGACATCATCCATCGCCTGCTGGAGAAGGACCGTGACTTGCGCTACCAGAGCGCCGCCGATCTGCGCAGTGACCTGAAGCGGTTGAAGCGCGACACAGAATCGAGTCGGACTTCGGCGGTGGAGGCGGGTTCCGGCCGTCAGGCGGCGTCAGAAACGATTCCGGCGCGCGAGCAGACGTCAGCCCCATCTGGTCCCGCAGACTCCGCTCGGGAACGCGATTCGATCAGCGACTCACAACAAATTGCCGGTCTCGCCTCCCGCCACAAGACGGCCCTCGCGGTCGTGCTGGGTGTGGTCGTGATCGTTTTGGCTGCGCTCGGGTTCGTCCTTTACCGTGGGCGGAATGGCCCGGGCCCGGGAGATAAAGTGCCCGCCGGACCGGGCAAAGTCACGCAAATTAGCCACTGGAATAAACTGATCGATTCAGCCAAGATATCGCCGGACGGGCACACCATTGCCTTCAGTTCAGCCGCGGGAGGAATTGAACAGGTTTTTCTGATGCTTACCTCGGGCGGCGAGCCGCTCCAGTTGACTCACGATGAGGGAGACAAGATTGTCGAAAATTTTTCTGCTGACGGCACCGAAATCTACTACAGGCGCAACCTCGGACGTGATGAAGTTTGGGCGGTGCCTACTTTGGGGGGCTCTCCACACCGCGTGGTCGCAGGTCGCTTCTTGGTACCCTCGCCGGACGGTAATTCACTCTACTACCTGAAAACAGATGCGCCGCAGACGATCTTCCGCGCAGGGAAATCCGGCCTGAATGAAGAAACGGTCTTTAGCTTTGACGGTCCCAATCTTAGACCCACGTCCATTCTGCCTTACCCCGATGGAGAGAACCTGCTGGTCACATCATTCCAGGCATCATCCAACGAACTCCGGTTTCATCGAGTAAACCTGCCCAGCCGCAAAGCAACAGACTTGGGCGAGGCATTCGGAACACCAGTTTGGGCGGAGCCCGGAAAATCCGTGCTCTTCAGCCGCGATGCCAATGGCATCACGAACCTTTGGAAATTTGAACTGGCGAACCAAGCTTTGACGCAAGTGACTTTCGGGCCCGGCCCAGATTACTCCCCCCTGCCAGACCCGTCCGGCAAGGGGATTTACTACGTCAACGGAAAACGGTCTGGCTTCCTCACGGTCTACCACCCCCAATCCCGGCAATCCGTGGACATCGCCTCCGAGAACAGTTCGCAACCCGCGATTTCGCCGGATGGCAAGCGAGTGATGTACCTCAAATTTACCGGACCGAACCAAAGCGAAGTTTGGGTGTCCGACATGGACGGCAGCAACACAATCAGGTTGGCTGGCTCGGGAAATTTTGATACGGGTACGTGGACGCCCGACGGGTCGAAAGTGGGTTTTCAGGATCGCACGGGTCAAGGGACGAAGGGGTTTGTGGTTGGGGCGGACGGGCGTGGTCTTCACGAAATGGGGAAGGTTGAAGGCTTGTCTGGTTTTATGATTTGGTCGGCCGACGGAAAAGCGATGTACCTCTCCACCAGCACACCCGAACACCCGGCAACCACATGGAAAGCCAACGGTGACGGCTCCAACCCGCAACCTTTTGTGCAGGATTGCGCTGACATGCTGGATGCTTCCGCGGACGGAAATTATTTGATTGGCTTCGAATCCGCGGGCGATAAGGCCGGCATCTACGAAATCTCTATCCGCGACAGAAAATGCACTCCCTTAATCCCGGGCGCCGTAACTTATGGCCTGTGGTTTGCACGGGACGGCAGGTCCTTTATTTATCCCATTGCTTCGCAAGGCGGCGCGGTGTTTTATCGCCAAGGATGGCATGACGGGCAACTGGTCGGTAAACCTGAAGCGGTTTTGAAACTCCCCTTTAGTTTCCGCTTGTATTATCGTGGCAACGCCTTTGATTTCTCCCGTGACCTTTCTTCCATTGTCTATTCACGTCCCGGCGGCGAGGCCGATCTTTACCTGCTAAGCCAAACGCCGTAAGAAACGCAGAAGGCATGATTACAGGCAACCCTGAAGTTATGCGAAAGCTGCATGCTTAGGTGTCGCAGGGCCACGAGGTTCCCCAGAAGTCCTAGGGCTGTATCGGAAGCGCCCCGGCGAGGAATCATGGATTTCACTGAGTGTGCGGGCGCTTTCGATACAGCGACTTGAAGGAAGCCCCTGGCTATGGGATTTCAATGGTGCTGGGTTGAGATGAGGAGGGTAGCAAGCAGGTGTTGCAGTGGGGAAGAGTGGTTGGATTAGAGATGGCATCGGGTTCTGGTGGGAGGAACAGCCTGGGAACGGCTGCCGCCGCGAGCGAAAAGACTTGGGAAGAGGCTCGCGCGACGCAGAAGTCGGGTGCGAGTTGAAGCACGCGGGTGGATCGAGATTGGAGCTGGGGTTTCATGCAGCATACTCGCGTGGAAGCGGCGGAGCGCGGAGTTGGATCTGGGTGGCAGTAAGCCTCTCCATCACGTGCATCGGTCCTCCGCACATGGGGCAGATCCAGAAAGTAAGTACGCGAACCGGGCGCGGAGCCAGCGAAGGGGCGGCGGGGTTTGCTTGGACCGCCGAGCCCAGTAAGTGATTACAGAGGGGTAGCGATAGAGCGCGTCGGCGGTTGGCCAGAAAGCCGAAGTTGCGAATGCGCACGAAGCCGCGGGGGAGCAAGTGGAGGAGGAAGCGCCGTAGGAACTCCTCAACGGGAAGCGTCATCAGACGCTTTTTGTTTTTGTGAGCCGAATCTCTCCAGCGAAACGTGACTTGGCCATCACCCAAGGAGATGAGCCGGTGATTGGAGATGGCGACGCGGTGGGTGTAAGCCCCGAGATAACGTAGGGCATGCTCGGGACCACCGAAGGGTGGCTTGCAATAGACCACCCAGTCATGTCGAAACAGTTGGCGGAGCCAAGCGGAGAAGATCTTGGGGTGAGCGAGCGGTTGCAGATCGCCATAGAAGCGAAGCTCCCCTTCAGTGCAGGCGCGCTTCAAGGCTGCCACGAACTTACCGCGAAAAACCCGGCTCAGCACCTTTATGGGAAGAAAGAAAGAGTAGCGGGTGTGGATCCAGTGGGTGTGATCCAGCGAGAGTCCACCCGATGGGACCACGCAATGGACATGGGGATGATGTTGCAGCCGCTGATCCCAGGTATGCAGCACGCTGAAGAAACCGATCTCGGCGCCGAGGTGTCTGGGATCGCGAGCAACTTCGAGCAGGGTTGCGGCGCTGGTGCGGAACAGCAGGTCGTAGATGAGCTTCTTGTTTTGCAAGGCGAGGGGTGCCAGTTCCCGCGGCAGAGTGAAAACGACGTGCACGTAGGGAGTGGGCAGCAACTCGCGCTGACGTGCCTGCAGCCAGTGGTGGCGGGCATTGCCCTGGCATTTTGGACAATGACGATTGCGACACGAGTTGTAAGAGATGATGGAATGTCCGCAGTGGGTGCACTGATCACGATGTCCGCCCAAGGCGGCGGTGCGGCAGCGGGTGATGGCCAGCAACACCTTCTGATGTTGCCCGTTCATCCACCTACGACTGCGATCAAGAAAAGACTGTCCCGCACAGCGAACAATGTCGGCCATCTCCAGAGGAGGCCGGCTCATTTAGGGCTTTAGCGGGGGCTCTGGTTTCTGCTTGTCAGCGGACAAGGCCAGGGAGTCTAACGGGCTGGCAGTGGCGCTGAGATGGCGTTTGGACAGATGCAAGTAGATGGTGGTTTCTTCCAAGTCGTGATGCCCCAGCAACAACTGAATGGTTCTCAGATCAGCCCCGGCTTCTAACAGGTGGGTTGCGAAACAATGCCGCAAGGTGTGGGGATGGATGTTTTTCTCCTGCAGGCCAGCGCGTCGAGCGGCCTGGCGGCAGGCGTGATAAACGGCCTTGGGGGTGATCGGTCGGTCCGCTGTATGGCTGAGTCCCCCCGGGAACAACCACTGGGAAGGCTTGCGCTTTAAGCCACGCCAGTACTCGCGTAAGGCGTGCAGCAGCTTGGGGCTGAGCATGACGTCACGATCTTGGTGTCCCTTGCCCCCGTGGATGTGGATGACCATCCGTTGACTATCAATATCGCTGATCTTCAGACGCGCCAGTTCGGCACGCCGCACCCCGGTGGCATAGAGCGTCATCAGCACGATGCGATGAAAAGGAGTCAGTGCCGAGTCGATCAGACGAGCCACCTCCTCTTGACTGAGAATGATCGGCAGCTTCAGCACTTTCTTGGGATAGGGAGTTTCGGCCACGCTCCAGGCCCGCTTGAGTGTCTGGATGTAGAAGAAGCGCAGAGCGGCCAACCGCTGGTTAACCCGTAAACGTCAGAGGAAGTACACGGTTGACGGGTCGAATCCGCAGCGGGCGTCGAACGCCTGCAAGGAAAATAGGCTTGGTTGCCGTTGGACGGCCGATGATACTTCCGTGTTTGTCCGTCAGCCCAGCCACTACTCCGAGGCTTGTCCAACTGTCGGTGAGCACGTGCTTGCCGTTCGCTTCGAGAATGAGCGACTGGCCACGCCGCCCCATTCGTATCAAGTACCAGCCCAATCCGGCGTTGAGGACACCCGCCGCCAGGCACCATTAGCGTGCCCGTCCCGAGGTTCTCCAGTTTCAGGCCGGACATCCATTTCTGGATGGCGGCATACAGAATGAAGATTGCCGCCAGCACGATCATCGCGCCTTCAAATCCAGCGGAGAAAAACGTGATGCGCTCGTAGCCGTAGAGGAATTCCGGCGCTGCCGGCTTCATGCTAAGCCGCAGGCTGAAAACCGCGAAGGCCACTGCGACCACGTGAATCACCGACTCCGCCGCATCCGACAGGATGGCGGCCGAG
>Ga0181530_10002621_pt1 | contig 21083 bp, 18 predicted proteins | sample PEATcosm2014_Bin_42_FD_119769 | JGI IMG/M metagenome (GOLD analysis project Ga0181530, IMG submission 119769) | Peatland microbial communities from MTU Mesocosm Facility, Houghton, MI, USA - PEATcosm2014_Bin10_60_metaG | ecosystem: Environmental > Terrestrial > Soil > Wetlands > Peat | place... | reverse complement strand
GGTTCGGTGATGGCCGTGGCTGCCGTGCCCACCGGGGTGTTGGCCGTAAAGCTGGCGTACAGGTTCAGAAGATCGCTTTCCACCTTCTCGGCAATGGCGATCACCGCCGGCTGCATGTAAACTTTCAGCAGGTCGGGCACCGCCAGTACTTTGGTCACGTCCGGAATCTGGAAAGTTGCCTCGGCGTGCGTGTTCAGCACGATCTGCGCGTTCCCCAGACTCGGGTTCTGCGGCTGCACCGTTCCGCCCTCCAGGATGTTGTTGGCTTGCATCGCCGGCGCAATCGGCACGTTGACCGTGTCTCCGGCATTCGCCAGGACCGGCTCATAATCGCGATTGACCAGGTTCCCCATGACGAGGTTCGCCACCAGTGCCGGCAATGCGTCCGCTGCTACCAGCTTCACAATCGCGCTGGCCACGTTGTTTGATGTAATTGCTCCCATTCTTTCTCCTTATTGAGTGACTGTTTTTGCCGGCCAGTGTGCCGGTACTGCTACATGCCCCGAAGGGACTGTGATGCAACCCGTACGATCTCCTCACGTACCCGCTGCATCTGTTCCGCGCTCATACCTGGGCGGATCTGGTCGATACTGACTGCTTCTCTGCCCACCACCGGGGCTTTGAGGGTTGCCGTCATCCCGGTTCCCCCCGCAATCCGAGCCGGCAGAAACTCCGGATTCTCGTTGACGAAGTTGCTGAGGTACTCCTTGACCGGCATTTCGCCGCTCTCGGCCCGCGCCACCAGGCGTCCGTCCTCGGTGCGCACAATGCCGTCTTGTACCGCTTTGAAAGCGAGGTCGATCTTCGCCACGCCCAAACGCTGCAGTTCGGCTCGGACGGAGGAGCTGCGTTCCGCCTCTTCCGCCGCCTGGCGGCTGCGTTTGTTCTCCGCCACCAGCTCATTCATCCGGCGTTCCAAGTGTTCCCGCCGCTTACGTTCTTCCAGAAGCTCCGCTTTGTAAGCCGGTTCGCTCTTGCTTGTCTCGCCTTTGACGAATTCTTGAACCGCCTGGCGCACGATCGCTTCTATATCCGTTCCTTCCATAGGTCTCCTTATTGGTGTTCGATCTCCTCGGCGACCCGGTTTTTGACCTCCTGTCGCTCATCGCTGAGGTACTTGAGGGCAAGTTTCTTGAAGACTTGCTTTTTCAGTGTCTCCGACCCAATTTCTAATGCCAGCAACTGCGTGGCATCGCCGAGTTCCGTGCCGAGATCGTTGATGTCGAACTCGTCCATGCCCACCACGTCGATCGTGACGCCGTCTTGCCGCGCCGCAGCCACCGCCCACAGAATTTGCCGCAAAGTCTCCTTCACCGCGTTGCCGTAGGCCCGCAGCACTTCCTCGGTAGTGCTGAAGTCCAATTGCTTGCTCAACGCGGACTGGCGAGTGCTGCTGCCGTCGCTCGCCTGGCTCATCAGATAGCAGACGCGATAGATTTCGTCTTTCAACACCCCCAGGTTGTCCGCGGCGATCTGATAAACCTTCCCCTCCGGCTCTGCCCATCCAAAACGGTCGTTCGGCCCCATCTGGATGTAATAGGATTCGCCGGCAATCTGGTTCCACTCCCGGTCGGAATAGATCACGGGAGTGGCAAAAAGTCCCATGGTGAGCGCCCATGCCAGCGCGTTCGACTTATTAAAGTGCTCTAACTGGAGTAGCGCTGACTTATTCATCAGCCACAGGCCTTCCGTTACCTTCACCTTGAACACCGGCACGCGGTCGAGCGACGCCAGCGCGTGGCGGCCCTGATCGATTAGTTGGATCGGGCTGCTCTGGCCGGTCTTGCGGAAAACCTGGAAGTTCTCGCGGTCGTAGTAAATCCACCGCGTCTCGCTTTCCCATTTGGCGTCCGTCACCTGAGACTGCTGCAGGCACGATGTCCGGATCACAATCCATTCCAGGACGCCCGTCTCGTTGAAGTTCCAGTTGATGACTTCCTCTGGGCCGTAATCCACCAGGTAAGCTCGCGATTGGCCGGAGGCGTCTTCTTCCGCGCGGGACCGCGCGGCGCCTGTGGTCCTGGGAAAGTCCACCACAATGTAACTCGATCCGCAGACCGCCGTCTGGACGAACCTCTGCCGGAAAAACTCGGGGATGCTGGTTCCTTTGAGGTCGCAGTCGTTGTAAAGCAGGTTGTAGAAGTCTTTGGCCGCCGCATCGTTGCCTTCGAACATGAGCACGGGTGGGCAGTGCATCAGCGTGGCGGCGTACCAATCGATGATCGAACCAATGTAATTCTGGTAAAAGACGCGGCTGAGCCGCTCCTGGTAGATCGGACCGGGCTCCTTATGGCGGCACATCAGGTAGTCGGAGGCGTTCAAGCGAAACTGCTCGCCGCCTGCATAGAGGTCCTTGTATTGTTTCCACATCCGCTTACGGGCGATGTATTCGGGATGTTCCCGGTTGATGTTTTCCATGGCTAGACTAGTCGCTCCCGCCTTTCCCCGATCTTTGGGTTAATCAGGCACTCCTGCCACAACAGATATCCCACGGCATCCGAAGCGTGCGTTCGCATGCGGTCCCGCTCCTTGTCCACTTGGGTGGAACCGACTCTGTAAGACACCTGCTCAAAATCCTGGATAAGCTCTTTGCACTTCGGGTCCACCAGCATGGCAATGTTGCCCGAGGCGGACTTTAACCGGCCGTTGGTCAGATTAATCCGGTCGCGAACGCTCGGGTTTGAGTCAGGCACCTTGTAGTTCACCTTGGTGATGCCCTTCTCCTTGAAAGAATCGCGGATCATCTGGTAGTCGGTACTGCCCGACGTCTTTAGGTTGTTGCCCGACGCGTCCCCGTATACCGTCACGCCCAGTACATGCGCGGGGTACCGCTCGGTGAAAGCCTCCACCGCCTCCGGCGTGCTCGCGTGCCGAAGCACGATTTCATCCAGTACCCGGAATGTTCCGCCGTTGTACTGCGCCACGATCGAACTCATCGGGTCCACGTTAAAGTCCAGCGCCCAGAGCAGAGGCACATGCGGATCGACGCCGAGAGGCTGAACGTGCACCTTGCGGTCGAACGCGCCGTACACCCGGCTGCCCTCCAGGCTCAGATACTCGCCTCTGGCTTCCTGTGCGAAGAATTGCTCGTCATAGCTTTCCTTGAGCCGCTCGTAGTAGTCCGGCACTTGTGCCAGCAGGTGCTTGTTCTCGTTCGGCTCGGCCAGAATGGCTACATGCCCGCGCACCTTGGTGTCGCCGATGAACCGGCGGTACACCCAGTCGTAGCCTTTCGGCGTCCATGCCGCAAACCCGCAGATCCGCTGCGCCCTGGGGTCTCGTAACCGGCCTTCCAGCCGCGTCCATGCTTCTTCCGGCGTGTAAGTCAGCTCGTCCAGGCCGAACCATGCCAGGTTCAAACCCCGCAGCCGTTCGTACTCTTCCATGGAGCGGAATAGGATCCTGGATTTGCTGTCGCTCAGGGTTATTGTGTTTTCGCTTTTGTTGTGCTCGAACGGGATCTCGTTCTCGCCCAGAATCTCGAACAGCGAGGCCTGCGTGGCGTCCCGTAACATCGGATAAGTCGGCGCACCCAGCAATCCCACGCGCCCCGGATTTTGATAAGCCAGCCGGATGGCCTCTTGGCACAACGCCTGGCTCTTGCCGCTTCCCACCGGTCCGGAGAATCCCTTAAACCGCGCCGGACAGTCGTGAAAGCGCTTCTGTGAGGGCAACGAATCGTACTTTATCTGTCTTTCGGTGACACTATGTCGGGGCCTACCCACGTCACTTGTACCTCCGTGTCCTGGATTTCCTTTTCTAACTCCTTTTCCAGTTGAAGAAGCTTGAGATATTCCGCGATGGTTGGTTTAAACTCCGCGTCCTTCAATTTCTCGTCGTAACTGGCGATCGCTTTATCGAGAAGTTCTGAAACTTTGACGTGTTCTCGGATGACTTCCCAGTTGCTGCATTTTTTGCAGTCTCGTTTTCGGTCTGTCTTGTATCCGGTCTTGGCCATAAAGGGGTCCCAAAAAGCAAACGGCCTCGCGTCTGGCGCGAGGCCGCGTAATTCTTTACCCGATTTGAGAGTAGCATCGGCCCCGAACTATCCAGGCCAGGTTGAAATGCTAAGTATCTAAAAACAAACCGAATATAGTGACTAGAAATTTGTGAACAGGTATTTGCCGCCCGATTCTTGTAGCCGAAACAGCCGGTTTCCCGCCAGTTTGGTGAGGCGCGGGACTTGCGGAGCTTCAGCAACCAGGTAAAAACGCGCCGGCGAGGCCCACAGCCGTGCGAAATCCCTGTCTTCGATGAAGACATCCTGCGGCGCATTCGGGGCGTAAGAGCCGTAAACCAGGTTGTTGACGCGGCCGTTGAGCAACAGCGCGCGGCGGTTCGTGTAGAAGAAGACCGAAGAGAACGTGTAGTACTGATCGTCCACAATCAACTTGCCTGGAGGCGCATCGAGCAGCGCCTGCGCCAGCGGTCGAGACGACATGTAGGGATCGAAAACCACCAGCGCCAGGCGTGCCGCGTGAAAGAACAGAACCATCATCGCGGTGAGCGCCGCCACCGGCACCGAGCCGCGCCGCGCGCTCCGCCACGCCCCGATGGCGCCGACGCTGAACGCAACCCCGGCCACCGCGAGCGGCAATCGCAGATAGGCGAAGGCGCCTAGAGTAAGGTCTGCCATGTGCCCCAGCGACAGAAAGTAGCGTTCCGGATTCTGGTTGAGCGCCACAGCGATATCGCCCGGTGCTGGCATTCCGCGAACCATCCAGAGAATCGCGCCTATGACGATCGCGGCCAGCGCCGCCACCGCGGCAATCGCGCGCGTGCCGTAGCGCAGCCAGGGGTGGCCCCGGTCCATCGCCCAGCCGAGCAGCAGCGCCAGAGCCGGGTAACACGGCATCGAATAGTATTCCTGCGTGGTGGAGAGCGTGAAGAAGACCAGAATGAAACCGGTCCAGCATAGGATCAGCAGCCGCGTGCGGGATGCGCGCGTGTCGGCCGGCTCGGCGCTGCGCCGCCAGGCGCACGCCGGCAGGTAAACGCTCCACGGGAACAGCCAGAGCAGGTGAAACAGCCAGAAGTACGGGCGCGGTACCGTGTCGTAATCGCGTGGGTAACGCAGGTTCAGAAACCGCAGCACGTGCTCGTTGAGGAAATAGAACCAGAAGAAGCCGTGATACGAGCCCCGCTCGCTGTGCATCGTGAGATCGAAATATGGCGGATTCCGAATCGTTGCCAGCACGTGCCACGGCGCGGCGATCAGCAGGAACAGAAGAATTCCCGAAAGCGGTCTCAATCGCATCCAGGTCTGGCGCCGCAGCAATTGCCGGCTGAAGCCCAGGTACAGCACACCGGCGGCGATCGGGAACAGGGCGGCGATCAGCCCTTTCAACAGGAGTCCAATCGCCATCGCGGCCCACATCAGCAAGGCCCAGCGGGCCGGGTGCGGTTCTCGCTGATCGAGCGCGCGTAACAGGCTCCACATTGCCAGCGTGACGGCCAGCGTGAGAATGGCGTCCGGCAGCAGGATACGCGTAAACAGAAACAGTCCGACGCAAGTGGCCAGCACCAGGCCGGCCAGCAGTCCCGCGCGCCGCCCGAATGCCCAGGCCCCGAAGCGCGCCGTAATCCAACACAACGCCACCGCCGACAACGCCCCCGGGATCCGCGCCGCCCAATCGTGGGGCCCGAAGACCAGGAACGATACCGCGATCATCCAGTACTTGAGTGGCGACTTTTCCAGATAGGCGACGCCATCGAGGCGCGCCGTGACCCAGTCGCCCGATTGCACCATGTTGCGCGCAATCTGCGCCTGCACGGCGTCCACGTCGTCCATCAAAGCGGGTGGGCTGAGGATGGTTGCCAGGAAAACCAGGACTGCGATTGCTAAGACGATTACTTGATAGCCAGCAGCCGCGCGGGCGCTACCTGGGCCCTTCCGGCCAGTGGCGGGGCCTGGACCTTCCACCGCTTCATCCAAAGGAAAAGAGTCAGCAGGCCCCATAGGTGATATCCGACATTGATGCGCCTTTCCATATGATCGCGAATCAGCGCATGGATTGCTTGCGAATCGAATACGCCGGTGGCGTCGATTGCCTCGGGCGTCAGGGTATCCATGAGCAGATTGCGCAGAGGGCCGCGGAACCATTCGTGCGTCGGAATGTCGAACCCCGATTTCTTGCGATCGAGAACGAAGTCCGGTAGTTTGCCCCGCATCAGCTCCTTCAGGATGAACTTCTGCTGGAAGCCTCGGATCTTCAGCTTCTGGGGCAGCGAGCGCGCAAATTCCACGATGCGGTGATCCAGGAACGGCGGACGCACTTCGAGCGAGTGCGCCATGCTCATGCGGTCCGTCTTGTATAAGATGTCGTCCGGCAGGTAATAAGCCTGGTCCACCTGCAGGTATCGGTCGATGGTGCCGCCCCGCTCAATCCCCAGACGGTCCACCAGCGTGCGCAGCCCGCTGCCGTTGGCGCCGGGGCGAATCTGTTTGCGCTCGGCGGAAGAGAATGTACCGTTCCAGAAAAAATGCGCTTCGTCGGGATGCAGGAAGCTCCCATCCACCCAACGCTTCAATTTGTACTCGAAGCTGAGTTGATCGTCCGAAACCGGAAGCCACCGGTCCATCGCCCCGCGCGCCAGGCGCCGCAGCGGCCCGGGCGTCGCGCGGAACGGTCGCGCCAGCCGGTCCGCTATGTAAGTCAGATAGCCGCCGAACAATTCGTCCGCGCCTTCGCCCGACAAAGCCACCGTCACCTGCTGGCGGCACATGCGCGAAAGGTACCAGACCGGCAACGCGCCGGCATCCGCGCTGGGTTCATCCGAAAAGTACGCGAAGTCCTCGATGGCGCTTTCCAGTTCCACCGCCGGGTTGAGATCGAACTCGTGGTGGTCGGTTCCATAGACCCGCGCGATTTCGCGAAAGTAGCGGCTTTCGTCACACGACCGCCCGGCGAAGGAGACCGAAAAAGTCTTCAAACGGCCGGCCGTTTGGCGCGCGGCGTAATGCAGGATCGTCGAGGAATCCAGGCCTCCCGAAGCCCACACTCCCAGCGGAACATCCGCAACCAGGTGTTCCCGGATAGACTCGCTCAGCAGCTGGTCCAGTTCTTCTTTCGCCGACTCCAGCGAACAGGCCTTCCGCGAGCCCGTCGCCGGCTTGTACCACGGCTCCAGCCAGAGCTTGCCGTGGCGCCATTCCAGCAGTTCTCCCGGCCGCACTTTCTTGATGCCTTCGATCAGCGTGTGCGAACCCGGCACGTAATTGACCGAAAGATAGCTGTCCAGCGCCTCCAGATCCAGTCGCCGCGGGACCTCGGAGTGTTCCAGAATGGCTTTCAGTTCCGAGCCGAAGTAGACGTCATCGCCGTGCCGGTAATAGTACAGCGGCTTGATGCCCATGCGGTCCCGCGCCAGCACCAGCCGCTTGCGCGATTCGGTCCACAGCGCCACCGCGAACATGCCGCGCATGCGCTCGAAGCATTTCGTGTCCCATTGCAGAAACGCATGCAGCACGGTTTCCGTGTCGCAGTGAGAATGGAAACGGTGGCCCAGTTCTTCCAGTTCCGCGCGAATGTCCCGGTGATTGTAAATCTCCCCGTTGAACGCAATCGCGGTGTCGCCATCGTCGCTCACCACGGGTTGATCGCCGCCTTCGAGATCGATGACTTTGAGGCGAACCGCGCAAAGAGCCGCCTCGCTGCCTTCGTAGATCCCCTGCTGGTCGGGACCCCGATGGTACAGCGTTTCATTGATCCGGCGGGCCAGATTCCAATCTAATCTGCCATTAAGACTTGTAAATCCTGCAATACCACACATTTACGGTATAATCCCCGCTCCTTCAACCAAGGAACACCATTTTCCATACCGCTGATGGATTTGTGAACGACTATAACATAAGTAGCTCTAAAGAGTTTCACTTCGAGCCATTATTTTGGAACTGATACCGGCAAATTAGAGAAATCTACTCACACCGTGCCGCTATCTCCCGGCACAATCCCGTCCGAAAATCCTATCAACCATTTGCCGCCTTCTGGCGTCTAACCTCCGAGAACCAAAATGAAGCATTGGATTTGCGTCCTTGCGACAGCCGTCTCGGCCATGGTTCTCATTTCCTGCGAACGTCCGGCGCCCTCGGTTCCCGCAGCCACGACCCCCGCTGCTACAGCCGGGGCGCCGGACGCAAGACGCGAGGTCCGCATCACCGGCGTCATCCAGGCCGTCCACGCCTCCAAGGTCCTGGTACCGGCCATCACCGGCCAATACAACCGCATGACCCTCACCCGCATCATTGCCGGTGGGTCGCACGTCTCGGCCGGCGCCCCCATCGCCAGCTTCGATGCCACGGTCCAAATGGACGCCGCCCGCGATGCCCAGGCCAAGGGTGACGACCTCGGCCACCAGGCCGATCAGAAGCGCGCCCAAAACCGCGCCGACGCCGAGAAGCGCACCACCGATTTGCAGCAGGCCGAAGCCGATCTCGCCAAAGCTCAAATCGAGTTGCGCAAGGGTCCCGTGCTCGCTGACATCGACCGACTGAAAGACGAAGAGAAGGCTCGCATCGCCACCCTGCACGTCGAGAGTTTGAAAAAATCCAACGCCCTCCATGATCTGGCCGACGCCGCTGCCCTCCGTATCCTCGAATTGCAGCGCGACCGCCAGAGGGTGGCCCTGGAACGGGCCCGGACCAACGTCGGCAAGCTGGATGTGAAAGCCCCGCTCGCCGGCATGGTCGCCTTGGAGAATCTCAACCGCGGTAATTCCCTGGGTCACGCCCAGGAAGGCGATCAACTCTACCGCGGCCAGCCCCTCGTCAGCATCTTCGATCCCTCCGAGATGCGCGTCCGCTGCAGTGTGGGAGAACCCGATATCGAAGCCATCGTGCCCGGGAGCAAGGCCAACGTCTACCTGGACGCCTATCCCGATCTGGTGCTGCCGGCCCACTTCGAATTCGCCAGTCCGGTGGCCTCCGCCGGTCTCAACAGCCCCATCAAGACGTTCACCGCGGTCTTCCGCATCGACAGAACCGACCCTCACTTACTCCCCGATCTTTCGGCCGCAGTCGTCCTCGAACCCAAGAGTGAGGCGGACGCCCTCGTCCGCGCTCTTGCGCCCATTGTCAGCCCTCCCGCGCGACAGGACGACGGCAAATGACTCCTGGCCGCAACCGCGTCCGATTTTCGCTCACCTTGCTGGTGGTTCTCCTGGTCGTCGGTGGCTCTGCCGCCGGCATCTACCGTCTGCGCAAAGTCCAGGCCGACGTCTCATTTCCCGTCGCCCAGGCGCGCCACGGCGATTTCCTGGTCATCGTTCGCTGCCGCGGTGAACTCAAGGCCGCCCGCTCAGTCGAAATCTATACCCCTATGGTCCCCAATCTCCGCATCGCCTGGATGGCGCCGTCCGGAGAGAACGTCCAGCAGGGCGACCCCATCATCCGCTTCGATTCCAGCTCCTCCCAGCAGGATCTGGCCAAAAAGGAAGCCCAGCTCAAGTCGGCCATCGCAGCCTTGGACCAATGGGTGGCCCAGGCGCGCATTACCGTCGAACAGGATAAGAGCGACCTATCGGACGCCCGGTTCGCTGTCGAAAATGCCAAGGTCCAAGCGTCGCTCCAGGACATCAAAAGCAAAATCGACGGAGAAGAAGCTCGCATCGACCTCGGTATCGCCGAGCAAAAACTGAAAATGGCACAAGCTACCGCCGACCTCCACGCCGTCGCCGACCGCTCCAAGCTGGCTTCCCTCACTCGCCTCCGCGACCAGGCCCAGGCCGATGTCGACATCACCAAGGCGCGTATCGCCCAAATGGAAGTGAAGGCCCCCAGCAGTGGCTTCCTCACCTTCAACCTCAATTACCAGGGCTCCATAGGCGGAACCGATGCCAAGCCCTACAAGGTCGGCGACACCGTTTATTCCGGAATGAACCTTGGTGAAATCCCCGATCTCTCCACCCTCCAGCTCTTCGGCAGCATCGAGGAGACCGACCGCGGCCGCATCGCCCAGAACCAGGATGTCGTCGTCCGCATCGACGCCTTGCCGGAGTTGTCGCTGCCCGCCAAGCTCGATGTGATTTCTCCCCTGGCTGAAGTTACCATGACCGAGTGGCCGCCCACCCGCAGCTTCCGCGCCTCCGCCAGCATCACCAAGAAGGACCCGCGCTTGCGCCCCGGCATGAACGGCGGCATGGATATCGTGGTGAACCGTGTGCCCAACGCCATCAGCATTCCCGCCAAAGCCCTGTTCACACGCAACGGCAAGCCCGTTGTGTACATCGCTGATGGCGGCGCTTACCGCCCGGTCGAAGTGCATGTAGAGGCCCGCAATCCCGACGAGGTGGCGGTCTCCGGCATCGCCCCCGGCGCCACCGTGGCGCTGGTGGACGTCAGCAGGAAGGAAGCCAGGAAATGAGATTCCGCATCCTGGTGGCCGCCGTTGTCCTGGCCGTCATCGCAGCCGCGGCCTTCGGAACCAGGAAGCTGGTCAAAGCCGTCACCACCCAAGCCGTCGCGGATTTGCCCTCCACTAAGGTCCGCCGCGGCCGCGTCACGATTTCGGTGACGGCGCGCGGCGAGCTCCAGGGGGGCAACACCGAAATGATCGTCGTGCCTCCCACCGGCGCCGATTCCACCGCCATCACCTTCCTCCGCGAGCCCGGTGAGATGGTCGAGGCCGGCGATGTCGTCGTCGAGTTCGATACCACCCTGCAGGAATACAATCTGCGCGAAGCCGAAGCCGATCTGGCCGAAGCCGAGCAGATGGTGATTCAGGCGCAAGCCACCAGCCAGTCCGGCGACGAAGAGAACCACTACGCGCTGCTCTCGGCGCAATCCGACGTCAAGCTGGCGGAATTGGATGTGCGCTCCAACAAGGTACAGGCGGCCCTGAAGGCGCGCCAGAACGACATCGCCCTGGAAGCCGCCCAAGGCCGTCTGCGCCAGGCTGAGCAGAACCTCGCCAACAAAACCGCCAATACCACCGCGGCCGTGGCCATTCAACAAGCCAACCTGGGTAAGGCCAAAGTCACCGCCGAAATGAATCGCAAGATTATCGAGGGCATGAGTGTCAAGGCCAAGACCTCCGGTTACGTCAACATTCAACCCAACACCAGTGGCAACTCGTGGTACTACAGCGGCATGACTTTCCAATCGCTGCAACTCGGCGACACCGTCTACTCCGGTATGGCCGTGGCCCAGATCCCCGACATGCAAAACTGGGAAGTCAGCGCGCGCATCGGTGAGCTCGATCGCGGCCATTTGGCGGTGGGCCAGAAGGTATCCCTGACCGTGGTGGCGCTTCCCGGCAAGTCCTTCAGCGGACGCGTCAAAACCGTGGGCGGCACCACCGGCTCCCCCTGGGACCGCCATTTCGATTGCCGCATCACCCTCGACCAACCCGCGCCCGAAATGCGCCCGGGCATGACTTCCAACATGCTGATTACCGCCGAATCGCTCGATGACGCCCTCTGGATTCCCTCGCAAGCCCTCTACGAAAGCGATGGCAAGGCCTTCGTCTACATGCGGACTGCAAAAGGCTTCATGCCGCATGACGTGACCTTGCTCAACCGCAGCGAGTCCCAGGCCGTCGTCAAAGGACTCAACGAAGGCGACGTGGTGGCCATGTCCAATCCCGATCAGCAGACCAAGCCCGCCGGTCAGCAAAACGGCGCCATGCAGGCGCTGCCGAAATGATCTTTTCCGACATCGGCCAGGCTATGGCCAACCTGCGCGCGCAGAAGACCCGCACTCTGCTGACCGCCCTGGGCATCGTCTTCGGCGTTGGCTCCGTCATCGGGATGCTGGCTATTGGCTCCGGCGCCAGGGAGGAGTCTCTCCGCTTCATCGAGCAGCTTGGCGTGCGCAACGTCCTCATCGATTCGCGGCCCACCACCAGCTATGAAGCCATGCAACAGCGCCGCAAATCCTCGCCCGGTCTTTCCGATCGCGACGTCCGCATTCTCAAGGCCAACATCGAATCCCTCGAATTGCTGTCGGCGCGCCGCACCATGCATCCCTCGCAGGTGCTTCCCAAGTCGTCGCACGACGTGCCGGAACTATATGGCGTCGATCCGGCATACGGACCCATCCACAGCCTCCACTTGGCCGAAGGTCAGTTTTTCAGTGAAGGCGACAACCTGGCCAGCGCCACCGTCTGCGTGCTGGGTGAATCCGCCAAGGTCAATCTGTTGGGTTACGCTCCCGCCGTCGGCAAATACATTAAAGTGAACGACACCTGGCTGCGCGTGGTGGGCGTTCTCAATGAGCAGCTCATGGCCGGTTCCACCTCGAACGGTGGCAGCATGCAGGATATCAACAATATCGTGTATATCCCGCGCAATACTTTTCAGTACCGTTTCTGGGACACCAGTGAGGACATGAAGGACGATCTGGATGGCATCGAGATCCGCTTGCGCGCCGAAGCCGACAGCATTGAAGTGGCCAAGGTAGTCACCGCCGTCTTGAACTCCACCCATCACAACGTTCAGGATTTCACCGTCACCATTCCCGCCGCCCTGCTGGCCCAGCAGAAACGCACGCAAACCATTTTCACTTACGTCATGGTGGCCATCGCGGCCATCTCGCTGCTGGTAGGTGGCATCGGCATTATGAACATCGTGCTCGCCACCGTGCTGGAGCGCACTCGCGAGATCGGCATCCGCCGCTCGGTAGGCGCGCGCCGTTTCGACATCGTGCGCCAGTTCCTCACTGAGTCCGTGCTCATATCGATGGGCGGCGGCCTGCTGGGGATCGCCTTCGGCTTCTTCCTGGCGTGGCTCATCGCGCGCACCGCCGAGTGGAAGACCATCGTCACTACCTCTTCCGTGGTAATCGCGTTCGGCGTCTCGGTCTTCGTCGGAATCGTCTTCGGAATCTACCCCGCCATGAAAGCCTCGCGCATCAATCCCATCGACGCCCTCCGCTACGAATAACGCCCCAACCCGCAAAACGGCGCCCGCAAAACGGGGACTGCTACCATTTCCCGCCTTTGGAATTGGATAGCTGTCCCCTTTTTGCCCCGCCTCGTGCATCCTGCGGCGCCCTATGTCTAACCCTCCAGCGTCGCCGTCAGCGTGATATTCGTCTTGTACAGCTTCGATACAGGGCATCCGCTCTTGGCCGCCTGCACCGCCGTATCGAACGCCGCCTGGCTCGCGCCCGGAATCTTGGCCTTCAGGTCCAGATGGCTTTCCGTGATGCCGAACCCGTCCGCAACCTTCTCCAGGCTGATCGTGCAGGTCGTCTCCAGTTTCTCGGCGGTCAGCCCCGCGCCGGCCAGTTGCGCCGAAAGAGCCATGGTGAAACAGCCCGCATGCGCCGCCGCCAGCAGTTCCTCGGGATTGGTCCCTTTGCCATCTTCAAACCGCGTGTGGAACGAATAATTGGTGTTCGAAAGCACTCCGCTTGCAGTGGAGATGGTGCCGGACCCGGATTTCAGGTCGCCGTGCCATTGCGCGTTAGCTGTACGTTTCATCGTTGGCCCTCCTGAGGCCCGAAGATTGGATGCAACCGGCCTGGGAAAGGTGGCAGTTTCGCCGCTATCCTGGAGTCATGGCGCACCGCAATGTGGAAGAGGAAATCGAGGCCCTGAACCGCCTGCGCGAAGCCCCGCCCGCCGAAGCCGTGCCGGCCTTGCGCAAAGCCCTGGCCGATCGCGTCAACCTGATCGTCGCCAAAGCCGCTAGAATCGCCGCCGAACGCCAACTCCGCGATTTCCTCCCCGACCTCCTGCTCGCCTTCGACCGCCTCTTCGAAAAGCCCGCCGCCCGCGACCCCCAATGTTGGGGCAAGAACGCCATTTCCAAGGCCCTGGTCGCCCTGGACCACCGTCAGGCCGATCCCTTCCTGCGCGGTCTTCGCCACGTCCAACTGGAGCCGGTCTGGGGCGGGCAAGAGGACACCGCCGCCACCCTGCGAGGCACCTGCGCTCTGGCGCTCCCCGCCTGCGCCGATATCGAGCGCGGGCTCGTGCTGCGCCATCTTGTCGACTCTCTCGCTGATCCCGCCGTCACCGTCCGCTCCGACGTACTCCGTGCCCTGGGGAATATGGAAGGCGATGAGGCCATTCTGGTATTGCGCCTCAAGGCCCGCATGGGTGATGAAGATTCTCAAATCGTCGGCCAGGTCTTCGACCACCTGCTTCAATTGGAAGGCCGGCAGGCGCTTGATTTTGTCACCGGCTTCCTCCTAAACAAGGCTGAGACCGTGCGCGAGGAAGCCGCCTTGTCCCTCGGGTCCTCCCGCCTGCCGGAGGCGGTCGAACGCCTCACCGCCGCCTGGGACCGCGAGCGCGATCTGCAATTCCGCCTGGTCCTGCTGCGTGCCCTGAGCGCTACCCGCCAGCCACACGCGCTCGAATTCCTTTTGAATCTGCTGCGCATCGGCCGCATTGCCGACGCCGCCGCTGCCGTGGAAGCGCTTGCTCTGCATCGCGATTCGCCGGATATCCGCCGCCAGGTGGAAGAGGCCGCCCGCCTCCGCGAGCCCGAAGTGCGCCAGCAACTGCGCCAATGCTTCGCTCGCGCGGAGAATGCCTGACGCCGTTCGCCTACCGTATTGCCCGGATCTGGGGCAGGATGGTATCCAACCGGGGCCCAGCGCGGTCCTCCCTGGACTAACCCAGCGTATTTACCGACCCCACCCGCTTCGCTTCGTAGGCCGCGATGTCGGCTTCCTGGCCCAGAATGTAGCCCAGTTCATCCACGCCCTCCAGCAGGCAGTGCTTGGAGAAGGCATCCACCGGAAACTCCACCCGGCGTCCGCCCGGCGTGGTCAGCGTCTGTGCCGCCAGGTCGATCTTCACTGTGGCATCCGGATCGCTTGCCACCGCCCGAAACAACTCGGCATGGACATCCGCCGGCACCACAATCGGCAGCAGCGAGTTCTTCAACGAATTCTGCGTGAAGATGTCCGCGAACGAAGTGCTGATCACCGCACGGAAGCCGAACTGTGTCAGCGCCCAAGGCGCATGCTCTCGCGAACTGCCGCAACCGAAGTTGTCGCCCGCCAACAGCACCAGCGCACCTTTCACCCCGGGTTGATTCAAGAGAAAATCCGGCTTCGGATTCCCCTGCGCATCGTAACGCCAGTCGTTGAAAAGATGCTGGTCCAGGCCCTGCTTGGAAGTCGTCTTCAAAAACCGCGCCGGAATGATCTGGTCGGTATCCACATTGTTGATCGCGAGCGGCGCCATCCGGCTTTCGAAATTCGTGAACGGCTTCATAACAAGGTCCTCACATCCGTCACCACTCCGGTCAGGGCGCTGGCCGCCGCTGTCATGGGGCTCGCCAGGAACGTCCGTCCGCCCGGCCCCTGCCGTCCTTCAAAGTTGCGGTTGCTGGTCGAGACGCTATATTGCCCCGGCCCAAGCTGATCGCCGTTCATCGCGATGCACATCGAGCAGCCCGGCTCGCGCCATTCGCAGCCCGCCGCCCGGAAAATCTCCGGCAGCCCTTCCGCTACCGCCTGCCGCTTCACTTCCTGCGATCCCGGCACTACCATCACCCGCACCTTGGGATTCACTTTCCGGCCCTTCAACAGCGCCGCCGCGCTCCGTAAATCCGAAATCCGCGAATTCGTGCAGCTCCCGATGAAGACCACGTCGATCGGGTGGCCCAGCAGCGGCTTCCCGCCTTCCAGGCCCATGTACTTCAGGGCCTTCGCGATGGAATCGCGCGCCATCGGGTCCGCCACGTTCGCCGGGTCCGGCAGCGCCTCCCCGATCGACATCCCCATCCCCGGATTGGTGCCGTACGTGATCATCGGCTCGAGCGCTGCCGCCTCAATCGTGACGCTGCGATCGTAATGCGCGCCCTCGTCCGTCGGCAGTTCCTTCCACCGCGCCACCGCCGCGTCCCATTGCTTGCCCTTCGGAGCGTGCGGCCGCGAGCTCAAGTATTGGAAGGTAGTGTCGTCCGGCGCCACCATCCCGGCGCGCGCCCCGCCTTCAATCGACATGTTGCAAACCGTCATGCGCTCTTCCATCGTCAGGCAGCGAATGCCGCTGCCCGTGTATTCGAACACGCTGCCCGTGCCGCCGCCCACCCCGATCCGCGCAATCAGCGCCAGGATAATGTCCTTGGCCGAAACTCCCGCCTTCAGCCCGCCGTCCACGCGCACCTGAAAGCTCTTCGATTTCCGTTGCAGCAGGCACTGCGTCCCGAGCACGTGCTCCACTTCGCTCGTCCCGATGCCGAACGCCAGCGCGCCGAAAGCTCCGTGCGTGGCCGTGTGGCTGTCGCCGCACACCACCGTCATCCCCGGTTGCGTCAGGCCCAGTTCCGGCCCGATCACGTGCACGATCCCTTGCCCGTCGCTGTGAATCCCCAGGCAGCGGATTCCGAATTCCTGACAGTTGGTTTCCAGTTGCGCCAGTTGCTTGGCCGCAATCGCGTCCACAATCGGCAGCCGGCGGTCCGTGGTTGGAATGCTGTGATCGGCCGTCGCGATGGTCAGGTCCGGCCGCCTCACTTTGATCCCGCGCTCGCGCAGTCCTTGAAACGCCTGCGGCGAAGTCACCTCGTGAACCAGGTGCAGGTCGATGAACAGCAGCGTCGGCGCTCCCGCTTGTTCGTGCACCACATGCGAATCCCAAAGTTTCTGAATGATAGTCCGGCCCATACCCTTGTTTTCTCTCAACTTTTCTCCGCGTCTCAGCGTCTCCGCGGTGAAGGGTTTTTGCTCACCCGATGGCCGCACATACCGATTGTCCCACCTGCTCGGTGGTCGCCGGTGTGGCCGCTGGCCGCAAATCCGCCGTAACGCGTCCGCTCCGCAGCACGGCTTCGATGGCCGCTTCCACGGCGGCCGCTTCCTCCTGCAATCCAAAACTGTACGACAGCATCGCCGCCACCGATCCGATGGCCCCCAGCGGGTTGGCTTTGTTCTGCCCCGCGATGTCCGGCGCCGAACCGTGTACCGGCTCGTACAACCCCACCCACGCCCCCGATGGCCGCCGGTCGCCGATCGAAGCCGAGGGCAGCATCCCAATCGATCCCGCCAGCACCGCCCCTTCGTCGCTCAAAATATCTCCGAACATGTTCTCCGTCAATACCACATCGAACCGCCGCGGGTTCAGGATCAACTGCATCGCGCAATTGTCCACCAGCATGTGGTCGAGCGAGATCTCCGGATACTCCCGCGCCATTTCCGTCACCACCCGCCGCCAGAGCTGCGAGTTCTCCAGCACGTTCGATTTGTCCACCGACGTTACTTTCTTGCGCCGCGCCCCCGCCAGGTGGAAGGCCATGCGGGCAACGCGCTCGATTTCCGCGCGCGTGTAGGTCATGGTGTTGACCGCCCGCTCCTCCGCGCCGGTACCGGTAATACCGCGCGGAGTTCCGTAATAGATCCCGCCCGTCAGTTCGCGGACGATGATCATATCCGTGCCCTCCACCAATTGATTCTTCAGCGGCGAAGAATCGAGCAGCGACGCATAAGCCCGCACCGGCCGCAGGTTGGCATACACCCCCAGTGCCTGGCGAATCTTGAGTAGTCCTTTTTCCGGCCGCTTCTCCGGTGGCGCATTGTCGAACTCCGGCAGTCCCACCGCGCCCATCAGCGTCGCGTCCGCGCCAGCCGCCAGCCGCGCAGTTTCCTCCGGGAAGGGCGTCCCTGTCCTGTGGATCGCCACGCCGCCCAGCAGTCCCTCGCGCACGTTGAGGCGATGCCCCCATTTATCTGCCACGTGGCGCAGCACCCGCGCCGCCTCGCCCGTCACCTCGGCGCCGATTCCATCGCCCGGCAGAACCAGAATATTCAGATCCATGCTTTACCTTATCCCCGTTCTGCCGTCCTTCGCCCCGTGGCGCACGCACTCGGGCGTGCCGCGTCGCCACTCATGGCGACGCCCGGCTCCAGCGTGGGGCAGGCGCTTCCGCCTGCCGGCCACGGCCTGCAAGCCCGGAGGGCGAAAGATAATAGCCCACGGCGCAAGCCGTGCGGAATCCATGCATGGTCAGACAGAGCCCCGGAACGGGGCGTAAGGTTTTTCAGTCCGCCGCAACACGCATGGCCTTCTGTCCCGCCCGGATCAGCGCGGCGATTTCTTCGTCCATCAGCCCCTTCTTGCGATGGTCGGCCACCGCCGTGAAACGGTGATACAAATCGTCCAGCTCTTCCCGGTCCAGCTCGAATCCCAGTTCCTTCGCCCGCTCATGCAGCGCATGCCGTCCGCTGTGCTTGCCCAGCACCAGCCTGCCTTCCGGCACTCCCACCGAATGCGGATCAATGATCTCGTAAGTGGTTTTCTCTTTCAGATAGCCGTCCTGGTGAATGCCTGCCTCGTGCGCGAATGCATTGCGCCCCACAATCGCCTTATTCGGCTGCGGCCCGAAAGTAATGATCGAGCTCAATAACTCGCTCGCTCCAAACAGATGCTCGGTGTGAACTCCCGTGTAGTACGGATAGGTGTCCACGCGCGTCTTCAGGATCATCACGATCTCTTCCAGCGAGCAGTTTCCAGCCCGCTCCCCAATCCCGTTGATCGTGCACTCCACCTGCCGCGCTCCCGCTTCGATGGCCGCCAGCGAGTTGGCCACCGCCAGGCCCAGATCGTCGTGGCAATGCACGCTGACAATCGCGCAATCCCCCAGCGCTTTCGCAATCTGCCCGATCAGCACGCCGTATTCCTTGGGCGTCGAGTAACCGACCGTGTCGGGAATATTCACCGTCCGCGCCCCGGCCGCCACCACCGCCTGGGAAATTTTCTCCAGAAACTCGGGCTCCGTGCGCGCCCCGTCCTCGGCCGAAAACTCCACATCGTCCACGTGCCGCCGCGCCAGTTCCACCGCCGCGACCGCCTCTTCCAGAACCTGCGCCTCCGATTTCTTCAGCTTGTATTTCAGGTGAATCGGGCTGGTCGCAATGAACGTGTGGATGCGCGGCCGCTTGGCGTGCTCCAGAGACTTCGCCGCCCGCTCCACGTCCAGCGTGCAGCAACGCGCCAGCGCCGCCACTTGCGCCCACGGAAACTCCCGGCTCACCGCGTCCACCGCTTCGAAGTCGCCTTCCGATGCGATCGGGAATCCCGCCTCCACAATGTCCACGCCCAGCTCCACCAGCTTGCGGGCCATCCGCAGTTTTTCCGGTACCGTCATGCTGCAGCCCGGCGATTGTTCCCCGTCCCGCAGCGTTGTGTCGAAAATGTATACGCGGTCACTCATGGATATTCACCATCACCATCATTATCCCGGCCGCTTGTTTGATTTGGCAAATTTATAATATTAGCGGTACGTATTAGCGTATGTTATGATGACCGGGAGTGGGACCGGCCTCCTGGCCGGTCGATGCCGGCGTAGCGCCTCAGCGTGCAGACCGGCCAGGAGGCCGGTCCCACCTGCATCCATGGAACTCTATTCGCTTCAAGTCTTTCTGACCGTTGCCACGGAGAAGAGCTTTTCCCGCGCCGCCGAAAAGCTCTTGCGTACCCAGCCCGCCGTCTCGCTCGCCCTCCAGCGCCTCGAACTCGAGCTCGGCGAAAAGCTGATCGATCGTTCCGGCAAGGACCTCATCCTGACCGACGCCGGTCGCACCGTCCTCGACTACGCCCGCCGCTTTCAAAGCCTCCACCAGGAGCTCGATAACGCGCTCGCCGAACTGCGTGACAACTCCGCCGGCCGCCTCATCATCGGCGCCAACGAATCCACCATCCTGTATCTGCTCCGCCACATCGAGCGCTACCGCGAACTCTACCCCAAGATCAAAGTGCAGGTGCGCCGCAGTTTATCGAGCAAGATCCCCAACGAATTGCTGGATGGCAACCTGGAACTCGGCGTGGTCAGTTACGATCCCGCCGACGAGCGCCTCAAGTCCCGCGCCATTTACACCGACGCGCTGGCCTTCGTCGTTTCCCCCGTCCACCGCCTCGCGCAACGCAAGACCATCTCCATCACCGAGCTTGGCGCGGAAATCTTCATCGCCCACAACGTCGTTTCCCCCTATCGCGAAGTCGTTTTGCGCGAATTCCAGCGCCACAAGGTCCCGCTCTGCATGGACGTCGAGATGCCCACCATTGAGACCATCCGCAAGCTCGTGCAGAACAACGCCGGCGTGGCTTTCCTGCCGCGCATGTGTGTGGAGCAGGAAATCGAGCAGGGCGTGCTCTGCGAGGTGCGCGTCAAGGAGATCCACGTCGAGCGGAAAATTCGCCTGCTGTACCCGAGCCGCCGCGCCTTGAGCCACGCCGCCCGCGCGTTTCTCGAGCTTCTCGGCTAGACCCAATACTGTTCAGTTAAAGTGGGGCAGGCCATCGCCTTTCGTGGCCGGTCATGCTTCGCTGAAGCACGGGCGCTAGACACTGCAACATCTGCTGAATCCGCAATACACGTTCCGTTTGGCTCATCGAAGCTTCTTCCCTCCCGTGCCATACAGCCCATGCTTCAAAATGTAATCCAGAACCCGCTTGGGCACCTCCTCTGGCCGCCTGCCCGCAGCCAGCGCTTGGCGAATCTCCGACGATGAAACCGGCAACGCCAACGTGTCGAGCCTCTCCAGTGTCACTTCCGCCGGAATCGCGTAGTTCCACCCAGGCCGGCTCACTACCAGAAACCGCACCGCGCGCGCCACGTCCCGCCATCGCCGCCAGGTCCGGACTTCCCCAAACGCGTCCGCCCCAATCAAGAAGTACAACTCGTCCTCGGGCGCCATCCGCGCCAGTTTTTCGATGGTATCGATCGAATAACTCCGCTCCGTGCCCTCTTCCAGGCGCGACACCTCGAACCCCGCCCGCCCGGCGCAGGCCAGTTCCGCCATCCGCACGCGGTCTTCATAAGTCGCGTTCGTCACGCCCGCTTTGTGAGGAGGATGGTACGCCGGTACGAACAGCACGCGGTCCAGGCGGAAATGCCGCGCCGCCTTCCGTGCGATCGCAAGGTGCCCCTTGTGGATCGGGTCGAACGTCCCGCCGAAGATCGCCAGTCTCAAAGCGCTTGCCTCAAATTGTGGGGCAGACCCGCTGGTCTGCTCGGGACGCCCTCGTCCCGGTGTCCGAACCAAAGTGGGGCAGGCGCCTTCGCCTGCCAACCGATTCCTTCACCGCACCGCAATCCCGCTCGCGTCTTCTACTCCCGCTCGATCTTCACCGAATTCACGCGGACTTCTTTCACCGGCCGATCCTGCGACCCCCGCGGCACGTGCG
>Ga0181530_10002619_pt1 | contig 21090 bp, 16 predicted proteins | sample PEATcosm2014_Bin_42_FD_119769 | JGI IMG/M metagenome (GOLD analysis project Ga0181530, IMG submission 119769) | Peatland microbial communities from MTU Mesocosm Facility, Houghton, MI, USA - PEATcosm2014_Bin10_60_metaG | ecosystem: Environmental > Terrestrial > Soil > Wetlands > Peat | place... | reverse complement strand
GGTGCGCTGGCGGCCGGAACCGGAGTGACCGGTCTGATCGTTGTGGGGAAAGAGGCAGCACCGATCCTCAACGGCGCCCTGGCCACGAGCGGATGGCACGGTGAGGCGATCGGTGTTCCGGACGCCCCGGGCGCCGCCGCCGCCCTCCGCGGCCGCCTGGCCGACGGTGACGTCGTTCTCGTCAAAGCCTCTCGCGCCGCCGGGCTGGAAAGCGTGGCAGCCGAATTGCTGGTCCCGCCGGAACCCGTGAAGGAGAAGGCCCAGTGAAGGCGCTGCTCATCTCCGCCGCGGTCTCGCTGGTGGTGGCGCTGCTCGGCACGCCGGTAGCGATCCGGGTGTTCTCCCGGCACGGGTACGGCCAGCCCATCCGGGAGGAGGGGCCGGCCGGTCACGCCGACAAGCGGGGGACGCCCACGATGGGCGGCACCGTGATGATCATCGCGACGCTCGTCGGGTACTTCGCCGGGCACCTCGCCACCGGCCAGTCGGTCTCGGTGTCCGGGCTGCTCGTCCTGTTCCTGATGACCGGCCTCGGCGCGGTCGGCTTCGCCGACGACTTCATCAAGCTGTACAAGCAGCGCAGCCTCGGCCTGCGCAGCGGGGCCAAGCTCACCGGGCAGGTGGTGGTCGGCGCGGTGTTCGCCGTGCTGGCCCTGCACTTCCCCGACGGGTACGACCTCACCCCCGCCTCCACGCATCTGTCGTTCCTGGCCGACTTCGGCATCTCGATCGGGCCCATCTTCTTCGTGGTCCTGGTCGTGGCCATGGTGGCCGGGACCTCCAACGCGGTGAACCTCACCGACGGGCTGGACGGGCTGGCCACCGGCGCGGCGATCCTGGTGCTAGCCGCGTACGTCATCATCGGCAACTGGCAGCTGCGCAACGACTGTACGATCGGGCTGGCCCCGAACTGCTACGACGTGCGGGACCCGCTGGATCTGGCCGTCGTCGCCGCCGCACTGATGGCGGCCTGCGTCGGCTTCCTGTGGTGGAACGCGCCGCCCGCCCGCATCTTCATGGGCGATACCGGCTCGCTTGCACTCGGCGGCGCGCTGGCCGGCCTGGCCATCACCACCCGGACCGAGCTGCTGCTGGGCCTGCTGGGCGGCCTGTTCGTGATCGTCACGCTGTCGGTGATCATTCAGGTCGGGTCGTTCAAGCTGACCGGTAAACGGGTGTTCCGGATGGCCCCGCTGCAGCATCATTTCGAGTTGCTCGGCTGGGCCGAGACCACGATCGTGGTCAGATTCTGGGTCATCTCCGGCATGTTCATCGCGCTCGGCCTGGGCGTCTTCTACGTCGGCTGGTTCCCGAAGTAAGCACCTCTTCCGCGACACGCAGTGGATCTCCCCGGTATCGGCGGCGCCCCCGCCGAAACTGGGATGCATGACGCGCGCGGTGGGCACCCAGGCTGAGGAGACCGCCGATAAGCGCGGCCTGGCCGTGGCCGTCGATACGGCCCCGGCCGTCGATACGGCCGCGGCCGTCGATAGGGCCCCGGCCGTCTCCGCCTGGGAACGGCTCGCATCCTGGTTCGCGCTGCTCGACCGCCCGCTCACGTCGTACTACCTGATCATCGGCATCACCGCGCTACTGCTGGGGCTCGGGCTGGTGATGGTGCTGTCCACCTCCTCGGTGCAGGACCTCAGCGAGGGCCTGCCCGCGTACTCCGACTTCAAGAAGCAGTTGCTCGGCGCCGCGATCGGCCTGCCGATCGTGTACAGCGCGGCCCGGTCCGCACCGCGCGTGTTCCGCGCCGCGGCGTACCCGCTGCTCGGCGCGTCGGTCCTCGGCCTCGGGCTCACCCTCATCCCCGGGGTCGGGGTGGCCCAGAACGGCGCCGCCCGCTGGATCCAGCTCGGCCCGTTCCCGGCCCAGCCGTCCGAGCTGGCCAAGGTCGCCCTGGTGCTGTGGGGCGCCGACCTGCTCGCCCGCAAGGAGCGGCTCCGCCAGCTGGAGGACTGGCGGCACCTGCTGGTCCCGCTGCTGCCGGGGGTGGGGCTGCTCAGCGTGCTGGTCATGGCCGGCGACGACCTGGGCACGACGTTCGTGCTGCTGGTCATCTTCATCACGCTGCTGTGGGTTATTGGCACCCCCGGGCGCATCTTCGCCGGGATGATGGCGCTGATATGCCTTGTCATGGTGCTGCTCGCCGTGACATCGGCGTACCGGCTGAAGCGCCTGACCGGTTTCATGCACCCGCTGGGCGGCCCGATGGGCCCCAACCAGCAGGGCATCCAGGGCAAGTACGCGGTTGGCTCGGGCGGCCTGTTCGGCGTGGGGCTCGGGGCCAGCCGGGAGAAATGGGGGTACGTCCCGGAGTCGACCAGTGACTTCATCTTCGCCATCATCGGCGAGGAACTCGGGCTGGTCGGCACCTTGTGCGTGTGTTTCCTGTACGGCGGTCTGGCCTTCGCCGGGCTGCGGGTGGCCCGGCGCGTCCAGGACACCTTCAGCCGGCTGGCCGCGGCCACGATCACCGCGTGGATCGTCATGCAGGCGGTGGTCAACATCGGCGCGGTGATCGGCGTGCTGCCGATCACCGGCGTGCCCCTGCCACTGGTGTCCGCGGGCCTGTCCTCCCTTCTCGCCACGATGCTGGCGCTCGGCATGCTCATGTCGTTCGCCCGGCGCGAGCCCGGTGCGCAGGAGGCTCTCGCCGCTCGCGGCCCCGCGCTGCCGCTGCGCGTTCTAAGCTGGCTTGGCCTGACGCAGCGAAGCGAGTGAGGCTCATGCCGCCGCCTCGCGGCCCGGCAATGCCCGGTGGCGCGGAGCCGGACCGGCATACGTGGCGAAAAAAGGAAGGCCCCGCGATGAGGGTTGTGCTAGCCGGCGGCGGGACCGCCGGACATATCGAACCTGCGCTTGCGCTCGCCGACGCGCTGCGGCAGGCCGACCCGCGCGCTGTGATCGTCTGCCTGGGTACCGAACGGGGCCTGGAGACCAGGCTCGTCCCCATGCGGGGCTACGAACTCGCACTGATCCCGGCCGTACCGATGCCGCGTTCGGTCAGCCCGGCCCTGATCGCCGTGCCCGGGCGGCTGGCCGGCGCGGTCAGTGCCACCGCGGGGGTGCTCGACCGTGTGCAGGCGGACGTGCTGGTCGGCTTCGGCGGGTACGTGGCCACCCCGGGTTATCTCGCGGCGCGCCGCCGGCACGTCCCGATCGTGGTCCACGAGGCGAACCCGCGGCCCGGGCTGGCCAACAGGCTCGGCGCCCGGCTGACCGAGCACGTGTTCACCGGTAACCCCAGCACCCGTCTGGCCAACGCCACCTACCTGGGGATCCCGATCCGCCGCGAGATCGCCAAGCTGGACCGGCTCGCGCTCGGCGACAAGGCCCGCAGCCACTTCGGGCTGCGGCCCGACCTGCCCGTGCTGCTCGTGACCGGCGGTTCGCAGGGCGCCCAGTCGCTGAACCGCGCGCTGTACGGGGCGATCGACTGGCTGCATTCGGCCGGGGTGCAGGTGCTGCACGTGACGGGCCCGCGCAACGCGGCGGAGGTCCCGGCCAGCTCCGGCGGGACGGCGTACGTCGCGGTGCCGTTTCTGGACCGGATGGACCTGGCCTACGCCGCCGCCGACTTCGCGCTCTGCCGGTCCGGCGCCCTGACGTGCGCCGAGCTGACCGCCGTCGGGCTGCCCGGTGCCTTCGTGCCGCTCCCGCACGGAAACGGCGAACAGCGGCTCAACGCCGGGCCGATCGTGGCCGGCGGCGGCGGCCTCCTCGTCGAGGACGCCGACCTCTCGCCGGAATGGATCCGGGACACCCTGCTGCCCGTCCTGCTCGACATCGACCGGGTGGCGAACATGTCCGAGGCCGCCGCCGCGCTGGGCCGCGCCGAGGCCGACCGCGAGCTGGCCCGCGCCGTGATCGAGATCGTCCAGGCCGGCGAAGAGGCCGTTCCCGGCCAACGGCCCGCGTCCGCCACCCCGCCCGCAACTCCGACCACCGGCGCCCCGTCCAGTACGGACCCCGGGCACTGGTTCGATCCCGGCCAGGGGAACAACCCAGTGGCCCCCGGGTACGGTAATTACCCAGTGCCCCCCGGCCAGGCAGACAACGCCGCGCCGGGCCGCCACGGGCCTCCCTGGCCGGAAGCCGAGCCCCAGCCCGAGCCCGCTCCCGGCCATGGGCCGCGGCGCCGGGCGCAGCCCCGGCACGGCCGCCCCCGGCGCGCCTAGCACCGCCAGCACGCCGGATAAAACCCAGAACAGGCACCGGCCGGGCCGCAATCCCGGCCGCGGAACACGTGCGAGAGGACACCCGATGGCCCTGGTGACCCCGGTGGACACCGTGCCGCTGGACGAGCTCGGCCGCGTGCACTTCGTGGGCATCGGCGGGGCCGGAATGTCCGGCATCGCACGCGTCATGCTGGAGCGGGGCGTGGCCGTATCCGGCAGCGACTGGGCCTCAGCGGGCGTGCTCAGCGAGCTGGCCGCGCTCGGCGCCGTCGTGCACACCGGTCACGCCGCGGAGCACCTCGGGGCCGCGGACACGGTCGTGGCCTCCAGCGCGATCAGGCCGGGCAACCCCGAGCTGGCCGAGGCGCGCCGCCGCGGCCTCCGCGTACTGCCCCGCGCGGCGGCCCTGGCCTCGATCATGTCGGGACGACGGGCGACGGCGGTCGCCGGCACGCACGGCAAGACCACCACAACGTCGATGATCACCACCATCCTGCGCGAGTGCGGCGCCGAACCGGGCTACGTGATCGGCGGCGTGCTCGCCGAGACCGGCCTGGGCGCCGAGGACGGTGCGGGCCTGGACCTCGTGGTCGAGGCCGACGAGAGCGACGGCTCGTTCCTGATGCTGTGCCCGCGGGTCGCGGTGATCACCAACGTCGAAGCCGATCACCTCGACAACTACTCCGGCCTCGCCGAGATCCAGGCCGCGTTCGAGGCCTTCGCCCGCCGGATCGCCCCGGGCGGGGCCCTCATCACCTGCGCCGACGACGCCGGGGCACGCGCCGTGGCCGAAGCCTCGCGGGATCTGCCCATCCGCGTCCGGAGCTACGGGACGTCGCCGTCCGCCGACTACCGGGTGTCCGGGATTACCGCGCGCGGCATGGGCAGCACGTTCACTGTGACGGCCGCTCCCGGGCGGGACGCGCCAGACCCCCGGGACACTTCCGTCCCAGGTTCGTTCGGTGAATTCATCGGCCCCATCACCATCACCATCTCCGTCCCCGGCCGGCACAATGTGCTCAATGCCGCGGCCGCCTTCACCGCCGCGGTCGAGCTGGGGCTCGCCGGGCCGCCGGCCGCGGCGGCGCTGCGGGCCTACCGCGGTGCTCAGCGCCGGATGGAGCCCAAGGGGGAGGAGGACGGGGTCCGGGTGCTCGACAGCTACGCGCATCACCCGACCGAGGTCGCGGCCGACCTCGCGGCGGCGCGTGATCTCGCCGATGGCGGCCGCGTGATCGCGATCTTCCAGCCGCACCTGTTCAGCCGGACCCGGATCTTCGGCGAACAGCTCGGCGCCGCGCTCGGTCTCGCCGACGAGGCGGTCGTCATGGACATCTACGCGGCCCGGGAGGATCCCGAGGCGGGCGTCACCGGGCGGCTCGTGGCGGACGCCGTTCCGGCCGGGCGGGCCCGCTACGTCCCCGACGCGGCCCAGGTCCCGGCCGTGGTCACGGAAGTCGCCAAGCCAGGGGACGTCGTGCTGACGATGGGAGCCGGGGACGTGACGAAGCTCGGCCCGGTGATCCTTGCCGCGCTGCGGGCGCGGGGGACCGCCGGATGAACCGGCCCGGCCCCGGTCCTTGCCCCGGACCCCATCCCGGTGACGGCGGCCCGGCGGTCACCAGGCCCCGCCCGGGCGGCGACGGCCCGGACGAGAAGGGCCCGGGCACCCCGCCACGTGGCCGGCCGGCCCCAGCCCGTGGCCGCAGCCCGTGGCGGACGGCGTTCTTCGGCGTCGCGGCCGCCGCTCTCGTCGCCGGCATCGCCTGGGCGCTGCTCGGATCGAAGCTGCTCGTGGTCCGGTCGGTCGTGGTCAACGGAACGGACGTAGTGCCGGTCAGCCAGGTGCGGGCGGTCGCGGCTATTCCCGTGGGCGTGCCGATGATCCGGGTGGACACCGGCGCCGCGGCCAGCCGTGTCGAGGCCATCACGCAGGTGCAATCGGCGCGGGTCACTAAGTCCTGGCCGGACCGGATCGTCATCACGGTGCGGGAGCGCACCCCCGTTCTCGCCGTCGCGGTGCCGGCCTCGGCGTCCGGACCGGGCTCAGCGGGCGGGTTCAGCCTCATCGACGCGGCTGGCATCGTGGTCCGGTCGGTGCGGGTCAAGCCCGCCGGAATGCCCGTCTACGGGACGCCCATCCCGCCCAGCACGCTGCGCGGCAGCCCGTCCGTGGCCGCGGCGGTCGCGGTACTGCGCGAGGTGCCCGCGCCGATTGCCCGGTCGGTGGCGGCGGTCACCGCATCCAGCCCCGAGAACGTGACGCTGGAGCTGTCCGACGGCGTGACGATCGTCTGGGGGAGCACAGCCCGCCCGTCGGCCAAGGCCGCCGAACTGTCGGCTCTGATGCGCACCCACGCGCGCTACTACGACATCAGCGCGCTGGGAACCGCGGTGACCAGGTGAAGATGACATAGCGAAATCCGCCGCGACACGCCGCGCCGGTTCGCGCGTGGCTAGTTGACCCCGGTGACCGGCCACCCTACTGTCCCTAGCAATTGCCAGGCTGACAAAACTCTAAATCTCTACCTGAAGGTGAAACCTCATGGTGAGGCCGGGGGCACGCCGCTCGTTTCCCGCTGTGCCCCGCTGATTAGCCGGCTCATCCGCCGGGTCATCAGCGGCCAATGCCAATGGCGGCGAATTCCGCTTCGCGGCCAGGGTTTCCCGAGCCAGCGCCATGATCGGCCGGAATTAGCGGCTCGGCCGGAATTGGCGAGCTGGAACATAGACGAGTTAAAACGAGCGGAAAGGTACCCTCCTCGTGGCAGCACCGCAGAACTACCTGGCGGTCATCAAGGTCGTCGGAATCGGCGGCGGTGGCGTTAATGCCGTTAATCGAATGATCGAAGAGGGCCTCAAGGGCGTCGAGTTCATCGCGATCAATACCGACGCGCAGGCGCTGCTGATGAGCGACGCCGACGTCAAGCTCGACGTCGGCCGCGAGCTCACCCGCGGGCTCGGCGCCGGGGCCAACCCCGATGTCGGCGCCCGGGCCGCCGAGGACCACCGCGAGGAGATCGAGGAGGTGCTCAAGGGCGCCGACATGGTCTTCGTCACGGCGGGTGAGGGCGGTGGCACCGGCACCGGCGGTGCTCCCGTGGTGGCGAATGTCGCCCGGTCCCTGGGCGCGCTGACCATTGGCGTGGTGACGCGCCCGTTCGGTTTCGAGGGCAAGCGCAGGGCCATCCAGGCCGAGGCCGGGATCGAGCGGCTGCGCAGCGAGGTGGACACCCTCATCGTCATTCCGAACGATCGGCTGCTGTCCATCTCCGACCGGCACGTCAGCGTGCTCGACGCCTTCAAGGCTGCCGACCAGGTGCTCCTTTCCGGTGTTCAGGGCATCACGGACCTGATCACCACGCCGGGCCTGATCAACCTGGACTTCGCCGACGTGAAATCGGTCATGTCCGGCGCGGGCTCGGCGCTGATGGGCATCGGCTCCTCGCGCGGCGAGGACCGCGCGGTCGCCGCGGCGGAAATGGCTATCTCGAGCCCGCTGCTGGAGGCCAGCATCGACGGGGCTCACGGCGTGCTGCTTTCTATTCAGGGCGGTTCCGATCTGGGGCTGTTCGAGATCAACGAGGCCGCCCAGTTGGTGGCCAATTCGGCGGCCGTAGACGCCAATATCATCTTCGGCGCGGTCATCGACGACGCTCTCGGCGACGAGGTTCGCGTCACGGTGATCGCCGCCGGGTTCGACGAGAACCTGATGGGCCGGACCGCTCCCGGAGCCGACGGCCTCCGCGCCACGGCCCTCAGCCCGCCCAGTTCGTCCAGCGCGCCGGTCTCCAATGACGTTTCCGCTCCGCGCACCGGTCTGGGGGCGGCCGGTTCGGGGGCAACTGGCCTTGCCGCAAGCACGCCGGCGGCAGCAACGGCGAGCCAGCTCCCGTGGTACGCGGAGGACGCATCCCGCGGTGCGGCCAATAGCCCGGGCGGGACCGGCGATCCGGTGCCGGCGGCGTCTGGGCCGGTCGGCCGGGGAGACGCCAGCGCTGACGTCGCCGCTATGGTGGCGGCCGAGGTTCCCACCGGCGAGAACATCGTCGGCGGGACCGCAATCGGGAACGACGTGACTGCCGAGCCCGTTGGGGGTGCGAGCGGTTCGCCGGCCGGTGGCACGGCCGGGGACGCCTCCGGCGCCCATGGCGGCGAGCAGGATCCGGCTGGCCCGGGCGCCCGCTCCGGCGGCCCCGGCGGCCCCGGCGGCGACTCCGGTACGGCCGTCGGCCCCGCCGACCCCGGCCAGACGGCCACCTGGGACATCTCCGCGGCCGACGCAAGCGAGCCGTCCGGATCCGGCCGGAGCGGCAGCGGCGACAGCGCGATGGCGGGCGCGGCGCGGGTGTTCGACGTCGCCACCACCCGGCGGCGTCCCGTCATCTTCGAGGAAGACGACGACCTGGACATTCCCGATTTCCTGAAGTGAGGAAGACACCCACGGGGAGTGAGCCCGGGGAACCGGGCTCAGCAAGTACGGCGGGCTCAGCGAGCGGTCCCGCGGGTGCCGCGGACTCAGCGAATACGGCCATCCCAGCCGGTCCGGCGGGCTCAGCGAATATGGTGCGGCGCGCCGAGCTGGCCGAACGGCTGCACCGGGTCCGGGAGCGCATCGCGACCGCGTGCGCCGCGGCGGGGCGTGACCCCGCGGAGATCACGCTCGTCGCCATCACCAAGACCAGGCCCGCTGCGGATGTGCGGCTGCTCTACGAGCTGGGCCAGCGGGACTTCGGCGAAAACCGTGACCAGGAGGCCGCCCCCAAGGCTGCACAGTGCGCCGACCTGCCGGTCAGGTGGCATTTCGTCGGGCAGCTGCAAACCAACAAGGCCGCCAGCGTCGCGCGCTACGCGGACGTCATCCACTCGGTGGACCGGCTCCGGCTGATCCGCGCCCTCGGGAACGCCGCGCGCCGCCAGGAGCGCACCCTCACCTGCCTCGTCCAGGTCAGCCTGGAAGGGCCCACGGCCGACGCGAGCCGCGGCGGCGCGCCGCCGGCCCAGGTTCCCGCCCTCGCCGACGCGAGCCGCGGCGGCGCGCCCCCGCCGCAGGTTCCCGCCCTCGCGGGCGCGATCGCGGGCGAAGCGGGCCTCATCCTCGGCGGGGTGATGGCGGTCGCGCCGCTGGGCGGGCCGGCTGCGGAGGCGTTCGCCAGGCTCGCCGCCACGGCCGCCGCTGTCCGCGCGGTGCGGCCTGCGGCGACGATCATTTCCGCCGGCATGAGCGGTGATCTTGAAGAGGCGGTTGCGGCGGGCGCGACACACCTGCGAATCGGTACGGCGTTGCTCGGCGATCGGAGGCCCCCTGTCATGTAATGTCCCTCGCGTGGGCCCCAAATGGGCTCGCTGCAGCGTGGATGTGGGTTCGCAGTCGAAGTTGCGGGGGGTTCCGGGGGGTCAACTTCCGGGCTAGCACCGGGGGGCTGCCAGATGGGCACGACGGAGGACTGACGGATGGCCAGCGCAATGCGCAAGATGGCGGTCTACCTCGGCCTCGTGGAGGACGACCACCGCTACCAGGACGGGTACGACTCCTACGACGAGTACGAGGAGAACCACGAGCAGGCGGACCACTTCGATGGCCCGGAGGATTTGGACGGGCAGGCGAGCGACGCTGCCTACCTTTCGGCGTCCGTGCGCCAGGACGGGGCCCGCCAGACGACTGACCTCGCACGGATCACGACGCTGCACCCTCGCACCTACAATGAAGCACGTACCATTGGGGAGCACTTCCGCGAGGGGATCCCCGTCATCATGAACCTGACCGAGATGGTCGACAGTGACGCCAAGCGTCTCGTCGACTTCGCGGCAGGCCTGATCTTCGGCCTGCACGGGAGCATCGAGCGGGTGACCAACAAGGTCTTCCTGCTTTCTCCCGCGAACGTCGAGGTGACGGCAGAGGACAAGGCTCGCATCGCGGAGAGAGGCTTCTTCAACCAGAGCTAGCGGACAAACCAGTGACGGTGTGATGCGGACCAGCCAAGCTACTGCGTGCGAGGCCACAGACCGACGAGGATGCGGCAGGCGAGGACGCGGTCATGGCCATCCTTAAGGTTGTCCTGACCTACATCCTGACGATCTATCTGATCATCCTCGTCGGACGGATGATCTTCTCCTGGATCCAGATGTTCGCCCGACAGTGGGTACCCACGGGGATACTCCTGGTCATCGCCGAGAGCATCTTCACGGTCACTGATCCTCCACTAAAATTTCTACGTCGCTACATACGTCCCCTCCGCATCGGTACAGTAGCCATGGATCTCAGCTTCATGGTTCTGTTCATTGTGATCTTGATTCTGCTCGACGTAGTCGTGCCACGGATCTGATCGGGTACCAACTGAGGATCACAGCCAAGCGCGCCGAGGAGACCAAATGCCGTTGACGCCCGCGGATGTGCGGAACAAGCAGTTCAGTACGACCAGGCTCCGGCCCGGCTACGACGAGGAAGAGGTTGACGCCTTCCTCGACGAGGTCGAGTCCGAGCTCGACCGGCTGATCCAGGAGAACGAAGAGCTCCGGGCGAAGCTGGCCGAGAGCCTGCGCGGGGGCAAGTCGTCGGTTCCCGCACTTAGTTCGCCGCTGGCTGAGTCCAAGGTGGACATGATGCAGCCAGAGCCGCCGCGCGAGCCCGAGCGCAGGCAGCCCGAGCCGGTCATGATGGGCTCGATGACGCCGCACGAGGACAACATGGACACCGCGGCGCGCGTCCTGTCCCTCGCCCAGCAGACCGCCGACCAGGCCATCGCCGACGCCCGCCGCGAGGCGGACGAGACGCTGGGACGTGCCCGTCGTGAGGCTGACGAGGTGCTGACCAAGGCCCGCCGCCAGGCTGAGCAGATCACCGGCGACGCGCGCGCCCGGGCTGAGAGCCTTGAGCGCGACGCCCAGGAGCGTCACCGCCAGGCCATGGGTTCTCTGGTCCAGCAGCGTGAGGAACTTGAGCGCCGCGTCGATGACCTGCGTGCCTTTGAGCGTGAGTACCGCAGCAGGCTGAAGGCGTACCTCGAGGGCCAGCTCCGGGACCTGGAGGCCGGTGTGACCGACAGCGGGGCGTTCCCGACCATGGGGTCCGCGTCGCAGCCGCCCGTCCCGTCAGGCCTGGGCCAGGGCAGCCCGCGTAACGGCGGCGCCCCCGCGACCGGGCAGTACTCGGTGCCTGAGGTCGTTCAGCACGCGGGAAGCTTCCACGGCGGCGAGGGCGCGCCGGCGCACGAACGGCGATAACAGTACGATCCCCGCGGCCTGTGAGCGCGAGCACCAGGCCGCGAGGTGTTTTTTGCTCGAGCGGGGCGGCGTCGCCCGTGGGGCGGTCCCCCGGCAGGGCGGCACCCAGCGGGAGCGCCGCGAAGGTCGGCGGCTGGGGTGGCCGCGCGTTCTGGGAGAACGCTTGTGATCAGGTTCAGCGCTTCCCTCGTCGTCGTCGCGTTGGGACTACTCGTCGCGGGAGGCGTCACCAGCAAGCTGCTGCTCGTCTACGTCGCGATCGCGGTGAGCGCGATCGCGCTTGTCTTCCTCCTCATCGGGGCCATCCTCGGCCGGGGCGAACTGCGCGCCTCATCGCCCGCGGAAACCCCGGGCGGCCGGCTGGATGAGGCGTCCGCCGGGAGGCTGGACCGGGCCCCCGCCGATGACCGCGAAGAGGCGGCCCCCGGGAGGCCGGACAGCGTGGCTGCCGGGGTACCGGGTGACGACCTGCCCAGATGGCCGGATCGCTTGGTTGCCGGTGGGCGTGGCGACGACGCTGGGATGCACGGCGAAGCCCCGATGGCTCGGCCTGACGCCGCGACCACCGCGATCACCGCGACCACGGCGAGCACCGCGGACCCCTTGGACACCAAGGACCCCGCGGACCCCTTGGACACCAAGGACCCCGCGGACCCCTTGGACACCAACGACCCCGCGGGCACCGGAGACACCGGAGACACCGGAGACCACACGGGCCCCAGTGACAGCAGCGGGCCTGGGTGCACCGAGAACGTCAAGGACGCCGGCGGCACCGGCGGCATCAAGGACGCCGGGGATACGAGGCCGGCCGGCCAGGTCGTCACCGTGGTCCCCGGGGTGCCGCGGTACCACCGGAGCGACTGCATTCTGATTCGGTTCATGGGCGACAGTGACCTGCAGAAGATGCCGGCCTGGGCGGCCAGGAAAGCCGGGTGCACCCCGTGCCGCGCCTGCTACCCGGATGGCGAGGAGAAGGACTGACCGCCCGTCCCTGGGCGGTCGGTCCTGACCCCTAAGCCCGCCGGAGCCAGAACCGCAGACCGAGCAGGTCGTCGGTGTGTTCGGCGAACCCGGCGCTGCCGGTCTCTTCCGACGGCTGGCCGGCCTGGGAGCTGGTGGCGAGGACCTCGTTCGCGATCACCGGCCCGTGCCCCGTCAGCGCGGCGGAAAGCTCCGGGTCGCTCGCCTCCCACCAGAGCGAGATCCGGTCGGTGACGTCGAGCCCGTCGCTCTTCCGCGCCTCCTGGATGAGCCGGATCGCTTCCCGGGCCAGGCCCTCGCGGCGCAGTTCGGGGGTGAGCGTGACTTCCAGCGCGACCGTCTCGCCGCAATCGGTGGCGACCGCCCAGCCGGCCCTGGGCGTCTGGGTCACGATCACCTCGTCCGGGCTGAGCGGCACGGCCTGGCCGTCCGCTGTGACCACCTCGGTCCCCGCCGTGCGCAGGTCCGCGGCCAGGGCTGCCGCGTCCGCGCTGGTGATCGCCCTCGCGACCGCTGGGGTCTGCTTGCCGAACCGGCGGCCCAGCGCCTTGAAGTTCGGCTTCGCGGAATAGTCGACCAGCTCGACGTCGACCGTGGACATGCTCTCCAGCGCGTGCACGTTCAGCTCTTCGGCGACCTGAGCGCGCAGTTCGGGCGGCAGCGACGCGAAACCCGGCGCGCCGGCCAGCGCCCGCGCCAGCGGCTGCCGGGTCTTGACGTTCGCGGCGGCCCGGGCCGAACGCCCCAGCTCGACCAGCCGGCGCGTCAGGGCCATGTCCGCGGACAGGTCCTCGTCGATCAGCGCCTGATCGGCTACCGGCCAGCCGGCCAGGTGCACCGACTCGGGAGCGTGGGCACTGCGCAGCGCGCTCCACACGTAGTCGGTCAGGAACGGCGTGATCGGCGCCATCAGCCGGGTGACCGTCTCCAGGCACTCGTACAGCGTGGCGAACGCCGACGCGGCCTCCGGGTTCCGTGGGCCTTCCCAGAACCTACGGCGTGACCTGCGCACATACCAGTTGGACAGGTCATCGGTGAAGCCCGCGATGCGCCGGCCCGCGCCGGCCGTGTCGAAGCCCTCGAGGGCCACGGTGACGTCCCGGACGAGCGTGTGCAGTTCGCTCAGGACCCACCGGTCCAGGACTGGCCGGTCCACGGGCGCCGGCGCCTCGCTGAGCCGCTCCGGGCCCCAGGCGTTCCCGCTGGCCGCGGCCGCGTTCGCGTACAGGGCCAGGAACGAGACCGTGTTCCAGTAGGTGAGCAGGACCTTGCGGACGATCTCCTCCAGTGCCGCGTGCCCCACGCGCCGCGTTGCCCACGGGGAGCCGGACGCCGCGAAGAACCAGCGCAGCGCGTCCGCGCCGTGCGCCTCCATCAGCGGCAGCGGCTCCAGCACGTTGCCCAGGTGCTTGCTCATCTTCCGGCCGTCGGAGTCCACGACGAGCCCGAGGCACACCACGTTCTCATACGACGACTGGCCGAACACGATCGTGCCGACGGCCATCAGCGAGTAGAACCAGCCGCGGGTCTGGTCGATCGCCTCGCAGATGAACTGTGCCGGGAAGGCCTCCTCGAACTCGGCCTCGTTCCGCCACGGGGCGCCGAGCCGCGCGAACGGCATCGAGCCGGAGTCGTACCAGGCGTCGATGACGTCGGGGACCCGGCGCGCCCGCGCCTCGCAGACCGGGCAGCCGAACGTCACTTCATCGACGAAGGGCCGGTGCGGGTCGAGCCCGGACATGTCCCGGCCCGCCAGTTCGGAAAGCTCCGCGCGCGAGCCGACGCACGTGGTGTGCCCGTTCTCGCACCCCCACAGCGGCAGCGGCGTGCCCCAGTACCGGGTCCGCGACAGCGCCCAGTCCACGTTGTTGCGCAGCCACTCGCCGTACCGGCCGTGCTTGATGTTCGGCGGGAACCAGTTCGTCCGCTCGTTCTCGGCGAGCAGCTGCTCCTTGACCGCGGTGGTGCGGATGTACCAGGACGGCAGGGCGTAGTAGATGAGCAGTGTGTGGCACCGCCAGCAATGCGGGTAGCTGTGCTGGTACGGCTCGACCCGGAACAGCAGCCCGCGGTCGTCGAGGTCCTGGATCAGCGGCGGGTCGGCGTCCTTGAAGAACATGCCGCCCACCATGGGCACGCTGTCCTCGAACCGGCCGTCGGGCCGGATCGGGTTGACCACCGGCAGCCCGTGGGCGCGCGACGCCTGCATGTCGTCCGCGCCGAACGCAGGCGCCACGTGCACCAGGCCCGTGCCGTCTTCGGTCGTCACGAACGTCCCGGGTACCACGATGTGCGCGTCGGGGATGTCGATCAGGTGGAACGGCTGGTCATAGGTGGCACCGAGCAGCTCGCGGCCGGGGAAACGCGCCACGACGTCCCAGCCCTCGCCAAGTACGTTCGGCATCAGGGCCTCGGCCATCACCACGCGCTCGCCGTCCTGCGACTGGCGCGCCATGACGTATATGACGTCGGGGTGCACGGCTACGGCGGTGTTGGACACGAGTGTCCACGGCGTGGTCGTCCAGACCAGCAGGTTGGCGCCGACCAGCTCCGGGCTCGCGCCCTCGGATACGCGGGTCAGCGGGAAGCGCACCGTCACGGACGGGTCGGTGACCGTCTGGTAGACGCCGGGCTGACCCATCTCATGGTCGGACAGCGGGGTGCCGCAGCGCGGGCAGTACGGGCTGATCCGGAAGTCACGGACCAGCAGGCCCTTCTCGTAGATGTCCTTGAGCGACCACCAGACCGACTCGATGTAGGACGGGTCCATCGTCCGGTACGCCTTGGACAGGTCGATCCAGTAACCCATCCGCTCGGTCAGCTCGGTGAACGCGTCCACGTGCCGGAGCACCGACTCACGGCACCGCTGGTTGAACTCGGTGATGCCGTACGCCTCGATGTCCTTCTTGCCGGAGATGCCCAGCTCGCGCTCGACCGCCACCTCGACGGGCAGCCCGTGGCAGTCCCAGCCGGCCTGGCGCGGGACGTGGAAACCCTGCATCGTCTTGAACCGCGGGAACACGTCCTTGAAGACCCGCGCCTCCACGTGGTGGACGCCCGGCATTCCGTTGGCGGTCGGCGGTCCCTCATAGAAGGTCCAGGGCAGGCCGCCTTCGGTCTGCTTCAGCGAGCGCGTGAAGACGTCCGCGTCCTGCCAGCGGACCAGCATCTCGCGCTCGATCGCGGGCAGATCGATCTGGGCCGGCAGCGCGGGGAAGCGCGGCGTGTGACCGTCTGCGCGCGGTGCGCCGCTCTCCGGCCGCGGCATGCTGCCGTCCGCCTGTGGTGCGGTGTCGGGTGCCTGCGACATGGTGGTTTGGCCTCCAGCAATTCCGAACGGACCTTGCTGGAGGGACGAGACGCCGTGCGGCGTTCCCGCGGTACCACCCTCCTTGGCCGTGGCCATGGTTCCGGTGCTCTCGTGAGCTCCGGATGGCGTACGACCCTCTCGAGGTTCCCTGCGGCCGGTTCTACTGGGCTCGTGCCGCGTCCGGGCAGATAAGACCGGACGCGGGGCTGTTCTTCCGGCGGCTCCGGGGTGATCTGGTCCACTGGGCCTGCCTCCGGGCTCGCACCATCCCCGGATCGCTCCTGGCCGACTGTCAGCGGCAGCTGTCCCCATCAATGCCGTGCAGGATTTCAGGATATCTGACCGGGCCAGGAGACCGAACTTATTCCCCCGGGGTGAACCGCGTCCGCGGAGCCGGGGCCGCCGCCGCACCACCCGCCCACCAGCACCAATGGACCCGAAAGTCTCAGCAGTCCCATGGCGACTCGGAGCGAGACTCACTGGCAGCGCAGCGCGAGCGGGCGGAATCCGCCGGCCGTGAGCGAACCGAAGTCTTATTTGCGGTGAAAACGCGACGTGACTTATTCTCCGTTGACCGTTCACATTCATGATCGTCTATAACCCGTCGTGGGAGGCGCGAGATGGCCACTGCCCCGCGGTCCGAGGCCGCAACTCTTCCGGTGCGGCCGGGGGAGGAGCCGTGGACCGGCTCCGAACTCGCCGACGTGCGGGAGACGCTCGAGACGGACGCGGCCGGCCTGCGCCGCGACATCGAGCAGGCCGAGTCCCAGGTCGCCAACCGGCTGGAGGACGGAATCCGTGATGCGGGGGACGACGAGGCCGACGCGGGGGCCAAGACGTTCGAGCGCGAGCACGAGTTCGCGATGACGAGCAACGCCCGTCATCTTCTCGAGCAGACCGAGCGAGCCGTAGCCCGGATCGATGCGGGAACATATGGAGCGTGCGAATCCTGCGGCCAGCCCATAGGCAAGGCGCGGCTGATGGCGTTCCCGCGCGCGGTACTGTGCGTGACGTGCAAGCAGCGCGAAGAACGCCGCTGACCGCGGAGCAAGCCGCGCGTTCAGCTCAGGAGCCGGTGCCGGGGCAGCCCCAGGTGCCGGGGGACACCCCGGCGCCTGCCAGGCGGCTGCTTCCCGTCGTGTTCGGGGTGGCACTTACCGTGCTGGCCCTGGACGTGGTCACCAAGCTCATCGTCGTCCGCACGCTGTCGGGCCACCCCCCGATCCGGCTGCTGGACGGGTTCCTGACGTTGCTGCTGCTGCGCAACAGCGGGGCGGCGTTCAGCATCGGGACCTCGATGACGATCGTGTTCACCGCAATCGCGGCCGCGGTGATCGTCTACATCCTCCGGGCGGCCCGCAAGCTGCGCAGCCTGCCGTGGGCGATCACGCTCGGGCTGCTGCTCGGTGGGGCGACCGGGAACCTCGCGGACCGGATCTTCCGCTCGCCCGGGTTGTTCCGCGGCGACGTGGTCGACTGGATCGAATTGCCGCACTGGCCCGTGTTCAACCTGGCCGACTCCGCCATCGTGTGCGGCGGAGTGCTGGCCGTCCTGCTGGCTCTCCGCGGCGTGCGCCTCGACGGCAGCCGGGAACGCGAAGGCGAGCAAGCCGATCCGGGGGATGAGCCTACCCAGGCCACGCGCCCCCCTTCCGCCGCGCGCCCCACCCCCACTACGCCCGCCACGCCCGCCACGCCCGCCACGCCCGCCCCGCGGGCAACGGAGGATGAGGATGACGGCGCCCGGCCAGCGTTATCTGCCGGTGCCCGAGGGGCTCGACGGTGAGCGGCTCGACGCGGCCCTCTCCCGCATGTTCGGCCTGTCCCGGTCCCGGGCCGCCGAACTGATCAGTGACGGCCTGGTTCTGGTCGGTGGGCAGCCCGCGGCCAAGTCGGACCGGGTAACGGCGGGCGAGACGCTCGACGTGACGCTGCCCGCCCCGCGTCAGGTGACGCCGCCGCAGGCCGTGGCGGGCCTGAACGTCGTCTACGAGGACGACGACATCCTGGTCGTGGATAAGCCGATCGGCGTGGCCGCGCACCCCGCGCCGGGCTGGGTCGGCCCGACCGTGATCGGTGGCCTGGTGGCCAGCGGTCACGCGATCGCCACCAGCGGCGCGGCCGAACGGCAGGGCATCGTGCACCGGCTGGATGCCAACACCACCGGCCTGATGGTCGTGGCCAAGAGCGAGCCTGCCTACAGCGCCCTCAAACGGGCGTTCCGCGAGCGCACGGTGGAAAAGCGCTACCACGCCCTCGTGCAGGGCCACCCGGATCCGCTGCGCGGCACCATCGACGCGCCGATCGGCCGGCACCCATCGGGCGACGGCCGGTTCGCCGTGGCGGCCGAGGGACGCCCCAGTGTCACCCACTACGACACGATCGAGGCCTTCCGCGGTGCCAGCCTGGTCGATGTCGGCCTGGAGACCGGCCGGACCCATCAGATCCGCGTGCACATGGCCGCGATCAGGCACCCGTGCGCAGGCGACCTGCTCTACGGCGCGGACCCGGTCCTGGCCGAGCGGCTGAGACTGCACCGTCAGTGGCTGCACGCCGTCAGCCTCGCCTTCGAGCATCCGGCCGACGGCCGGCGGGTCGGGTTCCGCAGCGACTACCCACCCGACCTGGCCCACGCCCTGGACATCCTCCGCGCCGAGAGCTACGAGAGCTAGCCGAGAGCTAGCCGTGAGCTAGCCGCCAGTCTGCGGTAACCCATCACCCCAGGAGGCAACAGGCCAGCCGCCAGCCCCGGGCCAACCCCCAGGCCCCCCGGAGCTCAGGGGAGCCTCGTCCGTCAGACCGGGTACTGCACGGGGCCGGTGGTGTAGGTGCGCCCCGCGGGTGTTGTCCAGGTGTGGTATCCGGGCAGGTTCTGCTGGAGGCGCCAGCCGTGGGCTTGTTTCGCCAAATGATGGTGTCGGCATCGGCATCCGGCGTTGCACGCGCAGGTTCGTCCGCCCTTGTCCCACGGGATCGCGTGCTCGAAGTCGCAGCGTCTCGCTGTTCGGCGACAGGGCGGATAGGTGCACTCGCCGTCGCGGATCTCGACGAGGTGCCGGAGTGCATCGCTGGGTTGGTAGCCGGCTGATTCGTGGCGGTGGTCGCAGTCGAGGATGGCGAGCGGCTCGATGTTGGCGAGGAGTTCCCGCCCGCCGCCGGGCTGCAGCCGCCAGCGCCCGTGCCCTTCCGGGGGGTCGCTGCCTTGCTCCCGGGTAAACGCGATACCGCCCCGCCCGCCTGGCCCGCCCCGCCCGCCTGGCCCGCCCCGCCCGCCTGGCCCGGGCGAGTTCCCCCGGCCGCCCGGGCTGCCCGTCCCGCGTGTGCTGCGCGCTGTGCTCCGGCCGCCTGGCCCACCGAGGCCGTTTCGTTCACCTGGCCCGCCGCGTTCACCTGGTCCGCCTTCAGGCCGGTTGCGTCCGCCGGCCAGCCGGCCGCCTTTGGCGGGCCGGGCGCAGCCGTGGGCGGTGGGGTGGCCGTCTTCGTCGGTCACCGTTACGCACCAGGTCGTGCGGGGGTTGGTGGCGGCGGAATCGGCCAGGATCCGGGCCAGCGCGGGGTCGATCGCGCCGAGCCCGTTGGCTTCGCCGGGCCGTTCGGCCAGGCCGAGCAGTGTCATAAGAGGAATGGTCAGATTGATCCGCGCGGCGAATCCGGTGTCAGCACCCGGGCCGCCGGCGCTCCCTTTACTCGCGTCCCCTCTGCCTTGGCCCGCCCCGCCGCCGCCGGTAGTGCTTCCGCCCGCGCCCCCGTCGCCCGTGCAATAGTCCCCCGCGGCACCCGCGCCTGTGCCGCCTCCGCCGGCGGCCGCTGCGCCTGTGCCGCCTCCGCCGGCGGCCGCTGCGCCTGTGCCGCCTCCGCCGGCGGCCGCTGCGCCTGTGCCGCCTCCGCCTCCGCCGGCGGCGCTTTGGTCCGCGTCTCCGCCCGCGTCTGGGTTATGGCTGTTCTGCTGACGGCGGCACGCGGCGCCACTGGCCTTTGGCCCGGCTCCCGGGTCGACGGAGTCCCGCGCGGGGTGGGAGCGGACGCCGAGGGTGAGGTCGAGGAACGCGCGGGCGCGGAGCTGGTCCAGGGTGCCGTCCAGGCCGGCTGCTTTAAGTTCCCGGGCGTAGGCAGTGATCCGCTGGTCGGCGGCGAGCGCATCGGCGGGCGGCAGGTCCCTGCCGCACAGGGCGGCGGTGCCGGCGTCTTCGCGCCAGAGTTCCACCCGCGTGTCGCGCTGGGCTTTTTCCCGGCGGGCCTGCGCGGCGCCCGGGTTGACCGCGGTGATGGCGCGGGCGAGCGCGGCGCGCAGCTGCCCGGGGGTCCTGCCGGCCGCGCCGTGCAGGACCAGGGCTTCGGCGGCGGCCGCATCAGCGGGATCGAGGATGCGGGTGGCCTCAGCGATGATCCTCGCCTTATACAGGCTGATGATCCCCTCATGCAGCGCCCGGGCTGTACCCGGCAGCCGGGTGGCCAGGTCGTAGGCCAGGGTGAGGGTCTTGTCGGCGGCCTGGCTGGAGGTGGCGGTCGCGGCAGCCAGCTCATCCCCGCAGAACTTCCCCCACGCCCCCGGCAGCCCGTCCGGGACATCCGGCGGGCAGCCGGGGGCGGGACGGCGCCGGATCAGCTCGGTGATCACCGACAGCTTCCGCGCGGCCGTCCAGGACTCCAGCCGGTCCCAGGCGCGCAGCAACCCGATCAGCTGATCATCGGACGCGCCGCAACAGCGGCCCCCCGGCCCGGTGACGTCATCAGCGAACCCGGCCAGCGTCACGCATGACAGCATCGTGTCCAGCTCATGACCGGAGCCGAAACCCGCGGCCGGCCCATCCGCCAGCGGGGACAGCCCCGATGGTGCCACGTCCCGCGGCAAGAACCCGGCCTCCAGAACCTCCGGCACCGCTTCGGTCTCCCGCCACGAACCCTCAGCGCCCAGCGAATCATCGACGTCATCCAGCCCCGGGGCGTCAGGGTCCCAATCCTCATCGTCAGGCCACGAACTGGGGGGATCCCGATTCCTATGCTCCTGCAGCAACCGGTCCAGGCCGTCCGAGGCGGACCCGTTATCGCATTCATTCGCTGACATGAGCCACCTCCCAGCCGGGTAAATTCGTTTATGATTTCGAATAGACTATCAGATCGACAAGAGGTAATCTAGTCGTATCGATGATGTTTTCGATAGATGGGTTGGATAGATGGGACGGCGGGTCGTGGACACTGCAGACACTGCACCTCGGTTAAGCGCTGCGGGGGTCAAAGGCCTTGAGCCAGGGCCGTGCCGCTTGCCGGCCAAGTCAGGGGGCCGCGCAGATGAGGCCGCCCAGTGCCTTAGCCCTCTAGGCAGCTTCCGCCAGAAGACTGCTCTTCCCGCCGGGCCGCCTTCCCGCTGGGCCGCCGGGCCGCCTTCCCGCT
>Ga0181530_10002614_pt1 | contig 21124 bp, 15 predicted proteins | sample PEATcosm2014_Bin_42_FD_119769 | JGI IMG/M metagenome (GOLD analysis project Ga0181530, IMG submission 119769) | Peatland microbial communities from MTU Mesocosm Facility, Houghton, MI, USA - PEATcosm2014_Bin10_60_metaG | ecosystem: Environmental > Terrestrial > Soil > Wetlands > Peat | place... | reverse complement strand
ATAATGGCTATCCGTTTTCCGCCGGCGGTCATGAATTCCGGGAATCCAAAGTCTTCCGTCGAGAGTCCTGCCCGTAGGGGACCCCGCATGCCGTTAACGGGCGCCGGAAGTTCAGTATCACTTCAATGCAACGCTTGCTGGCCAGCAAGGACGGACTGTATAGCAGCGGAGCCTGGCGCCACAGTCCCAATTCAAGGATAAGGCGTGCGTCAAGGGTCTTGGGAGCTAAGTGACTGAGTTAGTGGGGAAAATGGGTTGTGACTGGAGTGCGAACGCGAAGAAAAGCAGGCCGGGCTTCGCCCGGCTGCGCCGATTGACCGGGGGCACCCTCCGGGTCGCGCGCAGGTTGACAACCGGTTGACAACCTGCCCCACAGGTTGCGCCGGGTTACAATCGCAGTTTCTCCAATGACACCGACTTCCGAGACCCGCCTGCGCGTGCGCTACGCCGAAACCGACAAGATGGGCGTAGTTTACTACGCCAACTACCTGGTTTGGATGGAAGTAGGCCGCGTCGAGTTATGTACGGCGTGCGGATTCAGCTACCGCGACATGGAAAACTCGGACGGCGTGGCGCTGGCGGTGGCCGAGGCGCAATGCCGGTACCGCGCTCCGGCGCGCTTCGACGACGAAGTGATCGTCAAGACCTGGGTCGCGGAGGCCAACTCGCGGGTGGTGACCTTCGCTTACGAAATGCGGTTGGCCGATTCGGAGACGGTGCTCGCCACCGGATCCACGCGGCACGTTTTCGTCAACCAGAGCATGGAGCGCACGCGCATGCCGGCGAAGTACCGGACGCTGTTCGGGCTTACCGGATAGGGTTGAACCGGCCCCAGTATTGACGCCGCCCGGTTCGCCTGCTTAACTGGGAACAGTTCCCAATGGCAAGCGTCGAACAACAGTCGCGGTCGCTGGCCGACGTGCATTCGAGCGTCGACATCTCCCAGCTCTCGTTCTGGCGCCGCATGTTCGCGTTCGCCGGGCCGGCATACCTGGTCAGCGTCGGCTACATGGACCCGGGCAACTGGGCCACCGACTTAGAAGGCGGCGCGCGATTCGGCTACCGCTTGCTGTGGGTGCTGGTCATGTCGAATGCCATGGCCATCCTGCTGCAGACGCTGAGCGCGCGGCTCGGGATAGTCCACGGGCGCGACCTGGCGCAGGCCTGCCGGGAGACTTATCCGCGCTCCCTGAGTTTCGCGCTGTGGGTGCTGTCGGAAATCGCCATAGCAGCCTGTGACCTGGCCGAAGTGCTGGGCGCCGCGATTGCGCTCAACCTGCTGTTCCACCTCCCGCTGCTGATCGGCGTAATTCTCACCGCCAGCGACACGCTGCTGCTGCTCTGGTTTCAAAGCTTCGGCATTCGCGCCATCGAGGCCTTCATCCTGTCGCTGATCACGGTGATGGCGGTGTGCTTCTGCATCGAGGTTTTCTGGGCTCATCCGGAGGCTGGCGCGCTGTTCAACGGCCTGGTCCCGCGCATCGATCGCAGCAGTCTCTACCTGGCGGTCACCATCCTCGGCGCCACCGTGATGCCGCACAACATGTATCTGCATTCGGCGCTGGTGCAGACGCGCGCCATCGGCCGCTCGGAAACCGCCAAGCGCATGGCCTGCCGCTTCAACCTGATCGATTCGGTAGTGGCGTTGAACGGCGCCATGTTGGTCAACTGCGCCATCCTGGTGCTGGCGGCGGCGGTGTTCTTCAAACGCGGCATTATCGTCACCGAGATTCAGCAGGCGCACGTGCTGCTGGTTCCGCTGCTGGGCGCCAGCATGGCGGGCGTGCTGTTCGCGGTGGCGCTGCTGTGTTCCGGCCAATCTTCCACGCTCACCGGGACCATGGCGGGCCAGGTGGTGATGGAAGGCTTCGTGAATATTCGCGTGAGGCCCTGGCTGCGCCGGTTGATCACGCGCACGCTGGCCGTGGTGCCGGCCGCTCTCACGATTTATTTCGCGGGAGACAAAGCCACCCTCGGGCTGCTACTGTTGAGCCAGGCGATTCTGAGCATGCAGTTGCCGTTCGCCATCGTTCCATTGATTCACTTCACCAGCGACCGCGCGCGGATGGGCTCGTTCGCCAACGCGGCGTGGGTGCGCTGGCTGTCGTGGATCACGGCTGCGGTGGTGATCGGTCTCAACACGTGGCTGGCCTACGATTCGATTGAGGGCTGGCTGGAGGGCGCCGGCGCCTGGCGCGGTCTGGTTGGGGTGGTCGCTATCTCGGTTTCGGCCGTGCTGGCGTTTCTGCTGCTCTGGGTGACGTTCGAGCCGCTCATCAGCGGCCGCAAGCGCGGGCGCGCCGCGCTCGAGTTCCCCGCCACCGAAGGCGCCGCAGCCGCTATCGCTCCGGTATACCACCGCATCCTGGTCCCGCTGGACCACACGGCCCTCGACCTGCTGGCGGTGAGCCACGCCGCCGCGATGGCCAAACTATACGGCGCCAAGCTCTACCTGCTGCACGTGGAAGAAGGAGTCACCAGCCAGATTTACGGCGGCGAAGCATCCACGGCGGAGGTGGAGGCCGGACAGGCGTATCTCGACCGCATCGCGCAATCTCTGCAAGGCCAGGGCATTGCGGTTGAAACGACGATTCGCAACTCGACTTCGCCGGGCAAGGAAATCGTGCGCTTCGCGCGGGAAATGCGGCCCGACCTCTTAATCATGGGCGCCCATGGCCATGGCGGCCTGAAAGACCTGATCTTCGGCACCACCATCAGCCCGGTCCGCCATAGCCTGGATATCCCGATGCTGATCGTGCGGCCGGGGAAGGGGTGATTCCGCCAGACGGTCGTCGGCGGCAGGCATCAGTTCTTCTTTGGATTCGGCGGTAGGTCTGGCGAGGCCTGGAGGATCATTTGCTGTAGCGTTTCTCGGACGCCGCGCAATCTCCACACACCGTCCACCTTGTGAAACGTCCCGGTGTAGACGTATCGGTCCTCGCCCGTGTTGTATGCCCAATCAACGAGCGCCTTGTCTCCACCCTCGTTGTAGCGGATATGCTGGCCCTCTTCCAGTTTCCCGATCTTGATTGCATTCGCGACGCGGTCGGCCAGTTGGTTCAGGTTTTCGTCTCTCAGCGGCAGCGGGTTTGACTCAATGTACGCGATGGCTCTGGCGGCGGATTTTTCGCGAAAGGCGTTCTGTTGCAGAGCGTCGTTCAGGATCTCCAAGCTCCTCGGAGACGCGATCAGTTTCAATGATTGGATCGCCCCCGCGTCAACCCATCGATCATCGAAGCCGTTCAGAGCGCACTGCCTGAGGAATGCCCAGTCCTGTTCGGTGCTTGGCTCCAGAAGCGCAGCAGCTACACCATACGCCCATCGATTGGAGAAAGGCCCAGTTCGGGGCGGAGGAGCCAGCCGGATGATTAGCCGGAGATCCTCGGGATCTCCGATGAGAGCGAGCATCCTCTGAGCACGGTCGCGAGTCTCGCCGTCCTCGAGGAAGGAGCGAAGAAGGGGTCGAAGTTGACGTTCGTGATAGAAGATGGAATCCGGCGCGTTTCTCTCACGCCACTCGTCACGGTCGGCGAGAATTCGGCGCAGCTCGTCGCGGCTCGGGCAGGCCGGCTGGGCGCCGAGAATCTGTGCGATGGCGATCAAGCATACGGCGGCACGGCAAGGGATCATGATCATACTGACACCGGCAAAGTCCTCCTGGTGCCACGGCAAAGCATCTTGGCCCAGTACCGCGACGATCTGCGGTGCGCTAACTCGCGCGCTTCGCGGTCAGCTCGCGAACTCTTGAGACGAGGTCGTACGGCACGTTCATGACCGTCTCAGAAGATGCGATGCCGGCCTCGTCCTCCGCCAGGGCCTCATCGTCGCTCTGTGTTTCGTAATGAGCGAGCACGCGCGGCACCTTGTCCTCATCCCATCCGTCTGGAAACTGGTTCTTGCTCATTGATGTTTCTTCCTTCTGCGCTTGCGATATGCGGCCAGGGGTTTCCCCACCAAGTCGTAGGCAGTGATTACGAATACGCAGTCCGCTTCAGCCGTTGGGACATAAACGACGCGCAAATACCTGCTCGAGGCCGTCTGGCCCAAGGCGACCCTGGAACCCTCGCACCCTGCCCGATCCTCTCCTGGTCTTTCCAAAACGTCAATGACCTCCTCCTCGTCCACTTGATGGTTATGAATATGAGGCGACCCGGTCGCAGGGTCGATATAAAATCGGGCTTACAAGCTTCTTCCATCCCAATTCTAGCGCCGAACCGGAAAGCGCGGCCCCCCCGCTGCCCCAAGACTGGGGCACGATGCCTCAAATGCGTGTCGCGGCAACACAGGGCTGGCCGGCTGGCGATGGCTAAGCCCAATTGTTTCAGTCGGATTGAATTGGTATGACGGTTGCACATAGACGGCCGTGGCTCGCAGATTGCTCTTCGTCGCAGCATTGTTGGGTATGGCACAGCTTCAAGCGGCCACCCTGCAACAGCTTTCGATGAGCGACTTGATCGCGAAATCCACCAGCATCGTGCGTGGGACGGTGCAGGGTTCCTACACCGCCTTTTCCGGCCCGGTGATTTTCACCCATTACCGGGTGCAGGTGGTGGAGAAGTGGAAGGGCGCGAGCGGCGCCACGGTGGATGTGGCTGTGCCCGGCGGCGTCGTCGACGGCATCCGGCAGACTTATGGCGGTGCGCCGCAGTTCCAGCCGGGCGAACAGTATGTGCTGTTCCTGTGGACCGGCAAATCCGGCATGACGCAGATTGTGGGGTTTTCGCAGGGTGTGTTCGCGGTGGCGCAGGACGGATCGTCCGATCCCAGCCTGACGCGGAACCCGAGTCATGAGCTGATGCTGGATGCGGCAACCCACAGCCAGGTGAACGACCAGCCCTTGACCATGCAGTTGAGCGAACTGCGCGCGCAAGTGGCGAGCGCCTTGGGAGGGGCCCGCTAGTGCGGCGGCGGGCGACAGTGCGGGCGGCGGCGCTGGCGGCAGCGGTGTTGGCGATGAGCGTCCCCGTCGAAGCCTACTATCACTACACTTTCTACGTCAGCCGCAGCGCGCCCTTCACTCCCATACGCGCGCGGTTCAACGCGGCGGCGCTCACCAATAACACGCTCAGCGTTTTGGTCAGCGATGCCGGCCCCGTCAACTATGCCGCCAACGACACCTTCGGCTCGGTGCTGGGCGAGGTGAAGCAAGCCGTGGCGGCGTGGAACACGGTGCCCAACTCGGCTTTGCAACTGAGTTTTGCGGGCCTGGAGAGCGCCGGTTCACTGCCGCAAAACACGCAGAATACGCCCGCCATCGACGTGGTCTTTGTCGAGATGCCGCCCGGGCTTTTGGGGTACGGTTCGCCCAACATACCGGTGGTGCCACAATTTCAGACCGGGTCCGACGGGCAGCCGCTGGTGGCCATCACCCGCTCCGTGGTGGCGTTGACCAACGATACCACCAGCGGCGCCGGCCCCAGCGAACTGCCGGACTTCTTCACGACCGCGGTTCATGAACTGGGGCACGCGCTGGGATTGCAGCACACCTGGACCGGCGCGGCGATGTCGCAAGGTGTCATCCGTAACACCAGCCGAGTGCGGCCCATCGATGCCGATGACATGGCTGCGTTCTGCTCGCTGTACGGGACCGCCAACTGGAGCGCGAATTACGGCTCCATTTCCGGCCAGGTCACCTTCGCCGGCGGCAATACGGGCGTCGGCATGGCTTCGGTGGTGGCGCTGCCGCCCGCCGGGCCGGCGGTGAGCGCGCTCACCGATCCCGCCGGATACTACACCATCAGCGGCCTGCCGGTGGGGCCGGCGGGTACCACTTACATGGTCTACGTTCATCCGCTGCCGCCCGACGCTTATCCACTCAATGCCGAAGGTCTCTGGGGGCCGTACGACGCCAACGGACTTCGGTTCGAGCCCAGCGGGAGTTTTCAAACCGTCTTTTATCCCGGCACCACGAACGCGACAACCGCCACCCTTTTCACCTTCGAGGTCGCCAGCGGCGGCGGCGTCGAACCCGCCAGCTTCTCCCCGGTGGATTTCAGCGTACAACCGAAAATCGCGGTGCCGATGTACGATGTGATCACGCGCGGCTACCTGGACCCGTCGACTCGCAACTACACGGACTACCCAAATTCCAACAGCAACTGGATGTCGCCGGCGTTCATCGACGTGAAGCAGAAAGAATCGTTGGTGGAGACCATTTATTCGCCGCTGGTGATTCCGCAAACGATTTCGATTCCGGGAGGATTCGCTCCCGCGCCACGCTGCTCCTCCGACGCGCCATGTTTCATAGATTCGCCCCTGGACTCGGCGCTGTTCGCCTATCTCGACGCTCCGTCCAACGCGGGCACGGGCTTGCGTCCCTTGGTGTTCAACCTGGCCAACGACGCGTATGTGCTGCCCGCCGGCGTGAATCTGGTGGATAAGCAGCCGCCTTACGTCGATTCGGTGACTGGCAATCCGGATGGCACCGTGACCGTCGCCGGCACCGGCTTTGGACCCGACAGCACGGTGTATTTCGATAGTCTGCCGGCTTCGGCCGCGCCGAACACGTGCCAGGCGGGAACGTCCGGGGACTGCGCGATCACGGTCACGCCGCCTTCGGGCGGAAGCGGGCAGACCGCCGACATCACGGTCTTTAACGCCGACGAGCAGAACTCGCTGTTCCTGCAATCGGCGAACATTCCGGAGTATAACTACCCGTCGATTGGCGTGCCGCAGTTACAAAGCGTCAATCCGATGTCGCTTCCGGCCTGGGGCGAGGCGATGGTGGAAATCTTCGCGACGAACACCAATTTTGTGGACGGGCAGGTGACGGTGGGCTTCGGCACATCCGATATTACGGTGAACCGAATTTGGGTACTCAGCCCGAGCCACCTGTGGGTGAACGTGATGGCGGCGCCCGCCACTGGGACAGGATTTTCGGAGGTCAGCGTGATCTCCGGTTTCCAGGTAATGACGCAGTTTGGCTTCCAGATTCTGCCCACCGTTCCGGCCGCGCCGGTGATTCTGGCGGTAGTCAACGGCGTCTATGGCCAGGCCACCATTTATCCCAATGCGGTCGCCACCATCTGGGGCGCCAACCTGGCCAACCCGCAGATCACGATCAACGGCCAACCGGGGCCGGTCTACTATTCGTCGTTCGATCAGGTGAATGTTGCGATACCGGCCGGCACGCCCACCGGGCCGGTGACTCTCAACTTTACGACCAGCGGCGGCTCGGTCAGCCTGGTGGTGCCGATCGCTTACCAGCCGCCGGCGATCCTCGGAATCGCGGAGCCCTCCGGCGCCGTGGTGGATGCCACGGACGCGGCTTCTCCCGGCGATCAGTTGACGATTGCCATCGGCGGTCTGGATCCCACGGTGACGCTCGCATCGGGCCGCCTGCAGGTGATGGTCGCGGGCGTGTCCATGCCGGTTCAGCAAATCAGCGCCAGCCAGATCCAGTTCACTCTGAATCAATCCTTCAATGGCACACAGGTTCCGGTGACGATTGTGGTAGACGGTTCCGCCGGCGCGCCGTTCACGATCCTGGCAAATTAGCCAACAATGAGCGCGACCGGGGGATCGCGCGTGGACGAGGGCGTCCGCCCCACTTGGCACTGCTCACCGGCCCAGTGACGACACGTAGATTTGGAATGGCGCCCAATAGTAGGGGCGGGCGAAGCGGGCGGAGCCGAGCAACTCGAGTTTGGCGTGGCGCATTGCCGTAACCGGGTCCGCGCCCGCCGCCATTTGGCGGTAAAACGCGTTCATCAACTGCTCGGTGGAGCTGTCGCTCACATCCCACAAACCGGCGGCCACGGCGCGCGCGCCGGCCCGCAGGAAAGCCCAGGCAAATCCCACCAGACCCTCGCCGGCATAGGTCCGCGTGCCCGCGCTGCTGCAAGCCGAGATGGTGACCAGGGCGGCATGGATGGGAATCCCAACCACGTCGCGGGCGTACAGTTTGCCGTGCGAGAGAATCACCGCCGATTCGAGCGGCCGCTGCGCATTGGCTTCCGCATGGGCGGCAAAGTGGATCAGCGAAAAGCGCTGCGGATCCGACTGGCTGTACACGGCCGGGGACGCCTGGGCGCCCAGGTAAGCCTGCTGCGCCCGCCCCGGGAAATCGGCTTGAATCTCGCGGATCTCGCGCTCCGCGTTGGCGAGCGGCCGGTAGCGGCTGCCGGCGTAGTCGGGTGCGCCGATCAGCAGCAGCGAAACGCTCTTCCCTGCGCCCGGTTGCGGCGGCGACGCCAGGATCTCGATCGAAGGCGACACCGCCATCTCGACATCCTCGATCCAATAATGCGGATGCGGCGCGGGCGCCACCAGCGTCTCCAGGTTCAAGCGGTGCAGAGCGCCATCGGGAATGACGATCAGCCGTTCTCCTTTGCGGATATGCGGGGCAACCGGCGCCAGCAGGAGCCGCCAGAGTTCGCGGCCAGCGGCGCTGGTAGTGAGCGGATCGCGAACCGAGTGCTCGACGGTGTCGCGATAATTCGTCACCAGCTTCTCAATCGCGGCCGAGCCGGGCAGCTCGAACCGTTCGACGCCGCCGCCGGTGATCAGCCAGGCAAACGAACGCTCGGGCGCCAGCCAGAAGGAGAGGATGTTCACATGCGCGTCGCGCGCTACGCGCTCGAATTCGGCCAGGCCGCGCGGCTGGGCGGCCGCGACGTCCTGTTCGAGCCGCTCCGCCAGCACCCGCGCGCGGCTCGATTCCACCACGCGCAAGGCCAGCGCGTCGTCTTTCTGCCGCCACAAGACATCCACGTAGGCGCGGTAAAACGGCATCAGTTGCGAAAGCAGCGTCATCCGGTAGTTGGGATCGAGCAGGTCGCTGCGGGTGCTCTCGATGATCCGCAGCGCCTGCTCGAAGCACCGGTCGGCTTCCGGAAAACGTTTCGCATCGGCGGCAAGATCGCCCAGCAGGGCCGACGCCGCCCAGCGGATAGTGGGCGGGGTGTCGGGGGAGCGCAGGAGATCCTGGCCAATTCGGGCAGCCGTTTTGAAATCGCCGCGGCCCTGGGCGATGCGGGCGCGATTTCGCTCCAGAAACGGAAACGCAGCGCGCGCGTCGAGGGAGCGGGCGAGGTCGGAAGCGCGCTGGTTCCATTCCGCCGCCTGGTCCCACTGGCGGGCCTTGATCAAAGTCGTCGCGAGATTCCCGGCGTGGCGGCGGGCGGCGTCCTGGCTGCCGATCGCCAGCGCGATATCGTAGGCCTTCCGGTAGTTGGAAATCGCGTTCGGCAAATCGTCGTCGCCGTCGTATGCCAGTCCCAACTCGCCGAGGGCGGTCATCAGATTCGCCTGCGCGCCAATGGCCTCAAAAATGGCGATGGCCTGCCGCTGGTGCTCGAAGGCGTTATCAAAGTCGCCCAGGATGGCATATGCCGAACCCAGGTTGCCGTGTGCCAAGCCGGCCACGCGATGCGCGCCGAGTTTTTCGGCAGCGGCCAGGGCGCTCTGGCCAACCTCGATCGACTCTTCATAGCGCCCCAGTTTCTTCAGGGCATACGAGAGATTGTTCAGCGAGTAAGCCTGCCAGTAGGGAAACCTCTCCCGCGCAGCCAGGTCCGCGGCGGCGCTAAACGACTGCTGCGCCGCCTGCCACTGGCGCGCGTTCAAAGCGGCCAAGCCCTCGACCACATACAGGCGGACCCGCAACTCGGGTTCGCGGACCGCGACACTGGCCTGCGCCAGAATCCCCGGAATCTTCGCCGTTTCCGAGTTGGAGCGAATCTGGACCGTCGCCAGATCGATCAACCGCCGCACTTCGAGCTGCCCCAGTTCCGGAGCGGTTAGAAGAGGAGCCACCAGGAGATCGCGAGCCTGATTCCACTTGGATTGCGCGTCCAGCACCTCGGCATCGAGCAGTTTGAGACTCAAGACCCAGTACGAATCGGGCTTATTTTGTGCGCGGGTAGTGTAGGAGGAAGCTTCGCGGCCGGCCGTGTCCAGGTCACCGGCAACGTAGGCGGCCCACGCGCGCGCATACTCTTGCTGTGCCGGTTCGGTCCGGGAACAGGAAGCGAGCAAAAGCAGAAGGCCGCTCATGGCGGCCGCGAAGTATCTACGTTTGGCCGTTCGACTCGCCGGAGCCGACGGTGCCGGAACCGCCCGTGTCCGAACCCATGGCCAGGCGGACCAAGGCGACGCGCCGGACGTTGTGCTTGACGTGGACCTCACCGAGAATGATTTTACCGAAACCCTTCCAATGGATGGTATAACCGTCCACGGTGATCGACCGCAGGTCGCGTTCCGGCCCGGAGAGATGGATCTCCCGCACCAGTGAGAACCGGTGCTGCGGGCAGTGTCCACCAGCGCCCTGCGGCGTCGGATCCAATGTGAAGCGCCAAGCGTTGGCTTTCCGCCAGTCGTCCGTCTGCTTGTTGTAGAACTCGGCGAGCTTCGCGGCGTTGCCGCAGGAAAGCAGCGGCTCTTCGTCCAGCACCACCTCGGCTTTGACCCCGCCGAGATGGAGGCCTTCGATGCGGCTGCCGGTAGTGGTGATCACCGGCACGGCGTCATCGGGTTCGGCTGTACTGGCGGAGAGGAAGTGCAAGCGGATGGCGCCGATATGCAGTTTCTCCGCCACCTGGAGAGCTTCGATATCGGCCTCCACCTCGGTCTCGAAGCGGTCGCCGAGGTCCCGGCCGTGCACCGCCGTCTTGATCTTGCGAACCGAAAGCAGGGTTCGTTTGCGTGGCTGGTCGACGGTGTACGCATAATGCGCCACGTGAGACCGCGAGAGGCCGCCGGTCGGCGCCAGCACGCTCGCGCCCAGCGTGGGAACGACGTGGTTGAGGTTCTGCGCCTCGTCGAGACGATGAAACTGCGCCGCGACGCCAAGTGCGTGTCCCGAGAATCTGTAGTATTTGCTCATCTGCTAGTGTGTCCTTGGCTGAATGTCGAATTCACCGCGCGCCAATTGCGGGCCGGATTCGAGGGCGCGCACTACGACGGAGTAATGGCCCGGGCCCGGCTTGCCCGGGAAAAGGACGGCCAGCGGCTCGCCTGGAGCCGGTGTCCGGAGGGACCCCGCGCTCCACGTCTTACCCGAGGCGCCGACAAGTTCCACCCACAGGCTGGTAGATCCCGGCTGCGGCGCCACGGCGATTTCGAAATGGAGAGGGCTGCCCTCTTCCAGCGCGCGCGGCGCCGAACGTGTAGCGTCATCCAGTGGTACGGCGGCAGCGATCTCCTGCGGCGCGCGCATAGCGGGAATCGTGACCATGGCCTGGTAGCCCGCTATCACGGCGAATGCCACGGCAGTAAAAGCGGGCACGGCGGTTTCGAGACGCAGCCACGCCAGCCAGCCCGTCCGCCGCGGTTCCGGCTCCCAGGTGAGCCTGTCCTCGAAAACGGCTCTGGCATTGGCTGCGAAGGCCGATGCCGTCCAGACATCGTTCATGCACGGCCTGCAGTCGGCAAAATGCGTTTCGAATTCATCCCGTTCGGCCTGTGACAAGTCCCCTGCCACATACCGCTCGGGAGCCCCTAAATTGACAGCCGCATTGTGATCCATAATCTGGCTTCCACTAGATAGTGAAAACGATGAACGGGCCGTTACAGGGCCGGCCGGTGTTTACCACAATTGGGGGTACGCGGTACCCGCTTCCTTTCACTCCTTATACATAGCAGAGTTGGCGGCCCGCCGGCTAAACCCGCTAAACCCGCGCCGCAGCTTGCATCCGGGGCCGAACCAGCGGACAATGTGTCGATGTACTCGCGACGAAACTTCCAACGTGCCGGCGCTCTCCTGGCCCTTTTGATCGGGGCGGCCGCCGCCCAACAGCCGGCGCCGAAGTACCAGATTGTCGATGGCCACTTCCACTTCCTGAGTTTCGTCCAGGAAACGGCCGGGATGGACGCGTTCTTCCAGGCGATGGACGACACCGGGGTGACGGAGTCGGCGGTGATCGGCATGCCCGTCGTGAAAGAGTGGGACGAGGGAGATGCGAAGCGGCCCACTTACTATCTGGACAACGATTCGCGCGCCTATTGGTACAGCGCGACCGACGTCCTGGTGGCGCGGGCCGTGCTGGACCTGCCGAAGGATAAGCAGGCGCGTCTGCATCCTTTTATATGCGGCTTCAACAGCGCGGATCGAAACGCCGTGGATCACGTCCAGCGCATGCTGTCGCTTTATCCCAACTTCTGGCAGGGTATCGGCGAGGTCTTCCTGCGGCACGACGAGCTGACCGCGCTGACTTACGGCCCGGTTCCACGCGCAACTTCGGACGCGTTCAGCCGGTTGCTGGACCTGGCCGCGGCGCGCGACCTGCCCGTGCTGGTCCACAGCGACATCGGGCCGGCCTGGCTCGAGCAACCCGACTTTCTCGGCGAGATCGAATCGGCCGTGCGGACGCATCCGAAAACCCGCATGATCTGGGCGCACGCTGGGATAAGCCGCCGCATCGTGATCGCCAATCACACCGACATTCTGCGCCGCATGCTGGGGCTGTACCCCAATCTCACGATCGATTTGTCGTGGGTGATCTTCGAGCAGGAGATCGCGCCCGGCGGGACGCTGGACCGGAGATGGGCGAGTCTGATCGAAGAGTACCCGGGCCGCTTCGTGATCGGGTCGGACATAGTCGGGTTCTTTGACCAGTACAAGCCGACCCTGCGGCGTTACTATGTGCTGCTCGATGCGCTCAAGCCGGACACCGCGCGAAAAGTAGCGCACGATAATTTCCTGTCCCTGCTGCCAGCCGCCTTCCGAAGTGCGCCGTGATACGGAAGGAAGCCGCCGCGCCGGCGGACCGGTTCCATTACGAGTGAATGCCGGCTTGCGTTGTGCTACAAGAGTGCTGACAAGCGATTGAGGATCGAGAACGCACTCGCCGGGAGCGCGCGCATCGAGCTCGACCGAAGGAGCAGGAAGATGGCTTCCATCAAAAGAACGGCCCTATTAGTCGCGGTACAAGCTCTGTTGACGCCGGGCTTGTTCGCCGCCCAACCGACCGTCCAGGACGCGCGAAAGTTTCTGGACGATGCCGAGCAGCGGCTGCTCGTGCTGGCCAACGAGTCGCAGCAGGCCAGTTGGGTGCAAGAGAATTTCATCACGTCGGATACTGAGTCGCTGGCGGCGCTGGCCGGTGAGCGGGCCACCGACGAGCAAGTGCGGCTGGCGAAGGATTCCAAGCGCTTCGATGGTCTCGCGCTGCCTTCCGACCTGGCACGCAAGATGCGCCTGTTGCGAATCGGTTTTACGCTGGCCACGCCGGCCGACCCGAAGGAGAGCGAGGAAGTGTCCCGGCTGGCGGCCGAGCTCGATGGGATGTACGGAAAAGGCAAGTATTGCCCGCCGGCTCTCCAATCGGGCGAGAAGAAGTGTCTGGACATCACCGACATCACGCGCATTATGGCGGCGAGCGCCAACCCGGTCGAGTTGTTGGACGTCTGGAAGGGCTGGCATGCAATTGCGCCGCCCATGCGGAAGGACTTCACGCGCTTTGTCGAGCTGTCGAACAAGGGCGCGAGAGAGTTGGGTTTTCGGGACACCGGCGCCATGTGGCGATCGAAGTACGACATGACGCCGGACGAATTCGCCAGGGAACTCGACCGGCTGTGGGCACAAGTGCGACCGCTGTATGTTTCGCTGCATGCCTATGTGCGCAACCGGCTACGGGAAAAGTACGGCAACGCGGTTCCCGCCGATGGCCCGATTCCGGCCCATTTGCTGGGCAATATCTGGGCGCAGGACTGGTCGAACATTTATCCCCTGGTGGCGCCTGCGGGAGCCGACCCGGGCTACGATTTGACGCGCATTTTGAAGGCTCGCAAGACTTCTCCGACGGACATGGTTCGCTTCGGCGAAAGCTTTTTCAAGTCGCTGGGGTTCGCGCCGTTGCCCGCGACGTTCTGGGAGCGTTCCTTGTTCGTGAAACCGCGCGATCGGGACGTGGTTTGCCACGCCAGCGCCTGGGACGTGGACAACGCGGAAGATCTGCGCATCAAGATGTGCATCGATATTACGGCCGAAGACTTCAGCACCATTCACCACGAACTGGGCCACAATTTCTACCAGCGCGCCTACAGCAAGCAGCCTTATCTATTTCGCGACAGCGCCAACGACGGCGTGCACGAAGCCATCGGCGACACCATCGCGCTCTCGGTGACGCCCGAGTACCTGGTGAAAATCGGACTGCTGGATCAAGCGCCGGACTCGTCGAAAGATATCGGGCTGCTGCTCGCGCGCGCTCTCGAAAAGGTCGCGTTTCTGCCGTTCGGGCTGTTGATCGATCAGTGGCGTTGGCGGGTATTCTCGGGCGAAATTCCGCCCGACAAATACAACCAGGCATGGTGGGATCTGCGGGAAAAGTACCAGGGCATCGCGCCGCCGGTCGAGCGAACCGAACTCGATTTCGATCCCGGCGCGAAGTATCATGTGGCGGCCAATGTTCCTTACACCCGATACTTCCTGTCCTTCATCATGCAATTTCAGTTTCACCGTGCGCTGGCCCGAGCGGCCGGTTGCCCGGTGGCGGGAAGCAACACACCACTTTCGCGTTGCTCGATTTACGGCAGCAAGGAGGCCGGCGAGAAGCTGAACAAGATGCTCGAGATGGGCCTCAGCCGCCCCTGGCAGGACGCTCTGTACGAGATGACCGGCGAGCGCGACCTGGACGCTACCGCGATCCTCGACTACTTCGCTCCGCTGAAGAAATGGCTGGATGAACAGAACAAGGGCAAGCCGGTGGGCTGGTAGGTACTCACGACAATCGGTAAGTGGTATGAAAGTATTTGCCGCTGTGTCAGTCACGACTTGTTTCGTCGTTCTGGCCGGCGCCCAGGACACACGGAAGGTCGTCGAGCCTTCGATTCCGCCGGCATGCACGACCCTGAACGCGAAGATCGGGCGCGCCGCGGCGTCGCTCGCGCCGGAGGACGAGAGCAAGCTGGACACGGCGCGCATCCAGGCGGCGCTGGACGCGTGCCCGCCCGGCCACGCGGTGGTACTCGAGCGGGCATCGGAGCGCACCGACGCGTTTCTCTCAGGACCGCTCGAACTGCGGCGCGGCGTGACGATCGAGGTGGCGCGCGGTGCGTATCTGTTCGCCTCGCGTAACCCGCGCGACTACGATCGGAACCCGGGCGTCTGCGGCACCATCACCGGGGAAGGCCACGGCTGCAGGGCGCTGATCAATGGCGATGGCGTAGCTGACGCTGCGGTGATGGGCGACGGCGTGATCGATGGGCGTGGCGGAGAGTCGATTCTCGGACAGAACATCAGTTGGTGGAACCTGGCGGACATGGCTCGCGCGGGCGGAAGCCAGAACAACCCGCGGCTGATCGCGCTGAATCGCTGTGATAACTTCACGCTCTATCGCATCACGCTGATGAATTCGCCGAACTTTCACGTGGGTTACAACGGCGGCAATGGATTCACGGCGTGGGGCGTCAGGATCTGGTCGCCGGAGCGGGCGCGCAACACCGACGGCATCGATCCGGGCAACTCGACCAACGTGACTATCACGCACTGCTTCATCCACACGGGCGACGACCAGGTGGCGGTCAAGGCGCCGGCCGGCGCGCCGACCACCCACATGAGCATCGTTCACAACCACTTTTATACGGGGCACGGCATGTCGATCGGCAGCCCGACCGATGGCGGCGCCAGCGCCATTCGCGTCTCGGACCTTTCCATCGATGGGGCCGATAACGGCCTGCGCATCAAATCGAACATCACGCGCGGCGGGCTGGTCGACGACGTCGTGTTCGAAGACGTCTGCATTCGCGACACGGCCAACCCGATTCTCATGGATACTAACTACAGCGCGCACGTCAGCAAGCAGGACAGCCGTCCTCCGGTCTTCCGCAACATCACCATTCGGAATGTAAGGGTGGAAGGCGGCGGCAAGGTGACGCTGGAGGGTCTGGATGCGGCGCATCGCCTGGGGATTCAGTTCGACGGCGTCATGTTCGACGATCCCGCGAGCATCCAGGTGTCGGCGAAGCATGCGGAGGTCAAGATCGGGCCGGGCGCGTTCAATCTCATAGTGACAGGCACGGACGTGTCGCTCACCGGGAGTGCCGGGAAAAGCGTGAAGAACTCCTGCACCGGCAAGTTCGTCGATTTTCCGCTCCGGTAAGGAACGGCCCGATTGGCCGCTCAGCCCATCTCCACGACCACCCGGTTTTCCTCGGCCAGTTTCCCGGCGGGGATGAAGTTCCCGTCGAGCGGCTCGCCGTTCAGCACCAGTTTCCGCACACCCTTCTGAACGCCGGCAGGGTTTTGCACCTCGACGCGCACCTTCTTCCCACGGAAAACCCGCGTCACCGTGAAGCCCTTCCATGCGGCGGGAATGCAGGGATCGATGCGCAGCCCGCCGTACTCCGGCCGCAGCCCCAGAATGTGTTGCGACGCCGTGAAGAAGGACCACGCGGCCGACCCGCTCAGCCACGGCACGCGCGAAGCGCCGAAGCGCGGGCTGTACTTGCTGTGGGTGAATTGGCAGTACACGTACGGCTCAATCTCGCGCACCTCGGCGCGGGCGTTCCACGCGGCCGGCAGGGTGGCCCGGAAATACTGCCAGGACAGATCGCCGTGGCCCAGCATGGTCTCGGCAATCACCGCCCATCCCTGCGTGTGGGTGAAGATGCTGCCGTTTTCCTTCATTCCTGGATTGAACAAGGCCGCGCGCATCACGTTGTAATCGGTCTCGACATACGGCGGATCGCAAATCATCAACCCATGCTCGGTGGCCAGCCGGTCCCGCACCGCTTGCATCGCCGACGCGGCCCGGCCGGCATCGGCGTGTCCGCTCAGCACCGCCCACGATTGCGGATTCAGGAAGATTTGTCCCTCGCGGCTCAAGCGCGATCCAAACTGGAAGCCGTCGGCGCGATACGCCCGCAGGTACCACTCGCCGTCCCACGCATGGTCTCGTAGATCCTGATCCAGCCGGTCCAGGTTACTCTGCGCCCATGCCTCCTCCTCCTTGACTGCCAGTAAGTGACTTACCTCCAGATAGACCGAAAGCGCGTAGCGAAGCTGAAAGGCCACGAACACGGACTCGCCCCGATCGCCGAGACGAATGCAGTCGTTCCAATCGGCGGACAAGCCGCACGGCAGGCCGTGCGCGCCGGAGCGATTCAAGCTGAAGACGATAGCGCGCTTCAAGTGGCCCAGCACGGTGTCCTCCCCTTCGTCGGCAAGGGCAAGAATCTTGCTGTAGAAGGAAAGATCGCCGGTCTCTTTGACGTACGCGGGGATCGCGTTAAACAGCCACAGGCAATCGTCGGAGCGGTACTCTTCCTCGCGCGGAGCGCGCTCCGATCCCGGGTGATGCGCGAACTGCTTGACCACCGGCATGGCGCCGCCGGTGGAGACCTGGCCGGTGATCATCAACTCCAGCCGACGGACGGCTTCGGCGGGGATTGCGTGCACCACGCCGAGCATGTCCTGCACCGTGTCGCGGTACCCCAGGCCGTCCCGCTCGCCGGCATAAATCAGGCTGGCGGCGCGCGACCACGCGTAAGTCATCAGGCAGTTGAACGGGCTCCACATGTTCAGCATGCTGTTGAACGCGGCGTCGGGTGTGTCTACACCGATCCCGGCGATGCGCGCGTGCCAATAACTCTTGAGACCGGCCAGTTCCTGGCTGACCTTCAGCGGATCGGCGAATTCGTCCGCAGCGCGGAGGCCTCCCTCGCGTGCCGTGCCGACGCCCATCAACACCAGAAACTCCCGCGTTTCACCCGGCTCGAGGTGAATCCGGCTCTCGAGCACGCCGCAGCCGTTGTCGCCGGCGGCGAGGGAGTTGGTGCACTGGCCGCGCTCCACCACTACGGGGTTGGAGTAACTCCCGTAAGTTCCGAGGAAGGCCGTGCGATCCGTATCGTAGCCCGAGACTTCGGAACCGACCATGGCGAGGAAGGTGTGGCGCCCCTGGTCCTTCTCCTCGAAGTTATCGGGCATATGGGGGATGCTGACGTTGGTTCCGTGATCGATGATGCCGCCCTCGACAGCCATCTTCACGATGTGCTGGGTGTATTGCAGATTGATCAGGTCGTCGTAGGCGCTCCAGTTTCCGACGTATTCGACGTAAGTGAAGGCGCTGAGCCGGCGAGGCTTGCCGCTCAAGTTAGTCAGCCGGACGCGCCAGCACTCCAGGGTCCGGCCCAGCGGAACGAAGTAAGTGGTTTCCGCGCGGATGCCGGCGTACTCGGAAGAGATGATGGTGTAGGCGCTGCCATGCCGGCACTCCGACCTATACGCATCCAGGGGCTTGCCCACCGGCTGCCACGAAGCGGACCAGTAGTCGCCGCTATCGCGATCGTGCAGGTAAATATAGCGCCCCGGCTGGTCCAGGGGGACGGAGTTAAAGCGGAGCCGCGTGAAGCGCCCCTGCGCCGCCGACTTATAGAAGCTATATCCCCCGGCATTATTGGTGACGATGGCGCCGTACTCGGTGCTGCCCAGGTAGTTACTCCACGACCGGGGCGTATCCGGACGCGTAATTACATATTCCTTGTTAGTGTCGTCAAAATATCCGAACTGCATGTCTCAACTCCGGAGTTACTTTGCGCGGCTAGCCGCCAGCTCGGCCTGCATCTGTTTCGTGGATACTTCGTTGAGCGGGTAAAAGAACATTCCCAGCCCGGCCAACAGGGTTCCCACGGCCGGCGCGATGGTCATCAGCAGGCGGATGCCGCGCTGCCCCTCCGCCGTCTGCACCACGTTGGCCTTGAAGCCATAGAAAGCGAGCAACGATGCTGCCAGCGCGCCTCCAATCACCCAGCCGAATTTGTTCGACATTCCCGACGCCGAGAAAATCAGCCCGGTCGCCCTGCGGCCCGTTCGCCATTCCGAGTAGTCGGCCGTGTCCGCGAACATGGCCCAAAGCAGCGCGGACGTGGGCCCGGTAAGTACGCAGTATATGAGGTTATACACGTACAGAAGGACTAACTGATCCGGCCTGACCCAATAGGAAAGGACAAGCGCCACCGTAGCCAGCAGCATGCAGCCGATAAAGGCGTTTTTCCTCCCCGTGAAAGGCGTCAGATACTGGATCAGGAAAGTGCCCAGCACGGACATAACCGAGCCAACCACCATGAATGTGGCTGCCGCGGTCTCAGTGCCGACGTAATACTTGAAATAGTAAGCGATGGCGGCGCCGCGAATGCAGACGAAACAAACGCTCAAAATACCCAACCCGCACAACACCAGCCAGGGCGTGTTGGACAGCAGATCGCGCAGATCCCTGGCTCGCGAAGTGGTTTGCTCGACCACCGGCTGAACGCGCTCGCGCGTGGTCGCGAAGGCCGCCAGAAACAACGCCACGGCCGCCACGGCGTACACCGCGAGCGTCAACTCATAGCCGAGCGCCTTGTTTCCCTTTCCGAAGTAATCGACCAGGCGGAGGGTGGAGAACTGGACCACCAGGCCGCCCAGGAAGGCGAAGGTGAATCGCCAGGATGACAGGCTGGTTCGCTGCTGGGAATCCGGCGAAATCACGCCCATCAGGGCCGCGTAGGGAACGTTGATCGCCGAGTAGACAATCATCATCAGCGAGAGCGTCACGTAAGCGTAGACCAGCTTTCCGGACGGGCCGAACGAAGGCGTGGTGAAGGTGGCGACGCTCATGACCCCGAATGGCACGGCCATCCAGAGCAGGTACGGACGGAACTTGCCCCAGCGGGTGCGCGTGCGGTCGGCGATGGTGCCGATGAAAACGTCGAAGAACATGTCCCAGATGCGGGTGACTGCCAGCATGGTCGCCAGGGCGCTTGCCGCCAACCCAAAAACGTCCGTGTAAAAAATGAGCTGGAAGTAAATAAACGACATCCAGATGAGGTTGGAAGCGGCGTCGCCGAACGCGTACCCGACTTTTTCCAGCACCGAAAGTCTGTGATTTTCCTGAGTCATGGTGAGCTTGGGAGGACCGGTAAGAGGCGATGTTATCACAGTGGAGAGCAGACCAGCGCTTCCATTTTGGACGTCTGGGTCCGGTTCGGCAGACCCCCAGGCCGCCCTCCACGGTGCCGCCGGCATGGGACCTGCGCAAGGGGGCTGAACCGGATTCGTTCCGCAATCGCTACCACGCGCGTGAAGTGGCGCCGATCGCGTCAGAGACAGCCGTCGAGATTGGAGCGTCAGCCACGCGGAAGAACATCCTTGACAGCGATAGCGCGATTTGCGATGCACCCAGTTGAACGCAGGCGCCGCAGGTTCTACAATGAATAAGCCAGCTACCGTGCGCCCGTAGCTCAGTTGGATAGAGCGTTTGCCTCCGGAGCAAAAGGTCGGTGGTTCGAATCCACTCGGGCGTACCATTAAAATCAATTACTTACGGCCCATTCCGTGGCGAAATCCGGGTACCTAACGAGCGAAAGTGGGTGGGTAAATGGGTGGGCTGTTTCTGGAGTGCGCGCCTGTAAGCTATTGAATTCTTGGTCGCGCCCACAAGTGTTTTGAACGCCTGATCTTCTGGTGGTCGGCCAGAAGGTCGGACGCGTCGGCCGGGCGCAGCACATTGGCGTGAACACACCCGCCAGCTTTGCAGGCACCGACTTCCAAACTGCTTCTTCTACCGAACACCGTCACCCGAGGGGTTGAGGGGGAGGGTCTCCTGCTCGATGACGTATCCAATCGTGCTGTAGCCCTTCAGCCTGCGTTCGTACATCCTTGCCAGCATCTGAACATAGTTGTCGACATAGTCGTAGACCTGCACGAATCGCTTGTTGTCGTGGAGGCGATGCAACCTGCCCACATACTGTTGCAGCGTGCCCTTCCAGGAGATCGGCATAGCAAGGAATAGCGTGTCCAGACGCGCGTCGTCGAACCCTTCTCCGATGTAGCTTCCCGTCGCCAGGATCACGCGTGATTCGCTTTCCGGCACTGCCGCCAGAGATGCCGCTATTTCCCGGCGCTGCTTCTTCCCCATGCCGCCCTTCAAGACGAAGACGTGCTTGGCAACACCTGCAAGCTTGGTTGCAAAATACTGGAGGTGCTCTGTCCGACCGGTCAGAAGCAGAGGGCAACGTCCCGCCTCTACGGCGCGCACGATATCGTTAGCGATCATTTCGTTCCGCGGGACATCATGCACAAGTGGAGTGAACCCCAAAAGTGAGACAGCGAGTTAAGGGAACAAATACATTGAATGGAGTGAGGAATGGATTTGTCCCGAGCTGCTTACAGTCGCGATCTGAAGATCGCCGCCATGCGCGCCTT
>Ga0181530_10002611_pt1 | contig 21148 bp, 22 predicted proteins | sample PEATcosm2014_Bin_42_FD_119769 | JGI IMG/M metagenome (GOLD analysis project Ga0181530, IMG submission 119769) | Peatland microbial communities from MTU Mesocosm Facility, Houghton, MI, USA - PEATcosm2014_Bin10_60_metaG | ecosystem: Environmental > Terrestrial > Soil > Wetlands > Peat | place... | reverse complement strand
CACCATTCCGGCGCTGCTCGTCAGGTCCTGTCAGGTCGTCGCCCTGGAACACATCCATCCCATCCTTCCGCAAGAACATGACGGCCTGAAGATCGTGCGCGGCGCGATCGATCGCCGAAACCGAAAGCTGCGCGAAGGAATCGACAGTTGCGATACGCTCCTTCATCTCGCGGGAGCTTCGACACCGGCTAGTACAGCCATGGACCCTTCGCTTGACGTCCGGGTCAACCTGCTGCCGATACTCGCCCTGCTTCAGGCGGCCAGCGGCACCCGTGTTAAGCGCATCGTGAGCATCTCCTCAGGGGGAACCATCTATGGCGTGCCTGCTTACACCCCCATCGACGAAAGTCACCCGACTATTCCAACGTCACCTTATGGAGTCGTGAAGCTGGCGATCGAACACATGATTCGCCTGTGGGCGATCCAGCAAGGGGTGGAATATATCATCCTTCGTGTCGGCAATCCTTACGGCCCGCACCAGCGTGGGCATGGCCACCAAGGGGTCGTGGCTACGTGGTTACCCCGGGTATTGAAGAACCGGCCGTTGGTTGTCTGGGGCGACGGTAGCATCGTTCGAGATTACATCTATGTGGGTGATGTTGCTGAAGCCCTGGCAATAGGCTGCACCCAAGCCAACCTGGAATCGGGACCGTACAATATCGGCACCGGGACAGGCGTTAGCTTGCTGGAGATCGCCCGAACGCTCGCCGAAGTTACCGGCCGGCGCGTCAAGCTGAAATTCGAGCCGGCGCGGCCCTTCGACCCTCCTGTTAACATATTGTCGCCCAAGTGCATTGCGGCTGCAACCGGTTGGCGGGCGACTACCCTCCTGCGGGAGGGAATCGCCAAGACTCTCTCCTTTGCAGTTAATCATGGGATTACCTCAGGCTAGTACCGTGGTGGGAAAAATAAGGTGCGCGGGAAACGCGCATAAGACCTAATGCGCCCGGCTTTGCTCATCATAAGACGTGGTCGCACGCAGACCCAACCCATCCCTCGCCATTACTCTTGCTCTTGTTAAATGATCTTCACCAATAGCGGTATCTGCCCGTGTTGTTCCATGGCCGTTGTCTTCGAGGCACGCCAGGCATGGCTGCGCGATCATTATGTCTGTCCAAATTGCGGATCCATTCCGCGCGAGCGGGCGTTAATGTGGACAATCGAACATTTCTTCCCGTCTTGGCGAAACCTAACCATCCACGAATGCTCCCCCGTGTTTCGGGGGGCCAGTTCGCGCCTTAGGTCCGAGTGCCGAAACTACACACCAACACAATACTTCACGGACATCAGTCCGGGAAGGGAGTACAGGGGTTTCCGGTGTGAGAACATCGAAAGGCTTACGTTCCCGGACGAAAGCATCGACTTGCACGTGACCCAGGATGTGATGGAACACGTCTTCGACCCGGTGTCCGCATTCCGCGAAATCGCCAGGACGCTCCGGCCGGGTGGTGCCCATGTTTTCACCACGCCTTTAGTCAACAAGGAAAGGCACAGCGAACGATGGGCCCAACTCGGATCTGATGGCGCGGTCAATCACCTTCACTCGGCCGAGTACCACGGAAACCCGATTTCGGACAAGGGGTCCTTGGTCACAATGCACTGGGGGTACGATATCACCGACTTCATCGCCGCAAGCTCTGGGTTGTTTACGACCGTTGTATATATTGATCAGCTCGATGCCGGCATCCGGGCCGAATACATCGAGGTGCTGGTCACGAGAAAACCCGCGTTAGCAGAGACCCACTAGGGCCTCATACATCCGCCTAGGGCGCACGGACGCGCTATTCGGCGAAGGGGGTCGCAAGGCGGAGGCGATCGTATGGAAAAGCTGCCGAAACAATCTAGTTCCTGATCACGCGCAGGAGCGGAACCCAGCCAGCTTGCAAACTGTCCATGACCGCCAGCATGCCATAAGTATTACAAGCCCGAAAGCTCCTAGCACGGAAAGGGGGATGTATCCCAAGCAGTTGTAGGAAGAGCCCCGTTGCAGTATCGGAACGCCAAGCACATCGACCATAGCCATCGAAAAGCTGAAAGAAGCTACTGATCCGCATAGCACCAATCCGGCGAATGACTGCTCCATTTGTGCATGATTCCTCCGGTGTCGTGCCGCAGTGAACACAGCAAAGAAGAGAACGGTAAAGGTACCCAAGACGTATGCTACCGCTTCGACCTTGGTGATGATAGAAAAGACCGTGCAGCGTGCACCGAAGGTGACGTTTGAGAATCCGCTTTCCTGCATTTCCTTGGTCGGGGCGAGGCGCATATGAGTGAAGCTGGATATGCGATTTAAATCCTCTGGAGCACCTGAAGAAACACCACTGGTTGGATAGGCCATGCTATCAAGGGTGAATAACTTCCGAAATGACACGAAAGTTTGCTGGAGGATCCTTCCATAGTCACCCTGCATTGGTGCGGCCAGGAGAGCTGGCCCGTGATTGCCTGCTGCAATCTTACCCGCAGCGACTGCCGATTTGAGCTCCCGCTCGATGTCGCTGAACATTGCCTCTGAGGCCGGTGCGGTGTGGGCGCCAGCTTGGAATGCCGCCTCGTGTAGCACAGGCTGGAAGTTCGAGACAAAGAATTCACGAGTGTCCAAGGATCGTCCATTCAGGCTCAGATGGCCGGGATTCCTGGAAATGGAATCGGTGGCCGGGCCTTCGAGATAAGGTTGCAAGCGGGCAAACGTTGGGGAGAGTTGATACGCTTTCAGTCGCGTGGCGGTACGAATCGGTACAAAACGCTCGCGGGTTTGCGGCTCTAGACTCGTCATCACTTGATGTGCAAGGGTAAATGCCGGTGCGCGGCGCATGGTGGTTAACATCACGCCATAACCGTGGAAATTAAGCGCTGACACAAACGCTACCGGGACAAAGAAGGCTCCCAGCAGAGACGCTGCTGAAGCGGTAGCTGAGCGCCACGCGCGCTGCCAGCAAGCTCCCGCGGCCAAGGCAACCAGCGTGCATCCCACCGCGGGCAGCAGCCAGATCGACTCTTCTCGATTGAGGTAGCTCATGGCGAAGAACAATCCAGTCAGGCCCGCCCACAGGACTTGCTTCAGGGCGGAATGCCTTGCGCGCAGGATCAAGCCGATAGCCGAAATCAGGCAAGCGCTGCTAAGGGCTGCGTGCAAAGCAGTGCGCAACATTCTCTGCTCTTGTGGTAGAAACGGCAGCGCGACCAAGATAATCGAGACGATCACCCATCGCCACCCCGTGAGTTCAAACATTGGCCTGACTGCCAAACGGAAAAGCCATGGTAACACCAATAAAAGGCTGAACTCCGCAGGCCGGAGAGGAAAATGTAGTACATTGAGGAAGCCCAGCCATATCGCGAACAAGGGCGCTTTCGACAAAAGTATAGCGTCATAGGGTCCCAACCAAGGTCCTGGCGCGCCATTCAGCCATCGAACGAAAGCTTCGCTCTGCCGGAAGTATAGTCCGTCGTCATCCCATTGCCAGGGTTCGGCTACAAGCGGGCGGTCGCCGTAGACCGAGAAAAGAACGAGCCCAACTACGGTAATGGCGAAGATATGCCAGAATCTTCGGCGCGGGCGGGCAGTGGTACTGTGAATGTTCGATTTGTTATCGATGCTATTGGACGCCGGAAGTGCTCTGCGGGTTACTATTCGGCGGCCGAAGTCCATAGCAGGTTTTTCAAGCGGGCGGAATTACGCAGCCGAGAGCGCGATAAGCACTATGAGGTTGAAAGAAGATTCAGATTGCTCGGGGTAGGCGAGCATGACGCAACTAATCAAACGAGCGGGTTGGCCTGACGGACGACCGGGTATGGCTTCGCCAAAATCGTCCCGCTTTTTTACCCGTTCCGGAACCTTCTATCTGCGCCGCCTTCTGGCTTTCTTTGCGCGCTAGGCAGGAACCGCGTTCACACGATGCCGGATCGTCAGGGTTGAATCCACTTCGAAAGCCAAGCTGGAACAGTCGAGCTGTCAAAAACAGAGATTTGCCTGGCACGCTTCACTACCGAAATCCCGTTCCATAATCCTTCATCCCTTTCTCCCGCCAACATAGACTCCCAGAAGGCTTAGTCCCATGCCCAGCGCGAGGCCGATAAACCCGCCAATGGCGCCGGCCACGGCCAGTGGCTTGTACTTGCTGCTCGTCTGGGGCTGCATGCTGATCCGGATCGCATCGGCAAACTGCTGCCTGGCGAAATCCGCATGGGTTTTGCGAATGTCCGAGATCAATTCCTTGTAGGACAACTCCAGGTCGGCAAGCGATTTCTGCACCTGGGCGATAATGGTCGACTGATCTTTGCCATCGCCCTTGAGAAACTCCTCCATGCTTTTACGGCGCTCGAGTAGTTGAGCCTTGTCCGCCTGGATGCGTTTGACCTCCATGCCGGCGTCGAGCGCCCGGCGCACGAGGAAATTATAAGCATCATTTGCGAGCAGGGAGTCGATCAATCCTTGATCGAGGATCGGTGTCTCGGAGCGCTGCTGGGTCGCCTGGGATTTGATTCCCAGTACATAGTTCTGGGATCGCTCCTGCGTCTTGCCCAGCAGGTCATCGACGACCTTTTCCTCTTCGATGGCCTTTTGCTCCTGGTCCTCGAGCGCGCGCAGGTAATAGTCCATTTTCACCAGGGCAAGAGCGCGATTGCCGGACAGGCCGTTCTGTCGAATCAATCCTAGAGCCTCGCTTAATTGGATCTGCGCAAAAAGCCCCGTCCGGCTGAGCAGATCGCTGAAGGACAGATTGGTAGTAGGGGAGCGGAACGTCTTGGCCTGATCGAGCTGTTGATTGAGGTACGCAGTTATGTTCTGGATTTCGCGGATGAGAATCAGCTCATACTCGAAATAGTCAGCCTTGCGCAGGGACTCGAAAGCGCTGCCAAACGCCACGGGCAGATCGGCATAGGTGCGCTCGAATTTCTCCTGGTATAAGCTGACAATCTGATTCAACAGCAGCTCACGCTGCCGATTGCTGAGCGTGGATTTGCGCGGCAGCGTCAGCGTGACGAGGTATTCGTCGGGGAGGTAGGGAGCGAGTGTCTGTCCGGCGGCTCGCAGTCGGTCGCGCTCCTTGGTGACGTTGGGCGGGATGACACCCTCGATGGTCAGCGCTGCCCGCACTTTACCCTGAAAGTCCTCGGTTGTTTCCAGCCCTTGTAGTTTCAGGGCGTCGACTATAATATCCGGTGCGCGCACGTCATCCGGCTGAAACTTGGAGTGGTCCGGATATTCCCCTCTCCCATAACCACTGAAGGCGAAGGTCACCCGCATGGAGGTCGTGGCGGACGTAAATGGACTAGCCACGAGGTAAAAGACAGCGGCGATGGCCAGACCTAATGCAGCAAAACCGAGGGTAGGTGCCAATCCGCGGCATAGCCGTGCAAACAACTCGCGCAGGTCAATGCCCTCGTATAGATCGTAGTCTGTATCGACGTGATGAAGCGATTTGCTATGGCTTGGAGTATCAGATGAAGGATTTGGGGCGGAAGTCATGGACCTTCCTATGGAAACAGCTTGAAGTTAAAGGAGCAAGGTTGAAACGAGAATGGTGCCAGCTGGTTACGGGGAGGGTCGATGGTGGATGCAGACTGGGCGGGGGAAATCATGGGTCGCAGAAGTAGCAGGGGAATTAGAGCAGGTAGCGCCACACCAACTTCGACCCGAACCATCTATTCTTCAGCAAATGAAGCTCTAGCAGTAGACCGGCTCCATTGGGCAGACGAATGTGAAGCTTTGGGGATTCAGAAGATAAACAAAGGAAGAGGTGCCGTTCTCTACCGTTTGTCGCAAAGAGGCGCAAAAAGCGGCAGGAAAACTGCTGATTCACGCCTATCAGCATCGAGCATACTCCCGCTGGGCAGCTTGTTCATTTTAACTTCAACTCAGACATTCGTTCCCTATGCATTTAAGTCTTGTTTCTCTACGTGCCTATGTCCGCCGTTTCTAATTCTGGCAAAACATCGCTTTCGAGACCGAATGCGTCAGGTTCTTTGCCGAGGTGGTGCAGGTCTTCGGGCTCGTGCCCAAGGACAAACCACATCTGATAACCATCTGCGCGGGAGACAAGGAATGGGGGAGCAAGGGCGGCCCGCCTTCGTTCCACAACGATGGGATTACGCGAGGCAAGCACTGCAAGGGGCCCTCTGTACGTACGCCCAGCGGGGCGATTACTCCAGTCGCTAGGCAGAGAACAGCGCTTAGTGCAGCTGTTTCTTTTTGGTCATTTCTCCATATATCCACGCATAAGTCCGTTCCAAACCGTTGCGAAGACTCGTGGATGGCTCCCATTTAAAGACCTTGTTAATGAGGGCATTGTCGCTGCTGCGGCCGCGCACGCCTTTCGGCGCGGATAAGTTATACCTTCGCTTCAGTTTAGCACCCGCTATAGATTCAATTATATCGACCAACTGGTTTATGCTGACAGTTTCAGCGCTCCCAATATTGATTGGTTCCACAAAATCACTATTGAGCAGCATTTGGGTGCCAACGAGGCAATCGTCAATGTACATGAAGCTACGTGTTTGTTTCCCGTCACCCCATACCTCGATATCCTTTCGACCGGACAATTTTGCTTCAATCACCTTTCTGCAGATCGCCGCCGGCGCTTTCTCACGGCCGCCATCGTATGTGCCGTGTGGTCCGTAGACATTATGATACCGTCCGATGCGCGTTTGGAGGCCGAAATCCTCTCTAAAATGGCGGCACATTCGCTCACTAAAGAGCTTTTCCCAACCATAGCCGTCTTCGGGCTCCGCAGGATATGCGTCGGCCTCCTTTAGGCCGGTGTTGCTGGCTGTTGTTTGTTTATTTGCTGCATAAACACAGGCTGATGACGCGAAAAAATAACGTGTTGCGCCAGCATTCCTAGCCGCGACGAGCAGGTGGGTATTTATGAGTACGCTAAGCATGCAAAGGGCCTTGTTGTTTTCGATGAAACCCATGCCACCCATGTCGGCGGCGAGGTTATATATGGTGTCGCAGCCCTCCACGGCGAGTTTGCAGGACTCGCGCTCCTGTAGGTCCAGCACTAGGTTGTTAACATCTTCGAAGCGCTGATACCACTCCGACATAGGTTTCTTATCCACCGCCCGGATGTTTTTAAAACCCTTAGCACGGAGAGCTGCAACCAAATGGCCACCGATAAATCCGCCGGCTCCAGCAACCAGAAAATGGGTATTGCTCGAAGGAGGAGATGCTGAATTCATAGCCTTTAGATGGTCGGGGATCTGTGAAGAGCAAGACGGAAAACTACCAACGAATGGGCGCTGGTGACATGCCTCCCGTTTTGGAACCGCCCCACTGCTGTCCAGTTAAGCGCCCGATCTGAATTCTTAATTAGATATTCTTTAATGAGTAGCACGCTAAAAGACGTGTCGCCGATTTAGTTCGAAAAATCGGGGCACGGGCGATTGTGGCCCGAAAATAAATCCAAGCCCGGCGATTTTGAAGTCGCCGCTGGATTGAAGGAGATGGAACTGGCACGAGCGGTGGCTTCATTTCCGCTGCCGCGCGTCTTGCGGTCGCTCAGCGTTTAAAACCACTTAGCGGCGATAGTCTTCGTGCGGTTGGCCGATCGCGAGAGCCTACGCGCCATCGAGGCGTGTCCGAGGGCGCGCTCGGGTCGGGCCTTCTACCTAGGCATCCGCGGTCGCGTGACGCGCACGAACCTCGCGTACGCCAACGAGCATCGCGACTGGCGCGTCTTTAGCAAGGTTGCGGCGGCGCTGATGTGCCGAGCGCGACAGCTTTATGCGGACAGCCCGTTCGAACTGAGCTTGGAGTAGGACATGTTCGCCTTGGACGCGACCCTGATCGAATTGAGTCTCGCGCCATTTCCGTGGGCGCGCTGGCAGAAGAAGCACGCGTCGGTGATGCCAACAAAGAGGCGGTGTTCCTTTGCGCGGTGGATCGGACGTCCGCCGCTGCGGCTCGTGGTAAAGAGGTCGCACCCGTGCGGCGGATTGGAGCCCAAGGTGGGGAGGAAGTCCCGGATGACAGAATACGCTGGCTCGGCCAATGGCACACGGCGAGCTTGGACCATCTGGCAATAGGCGCCGCGGCCGTCTTTGAGGTGGCGTCGGGCCACTGTCACCTCGCATGCCACGTCCTGCCCATCCCATACCTGGCCGATGGTCAAGGAGAGGAGCTCGATGATCCGGAAGCCGGTGGCGCAGGCGGCCTTCGGCGGTCAGGCGGGAAATAATGGCTGCGTATTCCTCCTCAGAAAAGGGCCTTGAGCTCATGCCATAAAGTTAGCGCCGCTCCGGTGACCCTTCTGACTCACCATCGCCGGGTTTACCCGCAACGTCCAGAAGTGGAAGCCATCAATGCTCAGTGCCGGGTTTGCGGCGACTGGGAGCTACCGCTGAAAGTATGCCTTCCGTCTTCAGACCTCTGACAGCAGGTTTCTGGGTTTAGCCTAGCGCTTTGCTCTTCGGGCTAGGCGGGTTGTTCATTTTAGCTTGAACTCGAGAATTTGAGCCATCTCAATGCGTGCCTTGCCTACGAGCCCACCAGCAAATGCTGCTTCCGGCGTCCCGCCTAAAGCATACCGCGCAGGAGATCCCGCGGATTTCCAGTCCGAATGCGTGGCTTTCTTTGCCGAGGCGGTGCAGATCTTTGGGGTACCAAAGTCGGTCGGACTGATCTATGGGTTGCTATTTGCTTCGCCGGAGCCACTGAGTTTCTCAGACATTGTGGAACGGCTGGAGATCAGCAAGGGCTCCGCTAGTCAGGGGCTGCAATTGCTGCGCGCGCTCGGCGCGATCAAGCAAGTCTTACCATCGAACGGTAGGACAGCTGGACGGTCTGGCCCTCACTCCCCTTCTCCCCTTACTCCCTCCGGAGCAGACGGCTCACGTCGAGAGTATTTCGAACCGGAGCTCGGCCTGCGCAAACTGGTGAGTAGCGTGTTGCAAGAACGTGTGACACCGCTGGCCGCAGCCGGGGCAGACCGCCTCGCTCGTCTGCGGGAGTTGGCGGAACAGGACGGAGAGGGAAGCGATTTTTGTCTAAATCGGGTCAAGCAACTAGAAACTTGGCGATGGCGGCTCAGAACCGTCCTGCCGGTGCTCAGCGCGCTGCTCGGTCCGAAGAGGCGGAAGTAGCAAAATGTTGGGGGCCAAAACGCCCGCAGGCGGCGATTCGCTCTCGTCGGAAGCGATGGGGCGAAGCCATATCCAGATAGAATTTGCCCGCGCTACTGTCATTTTACCGAAATTTCTTACATATGGTGCATTCTTGTTGAGGACGGAATCGGGTGCTGGGGTCGGGTAGGATTATTATGCAAGGAACTTCGATTACGCGACACTTGTTAACGAAGAGGGAATGGAAAATATCTCGGTAGCTTGCAGCTTAATTGAAAAGAGACTTTGAATCTCGCAAGTGAACGTTTAGCTTGGTTCTCTAGATACGCCTAACAGTTCGGCGTATGCCCACTTATCTCGTTACAGGTGCTGCAGGCTTTATTGCTTCCAAAGTGTGTGAGCGGTTGCTCGCTGAGGGCCATGCCGTCATTGGAATTGATAATCTGAACGACTATTATGACGTCCGATTGAAAGACTATCGTCTCGGTCAATTGCTGGACGACATGCGATGGAAGACAAATTTCGACCCAAAATCTTCTGCTTTTCTGACCGAACGCGAGTATCGATATCGCAATTTCATTTTTCGTCATATCGATATTGAAAATCTCGCGGGGCTAGAAGCACTTTTTACCGAATTCCATATTGATGCGGTCTTTAATCTCGCTGCCCGTGCTGGTGTTCGGGCTAGCATGAAAAGTCCTCATGTGTTCTTTTCCACGAATGCGATGGGCACGCTTAACCTGCTGGAGTGCCAACGCAAATACGGTGTTAGGAAATTGGTGCTGGCCTCAACGTCGTCTCTTTATGCAGGAAGTAAGATGCCGTTCACGGAGGATTTGCCAGTGAACACGCCGCTGTCACCGTATGCGGCTGCGAAAAAAGCCGCCGAGCTGATGGCCTACAGCTACTACAAGCTTTATGGCCTCGACACCACGGTCGTGCGATACTTCACGGTATTCGGGCCGGCGGGGCGCCCGGACATGAGCATCTTCCGCTTTATCAAGTGGATCGATGAAGGTGGCAAACTCGAACTCTTCGGAGACGGCTCCCAGTCGCGGGATTTTACTTACATCGATGACATTGCCTTGGGTACGATTCTGGCGCTGAAACCGCTGGGATACGAAATCATCAATCTCGGCGGAGGGCGCAACCCGATCTCGCTGCAGCAGGTGATCGCCTTCGCCGAAAAGGCGTTGGACAAAAAAGCGCGCATCGACAGCAAGCCGTTCCACGCCGCGGATATTAAGGAGACCTGGGCTGACATCACCAAGGCAGGGCGGCTGCTCGGCTGGAGTCCGAGCGTCATGCCCATGGACGGTTTTCAACGGACGATTGATTGGCACAAGCAGAACCGCGACTGGCTGGCGGGAATTCAGCTTTATTGATCTTCTTTCAATAAATAATGGATACACTTGAAAACTTGCTTCCATGGCAATTCGAAGGCGTCAATCCAGCTCCAAAGCCAGTTCGGCGGGTGTTGCAGCCTGAGGAAAACGCCACCCAGGTGGCATTCCAGCTCGGCGACCGTTTTTGGAGTGCTGTTGGCGAGGGCCTGCTTGGTTTGGGTCCAAATATGTTTATCGGGATTGGGCTCAAACGCATATGCGGGAAAACGATGAACGTGAAGCCTGCGGCAGCGCTGCAGGTAGTGCTCCACGGCCTCGTTGCGATCGGGTTTTCCGCCATCCCACAACAGGACGACCTCTCCGCGAGGATGCCGCGAGAGCAGGCGAAGGGAGCCGACCACCCGCTCGCCGTTGATGTTGTCTCGGTGGGATTGGGAATAACGTCCGGTCCATTGGCGCAGCGACGAGATCGTGACGGCAAAGATGATCGAGACCTTGTCGTGCCGGTAGCTTTGACACAGAATCGGCGTTTGGCCGACCGGAGCCCACGTCTTTTGCACGTTGAGGATAAGCAGAAACCCGCTTTCGTCGAGAAAGACAGCATGCGGGTTCCGGCGCCCGAGGTTTTTAATATCCGGCCAAACTGTTCGCTTCCATTGCGCGATGGCCTGCTCGTTGCGTTCGATCGCCCAGCGCTCCGGCTTCTGCCAGGTCCAAGCGAATCGCTGCAAGAGCAGCCGATGGGCACCAGTCAGGCCATAACCCACTCCGAAACGCTTTCCGATTAGGTCGGCCACGCGCCGCAAAGTCTACAGATCTGTGGCGTGGCCCGCCTTTTGCGCTCCGGCGCAAGCCACTTTCGCCAAAGTCGCTGTCGGTACCGCGGGCGGTCGCGGTGGCCGGCCGGGAATCGGTCTGGTTCGCGGGCCCCGGCGGCCGCTTCGACAATAGGCTTGAAACCGACGCACTGCCGAACTCCCGGAAGACTTCACGGTCCAGGCAACCTTCTGATAGGTTTGACCGGCACGTAGCAACGCAATCGCCTTTCAGCGCCGCATTTCCAATTGTTGAGGACTGTCAGGTGCCTTCATGTCCCCAGCCATAGCAGATGTCCGTATGGTTATCATTTCTTTAGTGGAAGATCAATAATCCATCCAGCATCCATGTCCTACAACCCGGGAGCATCCCTGCCAAACTTTGAGAGCTTCGCCGCTCACCGGAACCGCATTTGCATTGTTGGACTCGGGTACGTTGGACTGCCTTTGGCGGTCGCTTTCGCGCGCAAGTTCTCAGTGGTCGGATTTGATGTTAATCCGCGTCGCATCGCTGAACTCCAGGCGGGCCGCGATCGCACGCGGGAGCTGACCAAGAAGCAACTAGCGGCAGTCGCGCCACCTCCGCGATCCAGGAAAGCGCCGAGCAGGGCGGGACTAACTCTGACGACCGACTCGCGTCTGATTGCCGAATGCCGTGTCACCATTGTCACGGTTCCGACTCCGATCGATACGCATAAGAAGCCGGACTTGACGTCGCTGACGAATGCGTCGCGGATGATCGGGAAACACCTTCGACGCGGATCGACGGTCGTTTACGAGTCCACGGTTTATCCGGGATGCACTGAAGAGGAATGTATCCCACTGATCGAGCAAGAGAGCGGCTTGAAATGGAAACGGGATTTTTTTGTCGGGTACTCGCCGGAGCGAATCAACCCCGGCGACAAGGAGCATACCGTCGAAAAGATTCACAAGGTTGTGTCGGGGGACTCGAAAAGGACCGCCGATCTGCTCCGCCGACTGTACGGCGCGATCATCACCGCCGGCGTCTTCGTCGCGTCGGATATCAAGACGGCTGAAGCGGCCAAGGTGATCGAGAACACCCAGCGAGACCTTAACATCGCGCTGATGAACGAGCTGGCCCTCATTTTTGATCGACTGGGCATCAACACCCTCGACGTGCTCGCCGCTGCCACAACCAAATGGAATTTTCTTCCCTTCCGGCCAGGGTTGGTGGGTGGCCACTGCATCGGTGTCGACCCTTATTATCTTACGTTCAAGGCAGAGAGTTTCGGCTACAGCCCGCAGGTGATACTCGCCGGGCGCCGGATCAACGACGGGATGGGGCAGTTCATCGCCGAAAAGACGGTCAAACTGCTGATCGCGCAAGACCGGCCGGTGAGAAAGGCCCGAATATTGATTCTTGGGTGGACGTTCAAAGAGGACGTAGCCGACGTCCGCAACACCCGCGTCATTGACATCTACCGGGAACTGAGGTCCTACGGAGTCGATGTGTTGGTGTATGATCCGGAGGCTGACGCGCGAGAGGTCTTGCACGAATACGGCGTGCGGCTCGTGGATGCACCGGAGAACCACGGCTCGTACGACGCCGTCATCCTCGCGGTGAAACATCGCGCGTTGTTAACAAAATTGACCGTGGAGAAGGTGCGCTCCTTCGGCGGCATGCGGGCGCCAATCGTCGTTGACGTGAAAGGTTTTTTCGCGCCGAAAGAAATGGATCGGACGGGGCTAGTCTACTGGCGGTTGTAGTGTGCCTATGCGCGCTTGCACGAAGTAGCAAACCGTGCTCCCGGGGAAACGCTTGGTCGGGCGCAGCCATCAAATGGCTTCGCTGACCCACAATATCATCGCGAACTACGTCAAGAGGATATGGACCGCAGCGCTCAGCATCGCGTGTATTCCTTTTTATATAGAGTTCATTGGCATGGCCCCCTATGGTTTGCTGGGTTTTTACATGATACTGAGCAATGTGTTCGGAATTTTGGACCTGGGAATTGGAACGACCCTCGACAGGGAACTGGCTCGGAGGCCCTTTTGTTGCGTGGCTGGTTGCGCCGATCAGCGACGCATTTGTAAGTCGGCAGGCGGCCGCGAGCGTTTTTGCCAACGGAGTATTTTTCGCTGTCTCGTGGCGCTGCCTGCCAGCATCAATTTAACCGGCTCGATTCGGGCCTGCTCCAAAGCAACTGGCGATACCCCACGGCGAACTCCGCGAACGCGATTGTGGGAATCGTGGCGACCCAACTGGACAGAATTATCCTTAGGCGGATGATGAGTCTACAGATATTTACTTATATTATACGCTCCCAGCGACCGGTGCTTCCTCCACTTAGAAAGTCAATAAGCCGGATGTCATGGGGAGCGTCCATGACCTTTCGATGTTCCAGCCGCAAGCTCCAATGTGATCACGACGTACAGGTGCTGGATCATCTCGCGGGTCCCTATTTGAACCGATGCCTCGACGAGCTGGCAAGAGCCGGAAAACATTCTCTGGTCTACGTGGCAATGACGGGTCGGCATTTTTAAGTTCGCGAAATTCGACATGAGAAGTTTCGATGTTTTTTGGATCGCCGACCTTTTGGACGTGTTTCACAAGCCTGACGGCAACACCTCGCATTATTGTAAAGACTATCTCTTCTGGGAGGTGGGCCACCGGGGTTTCCAGAAGAAGGATCTCATCCGCCGCATGTCTTGTCGGTTCAAGGCTTTGTCTGCGTACCGCAACAACGATTGTCACTTGAGTTTCAAGTTCGTCCTTAGATCGCGCGGGGCGAAATGAATATCGTCTATTGTTTTTGCAAGAAGGGGGAAGAAGGTAAAGGTTGGGCACGCGACATTACCGCCGCCTCTGACGCAATGCACCGGTTCGTTCCCTTTAATCAAGACGGATATCTGGATCTCTACACGTATTGGGACGCCGTTCAATTGGACCGTTTGTACCAAAAGAGGGACGTGAGACTAATGCGGCTGTATGCGGACTTCGAGCAGCTCGTGCGAACGACAAATGCATCCGCGATGGTCGTCTGCGACGCCCCGCCGTTTCATCCCGACTACCTGGCGAAACTGCCGATTTATCGGGTTCTATATTCGCACGATGATCCCGAGTCGACCTATCAACGCAACATTCCCTATCTGCACGCATACCACCACGTGTTTTACGTCTCACCAGCCTATACCAAGGACTTGGACATGGGAAAGAAAATGCACAGTTGCGGGATGGTGAACAGCGATTTGGTTCCTAACGGAGTACTCGGCTTCGATTACGACGAAACGCTGGATGAGAAGGCCGTCTTCGAAAAGACCCGCGACGTCGACATTCTTTTTATCGGGGCATTCTCCTGGAAGAAGATCGATCTTCTAGCCGGATTGAAAAAAGCATTCGGCCGACGGGTCTTGCTGCGAGGGTACGTCAGGCCAAAGCATAACCTCTATCTGACCGTGAGGTATTGGTACCCGTTTTGGATCACGCCGGTGAGTTTTCGCGAGCGGTTGTCCTTGCACCAGCGGGCAAAAATTGTGGTCAACGCGCACAACGGTTACTCAGTTCCCAACTTAGGAAACCAACGCTTATTTTACGGTCCTGCAAACGGCTGCATGTTGCTGACGGACGGGCATACCCATCTGCATTACTATTACAAAGCCGGGGAAGAGGCCGTGGCGTACCGCGGCGTGGACGAGTTGATCACAAAGTGCCGCTATTACCTAGAACATCCTGAAGAGCGCGAGAAGATCGCCCGCGCGGGTTACAATCGCGTGATACGGGAATATCGGTTTCCCGAGATCACCCGCCGCTCGGCCGAATTGATCCGCGAGGGTATGGGGGCGCTGCGGTGGGATCCTGCCAAGCATTTTAGGGAAGATCGGTGAGGAAGCGCTCACTTATTATTCAGTGGAATATCTCGCCGAGAAGCTCCAATGCTATCTGAATCAAGAGAAAGAGCGCCTTTGAATCCCGCCGGCGGCAAAACGAACTCCTCTCGAGGGCACAAATTCAGAGATATAACGAGCAATATCGCAACATCGATTCGGACAATCATAAAAGCCATCTCGTATTGGTCGCAGTTGTGAAGAATAGATCCGGAAAGACTGTTATCGGGACATAGATGGAAAAAAGTGATAGCATTTTAATCTGGGAGTTGCTGGGAATGTTCACGATTGGGCTATTCTTTTTCTACGCCGTTTGGAGGAAAGGCGGGACCACTACTGCTTTATTTGAACTAGGCCCGTTTTATATCAGTATCGTTCTTCTCTATACGGTGATTCCGATGGCGCTGATTATCTTGCGCAATCACTACAACCTACCCTTAACGAACGGGCGGTTAGATGAAAACAGTTTCGGGATTGAGGATGTCGCAGTAATAGGGTTATACAGTATGCTGTATATAGGCGCATTTAGTGGCGGATATCTAATTGCAAGAGGAAATTGTCCGTCACGGGTGGCAATCAAGGGGGATTGGAGATATGCGCCGATACATGCTATCGTGGTTTGTATTGTAATAGTGCAATTGTTGATCGAAATAGTCAATCGAAGCTATAAATTGACGTTGGGTAGTTACTGGGACATGTATATTGCGATTGACAGGATGCCAATGATACTGAAACAACTATACAGTCACGCTCAGGGATGGTTTGTAGCTTTTTTGGTAATGGGCGGTGCGTTTCTTTTTGGAAGATACAAGAAATACAGGTACGTCATCTATCTCTGTGCGGGTACGGCAATTTTTAGGGTGTTCTACGTGATGCATAGTAGATTCGACGTTATGTTGATTTTGGGAGTTTGCATACTGCACTATGATCGACTAGTGAAACGCCTGAGGTTGTGGAAAGTGTTGTTGGCGGGTGGATTGGTTTTTTTAATATTCGATGTGGCCGGACTTATGAGGTCGGGGGAGAGAGCGGAGGCTTTTTGGATGAATGGAGGAGAGTTTGAGGCGATGTTCGTAAACGCGCTCGACCTGAGGGTGAAACGGGATGCTGGAATGGTGGATTTGTCGCCATTTAGTGTTGTGCTGAGTAATGTAGTTAATGTGGTGCCACAGCAGGTGTTGCCGTTTCGGAAGGTCGTTCTATCGTCGTGGTATGTGGACACGTTTTACGAAGACTACAAAAACACGGGTGGGGGGCTCGCCTTTGGAGCGCTTTCGGAAGCGGTTATAGGTTACGGTATTGTAGATCTGCTCGTTCAAGCGTTGGTGCTAGGATTGGTTTTCGGGTGGATCCATCGGAGATGTTCTACGCGGGGCGTCGGGTTCTGGGGGTGGTCGTTCTACACTTGGTTCAGGATAGTCTCATACGAATGTTTTCGCGACAATTCCGGGGTAATGATTATCTTGTTCTCCCATATGTGGCTGCCGGCACTTGTATGTGTATATTCGGTGAATGCGCTCTTAAAAGGGCGTCGTTCGATAGGAGGGAGAATCGGAGATATGGTTAGTGCGGGGTGCTTAAGCATTGTCGATCGGTGAGAAACTTTTGAAGCTTGCACAGATTTCACGAAGGAATAGACTAGGGATAAGTGGCGAGTATTTTGTATGCTGGGCGTTAGGGGGTACTACAAAGTCTGTTCGATTGCGTTTTACAAGGTTGCGGATTGTGCGAGATACGTTTTGTCCGTCGTATGTTGCTGGGCGATTGTTATCCAGCGAGAATATGGCCGTATAAAGGAAGCTTGAGCGACTGCTCGGTAAAACGCGCCGAGTCCAGTAGTATGCGGAAGCAATGTTGATCATGCTGGCCGCGGCGGATCTGCCGATAAAACGCGCTCTGGGGGAAAAACGCGCGAGTCAGAGCTGGATCGTTTTCGCCATGGTTGAGAGCTAACTCCGCAATTACCAGGAACTCGCATGAATATAAAACAACTATGTTACGGCTTGTCGACGTTGATCCCTGGGCTCGCAAATTTTCATGGGAGGGGTACTGGAGGGACGAATTCGGCACGCTATTGCTTTAGCGTGTGGTTGCGTCACTTGGTGCTCGCTTGGGAAAACGGGCTAGTGACCGATGTGCCAGAGGTGGTCGGCGAATTGGGGCCGGGAGACTCGGTTGGTATCGGTCTGGCCGCCCTTCTCTCGGGAACGGAGCACTACTACGGTATGGATGTGGTAGCGCACGCCTCTATGCAGAAGCACGTGGCGATGCTGAGCGAGCTGGTGGAGCTATTTGAAAGGCGGGCCGACATTCCCGACGAACGCGAGTTTCCGAATCTCAAGCCGGAACTCCCGGCCTACACGTTTCCCTTCCGCCTGTTAACGGAGGAGCTGCTTTGCGCGTCGCTTGCTCCGAAACGCATCGAGAAGATCGAGCGATCGCTTGAAGACTGCGATGCTCCCGGGTCGATGATTAAATACGCCGCGCCATGGTATAACGATATCGTGATCGAGAACGAGTCCGTCGACATGATATATTCGCAAGCAGTGCTCGAGCACATCGATGACCTTCGCGGAACTTACCGCGCAATGTTTTCATGGTTGAAACGTGGCGGATGTCTTTCGCATCAAGTCGATTTCAAGTCCCATGAGTTGACCGCCGAATGGAACGGCCACTGGACGATATCAGACGCCATGTGGAAGTTGATGCGAGGTCGGCGCGCTTACTTACTGAATCGCGAGCCGCATTCCACTCATCTTCGCATGCTCGCAGAATGTGGATTTAAAGTCTTCCGTGATCAGACGTTCGTACTCCCATCCCGACTCGAGCGGCGGCAGCTGGCACAGCGTTTTCGGGAGATGTCGGCCGACGACCTGAACACAGCGGGGGCGTTCATTCAGGCGCGCAAACCGCTAAGCTAAACACGGGCGCCGGATTTGTTATGACGAAGATGATGACAAAATCGTTTCTAGGACTAACTTATGTATTGTCCGGCCTCGGGCGGAGAATCGGACTCGGCGGACGCAATCGAGCGCGACGCGCGGTTGCAAGCCGGCGTGCTGGTCTCGTATGATGGACGGTCGTATCCCATCGTAGACGGGACAACGCCTTTCGTCGCGAAGTGAGACCACGCGAATAGTTTTGGCTTTGAGTGGAACAAGCCTCGCGAGCCCCAGTTGGGACGGCACAGGAAGGCTCCAGCTCTTACGCTATTGCTTTTTTGCATCACGGAGTGGTCCTCCGAGGAATTGAAGGGCAAAGGAGTCTTGGAGGTCAGCTGCGGTGCCGGACGGTCGACGGAAACACTTTGTCCACAGGCGCGACCGTCGTCTCTTGCGACGACTCAAGTGCTGTCGACGGCTGTGCAATGCACCATGGCGACAACCCCAATTTGAACGTCGTCCAGGTGGACATTTACGATGTGCTACCGCTTGCACCGGGACAAATTGATTCTGTGTTTTGTTTCGGCCTTCTGCAAGATACTACTGATGTCAAACGAGCATTCATGTGGCTGATTCCCCGGCTGAAGAAGGAAGGTCGGCTGGCGGTGGACGTGTATCGCAAGCGCCGAGGGACGATCTTCTGGTCTAAGTATTGGATCCGGGCGATTGCCGAACGGCTTGAAAACATGTGATTGTTTCGACTGTTCGGAAGATGGATTCCTCGACCGTTGCCGCTGAGCATCGCGATCGGTCGCATTCCCTTGGTTGGAAGGAAAGCGAGGTATATCATACCGGCGGCGAATTATGACGGTATCTATCCGCTGTCGCGTGCTCAGCTCGAAAAACGGGCGATTCTCGATACATTCGACGTGTTGGCTCCCATGTACGACTCACCTCAGACTGAGAAGACCATAACCTCATGGCTGCGCGAGGCCGGATTGGTGGACATTAAAGTGTTTCATCCCGCTCCTTTGGCGGGCAGAGGAAGAAAACCTTAATCATGTGCGGAATTGTCGGCGTTTGTTCGTATAGCGGCATTGTTGATCGTTCATTGCTTCTGCGCATGCGCGACTCGATGGCGCATCGCGGGCCAGATGACCAGGGCGTGTGGTGGTCCGCGGATGGCACTGTAGGGCTTGGCCACCGGCGGTTGTCGATCCTCGATCTTTCTCCGGCCGGACATCAGCCGATGATGGAGGATCACGGCGCGCTACAGATCGTCTTCAACGGGGAAATCTACAACCATCGCGAACTGCGAGCCGAACTCGAAGCTCGCGAGTATTCCTTTCGCTCGCACAGCGACACGGAGGTGTTGCTGAAGGCGTATAGGCAATGGGGGGACGATTGCGTCTCGCACCTGAATGGAGCGTTCGCGTTTGCCATCCACGATCGCGAAACCAGTTCGCTTTTTATGGCCCGCGACCGAGCCGGGGAAAAGCCGCTTTTTTATTCGCAGCTTCCCGACCGGTTCCTGTTCGCGTCCGAGTTGAAGGCGCTGATGACGGACTTGTCGGTACCGAGGGAAATCGATCCCGAAGCCCTCGAGTTTTATCTGGCCTATGGGTATGTGCCGGGAGAACGGTGCCTACTGGTGGGAGCGCGAAAGCTTCCGCCCGCGCATGCACTGTCGTTTTGCCAGCGCACCAGGGAGGTCCGGGTATGGCCATACTGGCAGCTGCCGGCGCCGCAGATTGATCCTGCCAAAACGGTGGACAACTTGACAGATGCATTGCAGCCGCTGCTCGAAGACGCGGTGCGACGCCAAATGATTGCCGACGTGCCGGTCGGCATCCTGCTAAGCGGAGGTCTCGACTCAAGTCTGGTTACTGCCATAGCTTCGCGAGTGTCACCGGGCAGGGTCAAGACGTTCACAATCACGTTTCCTGAACACAAGCGACACAACGAAGGTCCCTACGCACGCATCGTCGCGGACCATTTCGGGACCGAACACACGGAGCTTGCGGCGGCTCCGGAGACGGTTGACGTGCTGCCGCGATTGGCCGCGCAGTACGACGAGCCCATTGGCGATTCGTCGATGGTGCCGACGTTCCTCGTTTCAAAATTGATTCGTCAACATTGCACGGTCGCGCTGGGCGGAGACGGCGGCGATGAATTATTCGGAGGTTATCCTTCATATACGTGGTTGTTCAAGCATGCGCTGGCTAGAAAGTTGATGCCGAGTTTTTTTCGCAGTGGGGTCTCGACCTTTGCGCGCCGCGTTCTATCAGTGGGCCGGCCTGGTCGGAACGTATTACTCGGCTGCGCAGGCGACCTTTCCCGGGCGTTCGCTCACTTGAACCTATTTTTCGACGTCAGATCGCGGGGTGAGCTGGTCCCCGCGCTGCAAGGCCGCCAGGAGTCTAGGCTCGGCCTCCCGGAAGCCTATAAGACCCGACTTTGCGATCTCGCCCGTGGTATTCCGGGCATGGGCATGGCGGCCGACTTTCTCAGCTATCTGCCGGAAGACATCCTCGTAAAGGTGGACCGCGCGAGTATGCTCAACTCGCTCGAGGTCAGAGCGCCGTTTCTCGACCAGCACATCATCGAGTTTGCATTCTGCCGCGTGCCTAACGAATGCCGGGCGAATTCCCTGGAGCGGAAAATTCTCCTTCGGCGCTTGGCAGCGAGGCTATTGCCGCCGGCTCTGGATCTACGACGCAAACAGGGATTTGCGATCCCGCTGGACGAGTGGATTCGCGGGGACTGGGGAAGCTTTATGCACGATGTTCTGACTGACAGTCAGAATGGGTTATTTTCTTCTCGCGCCATAGAGCGGCTTTGGCGGGGCCAACAAAACGGTATGAAAAACACGCAGCGCATTTTCGCTCTCGTCATGTTGAAACTCTGGGCGAAGAACTATCAGGTAAGCCTTCCCTGATCAAACGGCCCGATTAGCGATGTTTGCGGAAACACCGTCGACCACACGGCCGGCAACCCCATGAGGTTCCTTTTCAATACGGTGTATTATAAACCCGCGCGTGGCGGTGGCGGTCCAGTCCTCTCGGTTTCATCGCTGGCGGAAGCGTTAGTGCGACGGGGCCACAACGTGGTAGTGGCAGCTTCCGATCTGGATATCCCTGGTCGCATACTGGTGGAGTGCGGACGGGATATCGAAATTGAAGGCGTCATGGTACGATAT
>Ga0181530_10002608_pt1 | contig 21186 bp, 8 predicted proteins | sample PEATcosm2014_Bin_42_FD_119769 | JGI IMG/M metagenome (GOLD analysis project Ga0181530, IMG submission 119769) | Peatland microbial communities from MTU Mesocosm Facility, Houghton, MI, USA - PEATcosm2014_Bin10_60_metaG | ecosystem: Environmental > Terrestrial > Soil > Wetlands > Peat | place... | reverse complement strand
TCAAGTACGTCAAATACTCCTGGCCGCTCAATCTGAGCGCCGTCGCCATGCTCACTCTCGACCTGGGAGACCGCTACGTGCTCAAACACAGCGTCAGCCTCGCTCAAATCGGCATCTATGGGCTGGCTTATAAATTCGGGATGATCGTCAATGCGTTCAGCCTGGTGTTCAACCAGTTCTGGCGCCCGCGAATGTTCTCCCTGGTCAAGGAGCCCAACGGCGAGGCTCTTTACGCGCGCGTATACACTTACTATCTCTTTACGATCCTCTACGTCGTTTTGGGCACCATCGTTGTGGTGTGCCCGGTGCTGCGCCTGGTGGTGGGCCCGGGCTTCGAGGACGCCGCGGTGTATGTCCCTTGGATTGCGCTGGCCTACCTCCTGCGTCTTTCGGGAGATTTCTTCCGCAATGCCTTCTATCTGAACAAGCGCACCGGCTACGAGGCGAAGATTACGTGGCTCGGCACGGTGGTCTGTGTGATCGGCTATCTGACGTTAATCCCGCCCTTCAAGCTATGGGGAGCCATTTGGGCGACCGGCGTGGCTTTCGGCGTTATGCTGGTGGCCAGCCTCTGGACGGCGCAGCGCGTCCAATACTTCCACTTCGAATGGCGGCGTGTCCTGCTGGTTGCCGGTTGCGGTCTCTCTCTCGCCCTGCTGTATTTGTTCGTCGAGCCGGCGACCGCCCGCGCGCAGCTCATTTTAGGCATTCTCTTCACGGCCTGTTACCCCTGCATCCTGATCGTACCGGGATTCTTGCGGGATGACGAAAAGCGTTTCCTGCGTGCCCAGTTAGTACGCCTGCACGGCTCCAGACAGCGCCTGCGTAAGGCTCCTCTTAGTTAGTCGCGGCCCATTTTTCGCCCCAAGGCCTGAATCACACGCTGCGGACTTGTGTGCCACAGTTTTTCAATATAGTGCGCATAGGTTTTCCTCCAGCTCCGCTTTAACAGAGTCCGTGTGTAAGGGTTGTGGGGAGCCATCTCCTCCACGTTGTGCGTTCCGCTTAGAGCGTCCGCAATCGCTCCGTCCAGAACAGTAACGGCATAATCGATTTGCGCCTTGGTAATCGTCAAAGGAGGAGTAATACGGAGGACCTGACTCAGAATCGTGTAATTGAGCTGAACCCCCTTGCGGAAACACAGGCGCCGCAGTGTTCGACCCATATCGTCCGCCGGCTCGAGCGTTGACGGGTCCTTAACGAACTCCACTCCCAGCATCAGGCCCATGCCGCGTACGTCCGCAATCACCGGCCACTTGGCCTTGAGTTCGAGAAGCCGGTCTTTGAAGTACTGTCCCTTTTGCGCGGCCTGCTCGACCAGGTTTTCCTCGCGGATGGTATCGACTACCGCGCCGAGAGCCGCCGCTCCCAATGGGTCGGCCTGGTGGCTCGACAGGTGATAGAATCCTCTCGCGCCAAGCTGTTTCGTAACCGTCTCGGTGGTCATTACGCCCGATACGGGGAAGCCTCCGCCCGCGTTCTTGCAGATGGTGATGATGTCGGGCGTCACTCCATGCTGTTCGATTCCGAACCACTTTCCGGTTCTGCCGAAGCCGGTCTGCGCTTCGTCGGCGATCAAGAGAGCATCATACTTCCGGGCCAGCTCGCTGAGCCGCTGCAGGTAGCCTGCCGGCGGAACGACCATCCCGCCTCCGGAGAGGATTGGTTCGACAATGAACGCCGCGACCTCCTCAACCTGGGTCTGCAGGATCGCTTCGGATGTTTTCAAACAGAGAAAGTCGCAATCCGGATAGGTGGCGCCTACGGGACAGCGCAGGCAGTAAGGAGTCAGGAGACGAAAGGTATCCGGCACGGCGGGCGAAGCGGCCGGTCCCTTGCCAAACCCTATACCGGCATTTCTTGTGGCTAGTGTAATTCCATAATAGCCCTGAGACAGGCCGACGACGCCGCTCTTACCGGTAACGGTCTTGGCTATGCGTAAGGCGCACTCGTTGGCCTCGCTGCCCGTGGAAAGAAATAGAGACTTTTTGAGATCGCCCGGAGCCACGGCGGCCAGTTTCGCCGCGGTTTCCATTACCGTAAGCGAGATCTGGTTGCTGCTGGTGTGCAAGACCTTCTCGCCTTGCTCGCGAAGCCGTTCCACCAGCTTCGCGTGGTTGTGGCCCAGCACGGCGCAGAACTGACCGGACGTCAGATCCAGGAATTCGTTACCGTCGGCGTCTACAACCGTGCAGCCGTTGGCGGCGACAATCACGTTGTCGTCATAAGGCATTGCCATGAGGACAAACTGGCCATACTCCTTCCATAGCTGAAGGCTCTTGGTAAGGTCGGGATTCGTCATAAGTTATATCCTCCCCGCTATGGAAGAGCCCATGGACTCTCTGCGCGGGCTGTTCGTGCGCCGCGGGCCTGATTCACCGGTTCCGTCTACCTCAGCAGGGCCGGGAGCGGATCGTCCCACGCAAACAACGCCCATGTCTTCTTCGCTAGTAACAGACGCCATAGCATCCGCAAGTCGAGGGCCCTGCCGTATCGCACTCCGTGTCCCATATGCCGAATCAGTTCTCGCGCCGCGACCCAATAAGTGCCACTGGTCTGGCCGCGGACGGGCAGTGCCGGCTGCCCGGTAAGATCGCGGTACGCAATGTAACTGAGATCGACGCCGCATGCCGCACCTAATCGGTGCCAGTCCCAAAACCTGGGGTTGATTTCGATAAGCTTGTAGCTGCCGTCCCGCGTGTCTCGCTTAAACTCCACTTCCGCTATGCCCCGGTAACCCAGGTGCTGCAGAAGACGGGTTCCTAAGGACATCACTTCCGGATTGTCCGTACCTTCCACAAGACAGCCGGTGCCGAGCTGGGGAGGATACTGAGCCAACTTACGAGCCGCGAAGCCCCCTTGCACGTCTCCCTGTCTGCCAAAGTACAGGCCGGCAACAAAGATCTGGCTGTCGTCGCCAGGCACAAACTCCTGTAACAGAACGGTGTCGTCGGCTTGGCGGACTCTCATGTAGGCGTCGGCCAGTTCCTTGGAAGAACCTATCTTGATGGCCTTGCATCTCCCAACGACGTCCCAATTCTTTCCTTGGTGCCAGCGATAGGAATAGACCGGCTTGAGGATGCACGGGTACCCCACCTCACTGGCCGCGGCCTGCAGGGAGTCCGGATTTCCGCACGAATAGCTGAGCGGCGAAGAAACGCCGCCCTCCTGCGCCTTCTGGTGGAGCGTTCCTTTATTCTGGATTGTGTCGACAAGTTCCCAATCCGGCAAGGGGAACGCAAAGTACGGTTTCAAAGCTTCCTGATGTTGCGCGACGAACAGGACGTCGAAATCGCTGGTTGGGAAAAGGACGGCCCGGCGCTCAAGGCGCGTCCCGATATCCAGTAGATACCTCAGCAATTGAGCCTGGTCGGGCCGGGAGTTAGGAGACCGCTGGGCGGTGCAGTGGCGGGAGTGCCCGCCGCGCTGGTGTGGCCCTCCCATGAGGCCGATCACCGGCACTCCGTGACGTCCCAGGCTTCGGGCGATCCCCAAGCCGGTGTACTGCATGTTCAGGATGTAGGCGGCGGGGAGATGGTCGGGCATGTATATGGATGGCACCGTAGACTGCTAGACGCCGGGGCGGATTACTCAATCAACCGGCAGGATTACCGAACCATGCTCCAGACAAACTCATCCGCGCCGCTTGGCTCTGCCATCCAGATTGTATATCATGTCATATGCTTCATGGGCCGCCTGCCGCGGTTCTCGCAGCTCGATGCTTGCGTACCCGGTTGCGTGATGGCCTACCTTACCCCTGTCCTTCCCGGTGTTTGCGTTCTTCTCCTGATCGCAACTTTCCGATTGCAGGATCTTAGGTCCCCCCGGTTGGCCGTGGACGAGGGTTAAGCTTGCCACATGCTCTGTTATGATCAGCTGAAAGGACTCTTTAGGTGAAAGAGGCTGACAACACTCTTCGGTGCCCCCGCTGCGGCGGCCGGGATGTGCGCCGCTCCCAGCAACGAGGAACGTGGGACTCCCTGATGCAGGTTTTGCGCCGGGTGCCCCAGCGTTGCCGAGGCTGCCGCCACCGCTTCTACACTTATCTCTCGCGCGCGGCCGAAGAGGAGCACAAGGCTGCCGACGACCACACCACTCCCGCCGGCCAGGGCGAGATCCGCTAAACCCGCCGCACCACTACGCCGTGAGCGTCTTGTATTCCACAGGAATAGCTGGCAGTAAATACCCCGGTATTCAAGTCGATAGTTCCAAGCGTCTGCGCTCCCGTACTCATTTAGGCCATCGAATCGGCCAGAGCGCTGGCGGGCAGAGCCGCAGCCAGGGCGAGCAGCATCCCTCCCATCCAACACCGATTTGACATACAGTTAACCTCCTTTAAAGACAATCGCGGTGGGCGCCGATATGACTCTTGGAGGTGCGGGAATGGGCTCCGTCTCTTCGGCCGCCGACATCGTCCAACTGAGCGTGGCGGCCACCGAGTTACCGGGTAGAGAAACGGGACTCTAGAAATGTGTTTGACAATGCGGATCTGGATAACCAGCCTGGTATCGCTGTTTTGTGCGTGGAATGCACAGGCACAACACTGGTCATTCCAGACGTATGGAACCCCCCAAGGCTTAACCAATCCAACCATTCTCGCGTTGCACCAGGATCGCCAAGGTTTTCTTTGGGTTAGCACGGAAGGCGGCCCTTTTCGCTACGATGGCGATCGCTTTCAACCTTTCGCCGTGAAGTCCGCCACGAAACACGGCAACTGCAACTCCATGCATAGCTCGGCTGACGGCCAATTCTGGATGGGATCGAATGCTGGGCTATTCCGTTGGACTGGAGATGCCTTCGCTGCGGTTCCGGGGTTTGAAGACGTTGAACTGATGAGCGGCCAGGCGATCGCGAGCGATGCCGCTAACCTCTATGTTGCCGCGCCATCGGGGCTTCGCTCGATGCCTCTCCAGGGCCACGGGCAACCGCGCCTGGAGTCGCCGAGGCAGTCCTATAGCGTCTTCGTGGCATCCGACCAAACGGTGTGGTTCAGTTGTGGGCTTGTGCTGTGCTCGTTCAAAAGTGGTCGGGAACAGGAGTGGGCCGAAGATCGCGGCGTGACCGGCGGGCCTTGGAGAAGTATCGCAGAGGACCGTGCCGGGCGCCTGTGGATTCGTTCGCCCGAAAAAGTGCTGGTACGCGATTCGGACGGGTCGCTGTTTCATGGCGTGCCAGACCTCCACAACTTGAACTCCACCCACAACGCGCCCCTGACAACCAACCGACTCGGGGAGGTCCTGATTCCGCACAGCGCCGGGTTGATGATTTGCGACGGCGGCCATTGCCGGAACTACGGCGCGGAAAGCGGCCTGCTGCACGCCGAAGTGACCAGTGCGTTTGAAGACCGGGAGGGTGTGCTTTGGATTGGTTACAGTGGCCACGGAGTGGCTCGCTGGATCGGGCGCGAACAATGGCAGAGCTTCGCCGAGGAAGAGGGACTTGCCAATCCGTCCATCTGGCGTATCGTACGCGGCGCCGCCGGCGACCTGTGGATAGGTACCAGCCGTGGCTTGTTTCACGGCACCCAGACTGGAGGCCTCTGGCGGTTTCGGCCAACGGATGCCGTGCGCGAGTTGTCCGTTTATGGACTGGCGGCGGAAGCCGACGGCTCCATCTGGGTGGGCACGTTTAAGAGCGGGGCGAATGGGCTGGTTCGATATATCCCGCGAACCCATCAGCGGTTAGTCTATCCTCCGCGCCAGCCTGTCGCGCGATTCTCGATCAATGCGATCGACCGCGATGAGAGCGGCACGGTTTGGGTTGCGACGGCGCACGGCGTGATGCGCCTCCTGCCGGGCGCCAGGTGGCTTGAATCCGTTCCCCTACCCATAGGCGACGCCGGCATCACGGAGGTCAGGTCCACGCAGCAAGGCCTCTTCGTAGCCAGCAATAGGGGGCTCTACATTCAGGAGGGGCAGGTGCGCCGTGTGTTCACCGTGGCAGATGGGCTGAAGGATAATTGGATACAGTCGGTGGTCATCGGCCCCGATGGGGCGCTCTGGATTGCCTACTTCGCGCCTGTAGGGATCACACGCATCGAAATCAATGGCGGGAATCCGCGGATGCGGCACTTTACAACCGACGACGGACTCCCCAGCAACGTCGTCTACTCAAACTTCTTCGATGCAAGCGGCCGGCACTGGCTGGGTACCGATGGCGGCGTCGCAGTCCTGGACGGCGGGCGGTGGCGACACTACGACAGGTCGGACGGACTGGTCTGGAACGACTGCAACGCGCACGCGTATCTGACGGAGGCCGACGGCTCGGTGTGGGTGGGAACCAGCGCGGGCCTGGCCCGCTATCACCCTTCCAGCCGGCCGAAATTGGATGCGCCGGCTCGGGGCACGGATTTCGATTCCTTTACTCACTCCCTGGCCCTTCGCTTCACGGTGCTCTCCTATCAAAGGCAGACCGCGGAATTCCGCTACCGAATCGGGACCGGCTCCAGCCCGTGGGTGCGGACGCAAACGCATGAGGTCCGTTTCGCCGAGCTTCCGGCGCGCTCCTACCGGTTCGAGGTTCAGAGTGAAACGGAGGCTGGAGAGTGGAGCCCGTCGGCTGTCCTGGATTTCCGAATCCGTCCGCCATGGTACCTTTCGTGGCCGTGCCAGGTTGGTCTGTTCATCCTGGTCTGCGGCTTGGTCGGGTTGTGGTGGCGGCAGCGGGAGACTCGCCAACGTGCGATTCGAGCGACGCTGGAAGCGGCAGTCGCGGAACGGACACGGGATCTGGCCGAAGCCACCGAGCGGGCCGAGCGGGCCAACCGCTCCAAGGGGGAGTTCTTGGCGAACATGAGCCACGAGATCCGCACCCCGATGAACGGAGTGATCGGTATGACGGGCCTGTTGCTGGATACGGATCTCACACCCCTACAGCAAGAATACGCCGACACCGTTCGCCGATCGGGCGAAAGCCTGCTCAGTCTCATCAACGAAATACTGGATTATTCCAAGATCGAGGCCGGCAAGCTGGAGATTGAGTCGTATCCGTTCGACCTTTGCGAGGTTGTTGAAGATGTCAACGACCTGCTGGCGTCCAAAGCCGACGATAAAAAGGTCGATCTGCTTTTAGAATATCCCGCGCGGACGCCGCGGAGGTTCATCGGAGACGGTGCCCGCATTCGCCAGGTGGTAACCAATCTTGTCGGCAATGCCATCAAGTTCACACCCAGTGGCTACGTTCTTATCTCCGTGAACTGTGCGGGGCAGGATACCGGAAGTCCACAGATGCGGATCTCCGTGCGGGACACGGGCGTAGGGATTCCCCAGGAGAAGATCGGATTGCTTTTTGAGAAGTTCAGTCAGGTGGACGGCTCGACTACCAGGAGATATGGCGGCACTGGACTGGGCCTGGCCATTTCCAAGCAGCTTGTGAACCTCATGGAAGGGTCCATTGGAGTGGAGAGTCGCCTGGGAGAAGGATCTACTTTCTGGTTCGACTTGCCTCTGCGGCTCGATACCGAACCGCAGGCCGGCCCGCCTCCAGTGGCTGACATTAGCGGCCTCCGGGCCCTGATTCTCGATGACAACGAGGTCAACCGGCGTTTATTACAGGAACAGGTTACCGGTTGGGGAATGCGCAATGGGAGCTTTGCTACCGCTGGGCAAGCGCTGCAAGAAGTACGTGTGGCACAGGAAGCCGGCGACCCCTATCACTTCGTCCTTCTCGATTATCTGATGCCCGAAAGGGATGGGATCGCACTCGCCCGGGCGATTCGCGCCGATGCGTCGCTGGGCGGCTGTGTGATTGTGATGTTGAGCTCAATCGGACAATGCCAGAAAATCAAACAGACACAGGGCGTCATCGATGCGTGTCTTAGCAAGCCGGTGCGTCAGTCGCAACTGTTCCATACGCTTACCAGCGCCTGGGCCAAGCGACGGGGATCGGAGCTCTCCTGCGGCCTCCGGCCCGAACAGAACGCGAGGGATCTGAAAGCGGCTGTCACCGGGAAGTTTGCAGCATGTCACAGCCGGGTTCTGGTTGTGGAAGACAACGTCGTCAATCAGAAGGTTGCGTGCCGGATGCTGGAAAGACTCGGCCTCCGCACGGACGTGGCGGCCAACGGCCGGGAGGCGGTCGCAATGTCCGCACTGGTGCCGTACGACCTGATCTTCATGGACTGCCAGATGCCCGAAATGGACGGCTACGAAGCCACCCGTGAAATCCGGCGCCGGGACGGTTCGGCGGGGCACGTTGCCGTGATTGCATTGACGGCCGAGGCCATGGCGGGCTACCGCGAAACGTGCCTGGGAGCGGGAATGGACGACTACCTCACGAAGCCCGTGAGACTGGACGAACTGTGCGTGGCCCTCAGCAGATGGCTGCCGCAGAAGCAATTGATTCCGCAATAGAGAGAATGAATGCCCCCCTATCCAACAAGCGGCTCGTTGGCCACCAGCGGGTCTCGGCGTTTTCTATAGAGAATCGGGAAACTGCGACCGATATAGTAGTGGACGTGTCTGCAAGGCATCCTGCACCGCCTCGCCGCACGACGACCCACAGCGGATGCAAGCCCGATCATCAATCCATTCCACGCCTTCCTCGGCGACATCCCCTGGCGGGACATCATGCACGACCCACCTCGGACCAGCTACGGACTACGGCTGGCATAGCCTTCGGGTTAACGAAAGGACGCATTGTGCTCTCTTGCAAACGGCGTTTACCTTATATCAGTATCGGATCGATTTCGCAATTCCGGGGTTTCGCAGTCCAGCCACAGTTTACTCGACTGCCGGTCGGGCATTAACGGGCGCTTCCGGGCGCTCGCCCTAATCAAAAGCGGAGAACCTGCCGATTGGTGGACTGTGAAACTATGAGGCCAAAGCGACCCCACGAATGTTGGACCGGGAGATGACGGTGTGGAGCGGCTCGGCGCAATGAAGAAGCGCAGACAATTCGGGATGCTTCTCGCTTTCCTGAACTTTTGGGCCGGGGCGGGGATGCTCCGTGCTGATGACCGATCCTTGTGGCGCTCCTGGGGTGTGGGCGACGGCTTCACGGAAACCTATTCATATGTTGTGAGTGCAACGGAAGGGAGGGCCTACATTCGACACGGTGCGGTATCCTCGATGAGCCTGTTCGACGGCTATGGCGTTACCCGCATACCGGACCCTCGCGGCAGTGCGCAACCCGACTTTGCGTCCACCAAGCGGGTGTACGGTGGCTCTGACGGCAGCCTGTGGACCACATCCTTAGACGCGCTCCAAGCGTACCGGGACGGCAAATGGGCGGTGCGCTATCGGGCGCCGGCGGGGCACCGGGTACTGGCGGCGGTGCCCAGGGGACGGCGTGTGATGGTGCTCCTGGAAGATGGCCTCCGGGAGTTCGATCCGGATCGGGAGCGCTGGCGCGAAATTCGCACGGCGGAGAATTCCGGGATTGCCCCTTTCCGGGCAATGTGTCCGGGTGCTGCCGACGAATTGTACATCACCGGTGAACACGGCTTGGCACAGCTGCGCATTTCGCGCGACCGCGGTGCTTTCGAGTGGCTCAAAGTCAATACCGACCGGGACCGTCTCACCCACTTCGATTACCCGTTGCCGGGAACCGGGGAGTTGTTCGCGCAGGGAATATCCTCGCCCGGTAAGCGGCACGTCATCGTGCGCTGGTCGAGAACCAGACTGCAATCCGTGTACGACTCGGAAGCCGACAATCTGCGCGGCTGGCGGGGCGGCGATGGCAGCGTCTGGATACTGGAAGGGGCGTCGATTTTCCGTTTGCGGGGAGGACGGAAGTACCCCGTGGAAAGGACCGGAGTTCTCACCGGCACCATCTTCGACGTTTATTCCGAAGGAGGCCAAGCATTTTGGGTGGCGACCTCGGAAGGCATCGCGCGCTACACGCCACCCTTATGGCGGCAACCAGCCGGCATGGAGGAGTTCGACCTCCCGGTTCACGCGATAGCAGAAGATCTGCAGGGGCGGCTATGGATGAGCGCCACGGACTGCGTGCTGGAATTAAAGGGCGACATGTGGACGCGGCACGCCTTGCCCGCCGGCTTCCGCACCGACACGGTCCAGACCAGTAGCGTGGTGCCGCTTCCCGACGGCAGGGTCCTGGTCAAGGTGACGCGCGTGGTCCCCGACGATGCGGTTCTGGCGATGGATCCAAAGAGCGGCCGATTCACCGAACTGTCGCACCCCGAAGGCCGGCGGATCACGTGGATCGCGCAGCGCCCGGGCGGCGGGGTCTGGGTGGGCAGCGATGTGAAAGACACGCCCGGGTTGCGGCTGGACGTCTACGATGGTACGAGTTTCCGCAAGGTTCTGGAAGTAGGCCAGGAATGGCAGGGCGCAAATCTGCGGTCAGTGCTGGAAAGAGGGCCGGGAGAGATCTGGCTGGGCGGTACCGCCGGGGGCGGCCTCTATCGGGACGGCCGGTTTTCAAATCCCTTCCAGCCCAACAACGGCTACCGGGAAGCCGGGGTCTTCGTTCTGGGCAACCTGCCCACGGGCGAACTGGTGGCTGGCGGCCGGGACCGGTTCTTGAAATACGACGGCAAATCCTGGACCGTGATGCGCGACGGGCTGGACCGGGTCCGGCAGTTGACCATCACCGGCGACGGCGCTCTGTGGGTGGCTTCCGCCTCGGGCGTCCACCGTTTTAAGGATGGGAGTTGGATTAGCTATCAGACCGAAGAGGGTCTGCCCACGGTGATTGCCTATAGTGTCTTCCAGGACAGTCAGGGACGTTTATGGGCGGGGACGACGCGCGGCCTGGTCTTATATCATCCGGAGGCGGACACGGATGCTCCGCGGACGATTCTGGATGCGGCGGCCAACCTGCGCGAAGTTTCACCCTCCGGAGAGGCGCGAATCGGGTTCGGTGGGATCGACAAATGGAGCCAGACGCCCTCCCGGCGCCTGCTCTTTTCCTATCGCCTGGATGGAGGGGTTTGGTCGCCGTTCCAGAACATCGACCTGGCGGCGTACCATCATTTGCCCGCCGGGACGCACCGCTTCGAGGTGCGCTCGATGGATCGCAACGGCAATGTCGATCCGACCGGCCAGTCGCTGGAGTTCGCGGTGCTGCTGCCTTGGTACCGGCAGTTCGGGTTTCTGGGGTTGCTGGGAGCGGGCTCGTGTGCCATCCTCGTTCTCGCCTGGATTGCGGCTTCGCAGTACAAGCGCCGCGGCAGCCTGATCGTGCAACTGCATCGCGCCAGGGAACAGGCGGAAGCGGGCAGTCTGGCCAAGGGCCAGTTTCTGGCTAGCATGAGTCACGAGATCCGGACCCCGCTGAATGGCGTGATTGGGATGACGGGGCTGTTGCTGGATACGGAGCTGTCGACCGAGCAGCGGGAGTACGCGGACACAGCGCGGCGGTCGGGAGAAGCCCTGCTCACCGTCATCAACGACATTCTGGACTTTTCGAAGATCGAAGCGGGGCGGATGGCAATCGAATCGCTCGCGTTCGACCTGCGGCTGGTGATCGAAGAAGTCAATGAGATGCTGGCCCCGAAGATCGAAGACCGCAGGCTCGACTTGGTGCTGGAGTACCCGCCGGAGTTGCCGCGGCATTTCATCGGAGACGCAGGACGGATCCGCCAGGTGGTTACCAACCTGGCGGGCAATGCAGTGAAGTTCACGCCGGAAGGCCACGTGCTGATCACAGTGAGCTGTCAATTACCGGACGGGGAGAAGGCGCTGGTCCGCGTTGCGGTGCAGGATACCGGTCCGGGAATTCCGGCGGAGAAGGTGGACCGGCTGTTCGAGAAGTTCAGCCAGGTTGACAGCTCAACTACCCGGAAATACGGCGGCACGGGGCTGGGGCTGGCGATTTCCAAACAGCTTGTGAACCTGATGGGCGGCGAGGTGGGAGTGACCAGCCAGGTGGGCGAGGGCTCAACTTTCTGGTTCACGTTGCCCTTACAACTGGATGCGCATCCGCACGCGGAGCCGGTGCCGGTGGCCGACCTGCGGGGCTTGCGGGTGCTGATCGTGGATGATAACGAAGTGAACCGGCGGGTGCTGCAGGAACAGATCACCAGTTGGGAAATGCGCAACGGCAGCTATGCGGGGGCGGCGCAGGCACTCCAAGCGCTGCGCGAAGCGAGGGCGGCAGGCGATCCATACCAGGTGGCGCTGCTGGATTACCAGATGCCCGAGATGGACGGAGCGACGCTGGCGGCGGCGGTCAAGGCGGACCCGTTGTTGAGCGACACAGTGGTGATCATGCTTACGTCGGTAGGCCATTGGAGCGAAGTGCGGCACATGCAAGGAGCCAGCATCGATGCCTGCCTGGTGAAGCCGGTGCGGCAATCGCAGTTGCTGAACACGCTGGCGACGGCGTGGTCCAAGAAACAGCAGAGCGGGTTTGCGACGCGGACGAAGGCGCTGCACGAGATCGCGGCGGCGAAATCGAAGCTGGCGGACAGATTCGCGGGGATGCCGGCGCGGGTGCTGATAGCAGAAGACAACATCGTGAACCAGAAGGTGGCCGTGCGCATGTTGGAGCGGCTGGGACTGCATCCCGACGTGGCGGCCAACGGATGCGAGGCTGTGGAACTGTGCGCGATGCTACCGTACGACTTGATCTTCATGGATTGTCAGATGCCGGAGATGGACGGCTACGCCGCGACGGCGGAGATTAGGAAGCAGCAAGGAGCAAACGGGCGGGCGGCAATTATCGCGATGACAGCGGAGGTGATGGAGGGCTGCCGGGAGCACTGCATCGCGGCCGGAATGAATGACTACATTTCGAAGCCGGTACGGCTGGATGACATGATCGAAGCTCTGAAGAAGTGGGTGCCGAAGGTGATTCCGGCGGCGAACGGGCTGCAAGAGCGCGAATTACCTTCGACTTTATAGACGGCGTTCTGGCTCGCGCGTCGAAGGAAGCGAGCGCAAGGGATGCCAGGAAAACATGAGTCAGGCGCCTTCGCCGGCTTGAAGATCAACTAAGGCCATGGATCGCACCGGCGGTTCAGCCGGTGATCGCCCAGATGGTCTACGTCCCCCCAGACGGAAGCGAAGAAGATGGTCCCCGCTATGAGATACCGATGTCGGCGGATCGCTACTTGCCCTGGCAGCGGAAAAGGGCCCTGGCGATAGCTACCGATATCCCCAAAATATCGGGCCGATAGTTTGGCGGCGTCGGCTCCGCTTGCCGTTCCGTTTCAGGGGCCGCGGCTCTTCGTTCACGTGACCTGTTCCGAGTAGCCGATGATCCGCTCGGAAGAGCAGCGCACCTCACGAGTTCTCTTGTGGCTCGGTAATGCCGTCTTCAGGCGTTCTGCAGCACTGACACGAATCCCGGTCCTTGCGATTCCACCCTGTCGCTCACGACCCAACGGGTCGTCTCGACAATGCTACACACCTCTTCCTGGGGATGCGCTTGCGCTATTGTTAAGCAATGAAAAGCCTCTCGTTTCGGAATTTAATTCTCGGCGCAACCGCCTTTTGCTTGACTTGTGCGCTCGCCTCCTGCGGCTCGAGCGCGAACAACACCAACTCGAATCCGTCCGGCAGCAGTGTAATCGGCACCTACTCGGATCCCTCCGGCAGCTTTGTGCTGGATGTCCGCTCCGGCGGCGCAGCAACCTACACGTCCGTCGGCGCCACCTTTTCGTGTACCTATACGACCGCCGGAGACAAGCTCACTCTGAGTTGCCAAGGGCAAACCGCGAAGACTGTATTCACGATTCATGACGACGGTTCGTTGACCGCTCAAGATAGCGTTGCGGGGACGCTGCGAAAGACCAAGTAATACCCTCCGAGATGACGCGCGCTGCGGAAGCTGTTCCCATGGCACAGCTTATGCATTGCGAGCGTGCGTGGCTGGGCCTTTTCGGTAGCAAGGGATCCGGCTGTCAATCCTGCGCGAGACCGCAACCGATCACGCCATAACGCCTTCGACAGAGCTGGCAGCTCCATCAGGGTGCCGTAAAGACATGCATCCGGCATTTCAACGCAGCACGTGACGGGTTGCTATTAGTTCCCGACCCCGCAGGGTGTATCCTGTTCCAAAGGAGTGCCGCATGTTCCGTCTGCTGTGCTGTCTGTTCGCCGCGCTTGCCGCTAACGCCGCAACGCCCCTGTTCCAAAGCTCGTTCGATAAGCCCAACCAGGGCTGGAACGCCGTCCACGGCAGCGCAACGCCAGACTCTGCGGTGTTACACGGCAACAACAAGTCGTTGCGCCTGGAGGCGGCGAAGTCGGGCGGCGGAGCCATGGTTCGACTCGCGCCCATCGCGCTGAGCATCGGCAAACGATATGAGCTCAGCGGCTGGGTGCGCACCGAAGACCTCGCGGTCCAGGATCTGGATCGTACCCCAATCGCCGTCGGCGCTTCGCTCACCATGGCTTCCATGCCGTGGGACGTCCACTCGGTTTCGGTGGGTGGCAATCACTCGTGGACCCGGCTCTCCCTGAAGTTTGTTGCCAGCCGCGCGCAGGACGCGATCATGCTCACCGCCGGCAGCGGCGGGTCCATGCGCGGCAAGGCGTGGTTCGAGGGCGTGAGCCTCGACGAAGTATCCTCCGCCGACGAGTGGCCGGCGCGCGAGGCCGTGCAGACGTTCGGTCCCGCCTATCGCTATCCGTCCGCGGGTTGGATCTACCTTCACATCGAAGGCGCGCCGTACGAACGCGGCTACCAGCACGGCCACCTCATGGCGCGAGAGATTCCCGAATACCTGGAGCGCTGCGCCGCCGAACTCGGTTCCAAGGACCAGTGGGACCAGTATCGCACCACCGCCAACGCCCTTTTTCTCCGCGGCTTCGATCGCGAAATCATGGAGGAGATGCACGGCATCGCCGAGGGCGCGTCGGACGCCGGAGCCAAATGGCTCGATCGCCGCATCGATCTGATGGACATCGTAGTGGCGAACGTCACCGTGGAATTAGGCGAGCTGTCGTCGGCCGTATCCACCACTGCTACCGGCCTCGAAGGGCTAAGCTTCGATAAGCCTGCGTACGCTGGCGGCAAACGCGATCCCATGCTGGATCATTGCAGCGCGTTCGCCGCCACTGGCCCGGCCACGCGCGACGGCAAGATGGTCATCGGCCATGTTACCTGGTGGCCCCTGACTCTCGCCGAGCAGACCAACGTGATGCTCGATATTAAGCCCGCCGCCGGCCACCGCGTGCTCATCCAGAGCTATCCCGGCGGCATCGAAAGCGGCACGGACTGGTATCAAAACGACGCCGGGGTGGTCCTCACCGAAACCACCATCAACCAGACGCCGTTCAATGTGCAAGGCACCCCCATTGCCTTTCGCGCTCGCATGGCGATCCAGTACGGCGACAACATCGATGAGGTGGTGGAGCATCTCGGCGCCCGCAATAACGGCTTATATACGAACGAATGGCTGATCGGCGACGCCAAGAACAACGAGATCGCCATGTACGAACTGGGCACTAATAAGGCCAAATTGTGGCGCAGCTCGAAGAACGAATGGTTTGGCGGAACACCTGGTTTCTACTGGGGCGACAACAACCCCAAGGACATCAACATTCGCCTGGAGAACTACCCCGATCCGAAAGGCGGACCGGACTACATTCCCTACGTCCCCTACATTCGCGATTTAGCCTGGCAGCATCTCTACCAGGCGCATAACGGCCAGATCGACGAGCAGTTCGCCTTCCTCGCCTTTCGCACAGCGCCGCTGGTCAGCGCGAGCACCATGGATGCCAAGGTCGCGACCTCGGACATGGCGAACCACATGATGGTGTGGGCGGAATTCGGAAAGCCCAACCAGCGCGAATGGGTGCCTCCGCGATCCGGCTATGCCAAAAACAACGGCCTGTACCCTTCGGGCTACGCGCTGCTCCGGGCTGAAGAGTCGGAAGGCTTGCGCATGGCCATTCAGCAGAACGAACAGGCCCGTCTCGCCGCCAAGGCGGAATCCAATGCAACACCTCCTGCCAAGGCGGCTTCCCTGAAGGACCGTCTGTGGAAGGGCTGGGTGCTGCCGGCTTCCGACGCCGACACCTGGTTCGTTGGAGGCGCGGCCGACTATTACTGGATTCTGGAATCGGACGACGTTGAGAAGAGGTTGAGCGCTCAGCGCGCCACGTATCGCAGGCTGAAGCTCGGTTCCGAAGACGGCATGACCCGGTTCCAACTCGAGCAGGCCAAAGGTGCACTGTTCCTCGATTCCCTGCGTCGCAAGATGGGCGACGACTCTTTTCTGAAACTGATGACGGAGTATTTCGAGGCCAACACCACTAAGACCGTGACCGCGCAATCGTTCCTTGACAAGGCCGGTGTGCGATTCGAATTCACCGAGCCCGCGGACGGCCCGGCGTATCTCGCGAGCGATATCACCAGCCGTCTCGCCTCCGCCGTCATCGTCTACGGCACTGTGCGCGAGGCCGGCGCGAACCGTTACGCCGCCGAGCTGATGCAGACCCGCTTCTTAGACAGGTACGAAAGCCAGGTGCCGATCTACAAGGACTTTGAAGTATCGGACGATTTACTCCGCCATCGTGATGTGGTCTTCGTTGGCCGCCCGGAGGCGAACTCGGCCCTCGCCTCCTGGGCCGAAAAACTCGGCCTCTCCTACCACGGCGCGGGCTTCAGGATCGATGGTGATATGCACGCGTCCGAACGGGAAGCGCTGGTGTACGCCGGGATGAACCCTCTGGATAGCTCGCATATGGTGCTCACGGTGGCAGGTAACGACGCGCTCCGCACAGTGAAAGCATCACGCCTCCAGGCGCCGGCCGAGTACGTGGTGCTTGACGACGGTAACCCGCCGCGAAACGGCTTCATCGGAGAAGGCGCCACGGCGGCCGGGGTTTCTAAGCAGTAGATCAGATCCATGATGCGCTCCCACAGTCTCGGCGCGGAGAGCGGTTGTGTTCCTTGGATCGGATCATCATCGCCCCGAACCGATCTTCAGGAGAATTGCCCTCACCCGCAGGATGGAGGCCGACGCCGGCGCGAGCGTCTCCTGATCCGGGTGGGAGTTCAGGCGCGATATCGGCAGCTTGCCGCGGTGCAAGATCGGCCCGTCGGACCGTTTCCGAGTGCCCCGTCATCGACCGGAAGTGTTGGGCAACTTCCCCGATGAGGACTTCCTGAGCGTTTGATGGACGGAAGGGGATATCGCAACAGCGATCCTGATACACATTGCAGTATTCCGATGAATTAGACGCAAACTCGATTTCAAGATCATTCTCCAACGGACGCGGGCTTGTTTACTGCGGCAACTGCGGCACACGGCCATTTAGTCGCCAAGGTTAGGCAAAAATTGACGGCCCAACGGCGGTCGGGTACCACGAAGGGACTGTGTTGGGCCAGGAGAAATTCTTCCCGCCGCCGCGAGCGCGGGCGGCGGCGAAAAGCACGGGCAGCGCGGACCTGGGCTCACTCGGCGCACGGGAGTCTGGCGGACGCGCCGTGACCGGCTGGCCGAGCGCGCGCATGGTCCCGACTGTGCGTTCGGCGCATAGCCGCACGGCGGCGACAAGCGGAGCGAAGGCGGCGTGGCGCAACGCTTAATCTAGAGTGACCTAACTTAAGCCCGTTCGTCTGTTAGACTAAGGGACCTTGAAACCAGTGGGAGGAAAACGTGAGGCAGAAGCTTATCGGCAGTCTTTTTCTTTCGAGCGTGTTTTTGTTCGCGCAGGTACCTCACCAGCACCATCCGCCTGATTCGGGCGAATACGCCAAAGTGCTCGATGACCCGTCGCGCGATGAATGGCAGAGGCCGCACGAAGTGGTAATGGCGCTCGGCCTGAGGCCGGACGAAACCGTCGCCGACATCGGCGCAGGTACCGGCTATTTCGCGCGCCGCTTCGCCATGCATGCGGGTAAAGTCTACGCGGTGGACATCGACGCAAAACTGTTGGAGATCGCCGGCAAGGACGCGCCACCCAACCTGAAGACCATCCTTGCGGCGCCGGATGATGCCCGCTTGCCGCCTGGCACCATCGAGACGATTTTCTTCTGCGATGTGCTGCATCACATTGACAACCGGCCCGCTTATTACGCGACGCTCGCGAAAGCGTTGAAGGCGGATGGGAGGATCGTGGTGATCGATTTCTACAAGAAAGATCTGCCCGTCGGGCCCCCACCCGCGATGAAACTCTCGGAAGACGAGGTTATTGCCGAATTCCGCAACGCGGGGTTCACACTCGCCAAACGACTCGATATTCTCCCTTACCAGTACTTCCTCTTCTTTGAGAGACGTCAATAGCGAACCGAGGGCGATTCGACGCGTACCGCGAGCGTGGGTGGCGGCGAAGGGCGCGGGCAGCGCCGCCCGGGCCCTTTAGCACGTGCACGGGAGCGGGCGGACGACGGCTGGGCCTCAACTTATCGGCTGTCTCATTTTCGGGTTTTGGGTCACCTTGGCACCGCGTGGTGGTACAGTCCGGGAAGAGAGAGTATCCATGAGATTGAGACGTGCGAGTGTGTGGGCGGCGCTGTCGATGGTCGGGCTGTCGTTAGCCGGGCTGATCCCCCGGCAACCGGCCGCGGCAGCTTCCAAAAACCTCTTCTATCTGGGAGCGGATATTTCCGGCCTCGTTGGGCACAGTTCAAATTATGGGCACGATTACGGGCACAATCGCAAAAATAAAGGCCAAGCCATTTCTGGCATAGCCTAATTAACTGCTTTAGAATCTATGGTGCGGAGAGGGGGACTTGAACTCTCGCACTACACTGAAAACACGTAAGTTATACACGACACAAAGCTCTCAAAATACCAGAAGTGCCAGAAGCACGCCGCCAAGTCACACCACAAGTCACACGGCTTGGTTTTTTGCTCTCCAGTATATCGCGGCAGCGCCTGAGTCGCGATTGCGCATCAACCCGCCGGAGGTTCGCATGATCCCTAGCGGGAACGAGCAGTAGCGCGCCGCTATAGCACCGAATCCGGTCAGGCAGCGGCTAATACCCTGTCGATGCTCGGCCGCCTTGGCGGCTGACCGATCGTCGCTCTCACGGTGCGTAAGTCACCCACATCACCGGTCAAAGCGGAGTGATGCGCCTTTCCGGAAGCGATCCTGATGGCCTGTGTGATGGCAAGCGCACCTGCGACGGCGCTGACGAAAGGAACGGCGACGCTCTGCTCCGCAAGCGTGGCCGCCCCGCATCGCCCCGCATCGCCCTTCCGGGCGACCTCTTGGTATGCGGGGAGGTTCATCAGTTGCGCGACCCTACTGTCAGTCTCATCTTCAACGCCTTCAAAATGCCGGGCGGGGTCGATTGTCGAATCGAAAACGTTAATCCGGATCTTCTGGTAATCTGCAGCGGTTGCGCCGAGGCCTGCATCGATCACGTAGTCGAATCCGGGCAGCCCGAGCAGGCGGCGCGGGGGCAAGCGATCGAGACCGGCTAAAGCGAGTAGAGGCTCTTGGTCCGTGCGCCGGAGATATTTATCAAGCCGGCGATCAACGCGGCGCACGCGGAATTTCCGGGCATCAGCCCATTCTTCCGCAATCTTGGTCTTGAGCGGGCCGTATCGGCCGCGGTGGACCAGGATCGATGTTCCCCAGTTTTCCTTTCGAACGAAATCATCGTCCTGCAGGAAGAGCAGGACCTTTTCGGGCTCGGGATAGGGCAGCATGGACAACGACCACAGAAAGGTTTGCCCGAGGTTGCCGAGTCCTATGAGCCAAAGAGACAGGGGAAGATAGCAGTCCGCCTGCACGGGGCCAGGATTGTGGAGGCTGTTCTCGCCCAGCTCGGGCGACCAGAGCGATAAGGCTTGCGTTGTTCTTCCCGCTCGTGGATTGCCTTGCTCGGCCATGAACGCCTGGCCGACGGCGAGCGCGCCAGCCGCGACTCCGGCGAGAACACAATCGCTGCGGCCGATAGTGGTTGGCGTACGGCCAGGCGCGACGCCGGCCACCCACCCGTCCCAATACGCTTGTACTGACCAAGTGCTGGCATGGTCCAAGGCGGGGCCGATGAGAACGGCTCGGTTTGGGGACGGATCTCCATCCAGAGCGCCGAGTTCCAGGGCCGCATCCGCAAGGTTGCTGGCCTGAAGGGGGAGTGGAATGAGCAGCGGGCGATCGAGATCTCCGTGAACGCTTACCGCGCCGAAGCAGCGGGCGGCGGTGACCGTGGCGGTGAGAAAGGCTGCTTGCCCTGCCGGCGTGCCGGCCGCGTCACTTGAGAGGAACAGGGACAGCCTGGAGGCGGCGAGCTTCGCGTCGGCTTCGGAGAAAGAATATTGGCCTGAATTCACGAGCGCCGCGCGGATGCGCGAGGTTTCGGAATGGATTTCGATGGGCGGGGTGGTCACAGCGGCCACCATCCGATGTAGAGTGTCCGGGCGCCGTGCGCGCTGTGGTCGCACCACTGGCGCGCGCCGAGATATTCATAAACGCCGATCTTCCCTGGCAGGCGATGTCGGGCGGCGTAATTGGGGATGATGAGCGCCAGGTGGCCGACCTCCGGGATCATGGGATTGTGGCGGTCGGTGCTGCTTTGACCGTAATGACCGGGATGGACGTGGACATCGGCCACGACGGTCATTTTCAACTCCCGGCACCTTTTCCAGACCAGGCCGAACTTGCTGCCGTCGAACTCGACGATTCCGTTGTCGAAGCAATGCGGATCGACGTCGTCGTAAAAAAGGAACTGCTTGATTCTCCGGGTTTGCCCGTTGGGGTTACCGAGCAGGAAGGCGCCGCTTTCGTGCCGACCACCGGTGCGGCGCCGGAGTTCATCGACGCCATGGCTCCAGATGCGCGGGCTGCAAACCAGCCTAGGCGGCCGGCCGAGAGCCACGCGCAGCAGCGTTGGAAGTGAGAAGACCATGCAAGTCCTCCAGGATGAAGGTGAGATCGCGTTTGGAATGCCAGGCAAGATCAGGGTGAGCCTGCGCCCAGTTGTTATGGGTACCGCTTGTACGTTCCCAAGGCCGATAAACCGTGTCCTTATGCGGTCCCCAGTCCTTAAAGGCCTCCACCACGCGCTGTGACCCTTTGGGGCGGCGGTTAACGGCGAGAAGGGCATTGGTAGCGCAATCCCAGATCTGAACAGCGGGCGCAGTCCCGGGAAATCCGCTCAACTCAAAGCGGAAGAAATACTCGCTGGCGGTAGCGTCCGGTTCCACGGCGGCAAGGGCCATGACCAGCACCGGAAAAGCGTAGGACACCTTGCGCCAGTGCCGGCGCAGGACGCCAGCCCGGAAGCGTGCGGACGCCAGATCGGCGTCCGCTGCAGTTTGTGCGGGATTGTCAGGACTGTCGGGGGTCAACTCCCGCTCCCATTGGGCACCTT
>Ga0181530_10002604_pt1 | contig 21207 bp, 21 predicted proteins | sample PEATcosm2014_Bin_42_FD_119769 | JGI IMG/M metagenome (GOLD analysis project Ga0181530, IMG submission 119769) | Peatland microbial communities from MTU Mesocosm Facility, Houghton, MI, USA - PEATcosm2014_Bin10_60_metaG | ecosystem: Environmental > Terrestrial > Soil > Wetlands > Peat | place... | reverse complement strand
GTGTTCTTTGTTGACGGCTCTCACCATGGTCTCCATCTGGCGCGCCATCCGTTTCCGGGGATTCTCGTCGGAGGCCCAATCGGGATTGTCGGTGCCCGCCCCGACATGGCAATCGCCGCAGCACATACTCAGGGCCGCTGAGTAGAGGCCCATAGCCCCCATGAATTCGTCGACCGAAATGCCCGTCAGCGCTTTCACGTTCTTAAAGTATTTTTCCGAAGTTGGCAGTGCCGGACCAGCCTTGGTCTGGCTTTGGGCGAAAGCCAGAGATGGCGGCCAGGCGCCATTCGTCCAACTTAGTAAGATGCCGAAGGAAATCGCGACGGCGCCACTACCAATCAATCGCTTCGAGGGAAACTTCATCTATTGTTCTCCTTTAAAACAGGCTTTGTCGAACCAAAATGCCCACAGTTGCGGATTTTTCAAACCGCCGCGACCGCGCTGGCCGGCGGGCGGGCCCACAGCTTGCGCAACCGCCGCATCGCGTCGAGTCCCTTCAGCTCGATGAAATCCCTGAAGGTTTCGAGAACCACGTTGTCGTCCGGCAGAAACTGAAAGTTGTTCCAGGGCGTGCCCATGATGCAATCGAAACCCAGCGGCACGGCCACGGTGAGGAACGCGTTTTCAAACAGCAGCCGCAGGGGCACGCCGTCGAATTTGAGCGGCGGCAGCATGTTTCCGATGTTGGTGATTCCGCCGACAATGTGGATACCCTGCAAATCCGGGTCCTGGCCGATGGCGCGGATCGAATCGAGCGCCATGCGTATCTGACCATCGGTATCGGATGACAGGCTTTGAATCGTGACGTCCACGAACACGTCCGAAAGATCGAAATGGTATTCGCGGCGCAGCAGGGAGGTCATGCGTTTGGTGAGGTCCACCACCTCCTCCATCCGCTTGTTGGGTTTGACGGCGCCGTCTTCCAGCCGCTCGGAGGCCATCAGAACGAGCTGAAACGGCTGTATTTTCAACAGATCGAGCACGTCCATGCGCGTTTCCGCCAGCGAATTCACCAGCGGACGGCGCCCGCGCGCCTTCGCCGGATCGTAGGCTTTCAGGCAGGTCTCTTGAACCGGCGCGCTGGGATAGTCGAAGCACAGCGGCACGTCCACCGCTGCCTGCAGTGAGCGGATCACTTCAGTGAGAAACGCAGCATCTTTGTAGCCGCGCGGACCGATGGTCATGTCAAGATATTGCGCGCCGGACTGCACCTGGCGAACGGCCAATTCCTGCAGGCCCCCGAAATCTTCGGCTTCCAGCAGCGCACGGGTTTTTTTGAACCCCTCGGGATTGATGCGATCTCCGATGACGATAACGTTTGGAATTGCCATACCGACCTCTCAAGTTGTGCAGCGAAGGGGAAACCCAATCGACTTCACAAACACGTCGTTGAATCGCGCCGAGCCGGAAAGCTCCAGATATCGGCTGGAGGCGGCGATGCTCTGCGCCGTGGCCCGGTGCGGATACGACACCAGGGCCAGCTTCGCTCCGATACCCGCCGCGTTGCCCACCTGGGCGAAGCGCTCCAGCGGCACAGCGGGTAACATGTCGATGGCGACGGCGCTTTCCAGATCGATGTAAGCGCCGAAGGCGCCCGCGATGATGAACTGGCCGATGTCGTCCTCCCGCAGACCGGCTTCGGCAAGGAGAATGGAAATGCCCGCACGAATGGCGCCCTTCGCCAATTGCACGGCGCGCACATCGTGCTGCGTGAACACCACCGGCGCGCCGCCGGTTTCGCTCTCATCGGCCAGCGTGAATGCCGCTCGGCCGTTGGTTAGCCGGACCCGCGCGTGATCTTTCACCATTCGGCCTCCCCGGTCCAGAACTCCTGCCAGGTAAAGCTGGGCTACCGTGTCCACCACTCCCGAACCGCAAATGCCCACGGCCGGCGCTCCGCCGATGGTTTCCACTTCCACACGGTCTCCATGGATTTTGACCGCCTCGATTGCGCCGGGCGCCGAGCGCATCCCACACTTGATGTGCCCGCCCTCCAACGCCGGCCCGGACGGGACGGAAAGGCTCAGCATCCTTCCCTGCCGCGGTCCCCCCGTGTGGATCAGCGACATTTCGGTGTTGGTGCCAATGTCGATGGCGATCACTGGTTTGCTCTTGGTTTCGCTCTGGTCTTCGACACCGATCGCCAGCAGTACGGCCGTATGATCGCCGCCCACGAATCCGGCGATATTGGGAAACAGATGAACCCACGCGCCCGGCATCGCCGTGATTCCCGCGTCGCGTGCCTTGACGTCGGCAGCACCCGAAACCGCCGCCACGAACGGAGCCACACCCAGGCGATCCACCGGCAGTCCCAGAAACAGATGGTGCATGGCCGTGTTTCCCGCCACGGTCACATCGGCGATCCGCGCGGGATCGAGCGACCGCTCCTCGCACAAGAGGCGCGCGAGTCGGTTAATGCCGCCGGCCGCCAGATCGCGTAACTGCCGCAGCGCTTCACGCGAGCCGCGCGCGTACCCGATCCGCGAGATCACGTCGCCGCCATATGCCGTCTGCGGATTTTCAATGCCCTGGCTGCCCAGCGTGCGGCCCGTGCGCAAATCCACCAGCAACGCGGCAATGTTAGTAGTGCCCAGGTCCACCGCGAGCCCCGGAAGCGGCTCCTTACCGGTGGGAATCAGGCCAATCACTTCGCCGAAGCGCACGACCGCGGACACCTCGCCGCCCGCGGCGCGGACAGACTCGGGCAATCCTCGCGCCACTTCGATATCGATGCGCGATCCGGCGCCCGGCAGGATCTCATTCAACGCGCGGATCAGCCGCTGGTCGTCGGCCGCGGGATGTTCGAGGTTCGCCGGCGCCACATTCACCGGGTACAAACGCACAGCCGGATCGGGCCGTACCCACACATCCTGCGTCTCAACCTGCGCGCGCACCGGCGTGGCCATGGCGCGCGCCGGAATCTCCACGCGGCAATCCGCGCAGGCCAGGGTCTGGCAGGCCCGCCGCCAGTTCCGCTCGATCTCTTCGGGAGAAAAAAACTCGCGATCGGCCGCGGACGGGGGCGCAACCGGGCCGCGGGTGATGCGCACCACGCAACCCCTGCATAATCCGCGTCCGCCGCAGACGGCCGACAGCCGGATGCCGCTGCGCCTGGCGCAGTCCATCAGTGTCTCTCCCGGCAGACACCACGTTTGTTGACTGCCGGGGTCGAAGGTAACCTGGTGGCTGGTGGCGGCGAGGGTCATAATCAGGTTTTCGGTTTAGCCGAAGGCGATGCAGAATGCGACATGAAGTGGCCAGTCTCGATGGGCTGCCCCGGCTCAACAACGACGAAATCGTCGCCCCAATCTTCTTCAGTCAGCCGGCCAAGCCATTCCGTTGTGCCGTCGATCTCGACATAGTTCATGTGGAAGCGCTCCGCCATCTTTCGGGCGTAGGCGCGGTCCGCTTCGAGATTGGCGACGTTCGGCATGCGCAGGTAGACCAGCCGCCGGTAGTGCTCCATCATTTTGTCCAGAAGCTCTTCCGCTCGTTCCTTTCCGTATCTCTCGGCACTCCGCCGGAAATCGGAAAAGATCATCGACGCCCCGTCGCCGATATAGCCCTGGGTGAGGAAGTACGTTCCCGGCTCGCGGGCGATTTCAGTCAGCCGCGCTTTGCGCGAACCCAGAAACAGCTCGATGCAATCGTCCGTCTTCGGAATCACCAGGCGCGACTGGCGCGCGACGAGCCCGACCGTGGCCTTCGCGCACATCCCGTAGCCCAGATAGATGGGATCGTATAAACCGTCGGAAGCGTCGATGGCTTCCTGCAGGCGCTCCCGGAGGCTTCGCGGTTGTGTGTGCAGGCTGATGTCGAACACCTCCGTGGCGATGCCTTCGGGCAGAAAAGGCCGGAGTTCCTCGATCATGACCCGGCAGCTGATCAGCTTAGGCGGCAGCACCGTAATTCCCGTAACGCTCCGTGGCTTCGAACATCATGCGAACATTCTCCGGCGTGGCGTGATCCAGCACCACGCCGGTACCGATGGCCATGCCGCCGTCTTCGGCCAGTGTATCGATCGCGTCCCTGATCCAGGCTTCCACCTGCTCCGGGGTCCCGGTGAACATCAACGACCCCGGAATGCCCGCGCCGAACGCCGCCCATCCCCTGAATCTCTCTTTGACGCGCGTGAGGTCCGTCTTGTCGAAAGTCCAGTAGATGCTGCCCGCCGGAATGTCAGGATCGGTGATCACGTCCAGTCGCTCATTGTAGCCGCCCTCGACGAAATTCCAGGGGACCAGGCCTTCATTCACCAGGCCGAGGAGGGTCGCTTTGAACGTCGGCCAATAGAACTTCCTGAAGTCTTTATCCGAAAGGTAACCGTCGGCGCCCTTGTGCATGGGGATGAACACAAAAGGATTGTCCGCCGCGGTCGCGACGTGCACGCCCATGCGGATGGCGGTGGGCGTGATGCGCTCGCAGGCCGCGAGCACTTTGTCCGGACGCCGGAACTTGTCCATCATGATCCCCATGGTTCCGCGCATGGTGTCGCCGATGATGTCGAACGGGGCTTTCGTGAAAGCGCCGGGCAGCGCAGGCATTCCGCGGACTTCGAACAGTGGCGCATCGATCTCCGCCATCGCCGTCGCCCACCGCAGCGCCTCCTTCCCGGCGTCCATCAGCGCCTGCAGCGCCTGCTGCATTTCCGGCAGCCCCATGGGAACGAAGAATGCCGGCACAAAGGGCAATTCCATGGTGGCGTACAGCGGCGGCAGCATCCCGAGCGATCCCAGCGCGCCGAACACCCGGGGCATATAGGTTCGCAGATAGTACGCCTCCGGGTCGTTGATGAAGTCGTCGTACTCGCTCGCCTGCATGAACTCTTTCTCGACGGTCTGGAACGATCTGTCCACAGGCACGCCGTGGCCAGGCCAGGAGTAGGCTTTGTAATCGAGCCGGTCGAACACCGGACCCGGATTGAAAGCGCCGGAGAAAACGTTGTACTCCGGATTGAAATCCTCGGTATACTTCCAGCACGCCGTCTTCAGCTTTTCGTAGTCGTACATCACATCGTGCGGAGTGATGCCGCCGTAGGCGGGGATGAAGCCCGCCACCCACGGCAGGCAAGGAACGCGGTCCGGCTTCTTCAGAAAAATGAGGTCGGCCACGCGCTGCGCCCGCAGGCGATAATTCTCCGCGGCTTGTGGAGTGGCGAACTTCCTGTCTTTCGCCTCCACCCAGCTGTTCATGCGCGCCACGCGCCGCTCGGCGGCGGACATCTTGTCCCAACTTGCCGGTTTGGTGAACATGGTTTGCTCCAGAAAGCAGCTACACGATCCCCTTCCACTGCCTCGCCAGGGAAACTCCCGCCATGGCCGTGGGCGCGTATGCGTCGGCGCCCACATAGTCGCGGATGCTTTCATCCACGGTGGCGCCCCCGATCATAATCTTCACGCTGCCGCGCAGACCCGCCGCTTCGATGGCCTGCACGGTCTCCTTCATCGCGTCAAAGGCCAGCGTGAGCAGGCCGCTCATGCCCACAACGTCCGGCTGGATTTCGCGAATCTTGTCCACGAAAGTCCGGACCGGCACGTCTACCCCGAGGTCCACCACATCGAAACCGTTGATGTCCAGCATCGTGGTGGCAATGTCTTTGCCCAGATTGTGGATGTCTCCGGCGACCGTCCCGATTACAACCTTGCCCAGCTTCGCCACCTCGACGGAGCCCTGAATGATTCTGGGCTTGGCATAACTCGAGATGTCCTTCATCATTTCGCCCGACATCAGGAGCTCGGGAATGAAAGCCTCGCCCGTTTCAAACCGTTTGCCGATGATCTCCAGCGCCTGCCGCGCTCCCTCCAGGACTTCCAGTGGGTCCGTTCCGGAGTCGATAAGTTCCCGGGCGATCCGCGCCGTGTCCTCCTCGCGCATGTCCGTGAAAGCGTCGATCAATTCCTGCATGGGCAATCCGTTCTGTGCATAGGAAATCAGCTTCGGCAATTGCCAGGCCAAAAAGTGCCCGGGAACGTCCGCCGCCTGCCGGATATGAATTTCCCGGAAAATAATGGGAAATGCTCCGTGTTTGGCAGCCTGAGTGCCAAGGGTCAGACGCCGGCAGCGTTCAACCGGATCTCTTTAAAGGAGCGCCTTCGCAATATGACCCAATTGCCTGCGCCATGTCACGCACATCCCGCCGCATATCGCGCAAGTGCGCGCTTCAGTCTTGAAACGAGGAAGTTCAGGAGCGATCGACCATGTCAACCTTGTCAGCAGTAATCGAGAAAGTCCGCCCGACAACCGAAGACGACATCACCGCGGAGGTCCTGCGGCGATTTGAGAACACTACGGATCCGCGCCTGCGCGAAATCATGCAGAGCCTGGTCCGGCACGTCCATGCTTTCATTAAGGATGTCCAGCTGAGCGAGAAGGAGTGGTGGCGGGGAATCGACTTCCTCACCAAAACCGGCCAGAAGTGCGATGCGGAGCGGCAGGAGTTCATTCTGCTCTCCGACGTACTGGGCGTTTCGATGGTCACAGACCTGATCGGCAATCGCAAGCCGGCCGGCGCCACCGAATCCACCGTCTTCGGCCCATTCCACCGCCATGGCGCTCCGGAATTGCCGCCCGGCGGCGATATGAGATCCGTGGAGCGCGGTGGAATCACCGCCATGATCTCGGGTCGCGTCCTCGACTTGCAGGGCCACCCGATCGCCAACGCCCTGCTCGACGTCTGGCAGGCCGCTCCCGACGGGCTCTACGACGTGCAGGACACGACTCTGGACAAGACCAACATGCGCGGGAAGTACCGGACGGACGCGCAGGGAAGGTATCTGGTGAAGAGCACCCGTCCCGTGCCGTACATGATTCAGTCCGACGGCCCGGTCGGGCAGATGCTGCGCGCGGCCAACCGTTCTCCCTGGCGTCCCGCGCACGTGCACTTCGTGGTTTCGGCCGATGGCTATTCGCCGGTGACGACGCATATCTTCGATGCCGGCAGCCAGTACCTGAACGACGACGCCGTCTTCGGCGTCAAGAACTCGCTGATCGTGGACTTCGTCGCGCACAATACTGCGGACGAAGCTTCCCGGCAGTTCGGGGTGGCTCCTCCGTTCGTAACGGCGGAGTACGACTTCGTCCTGGCGCCTTTAACGAAATAGGCGGGGAGTCGCGACAAACAAGAACTGAAGCTTTATACAAAGCCGATAGCGCGGCCCGCACATCCGATACCGAGCCCGGAGCACCGGGGAAATCAGTCCCACGGTCAAGCCCGTCCTTGATCCAGAAGGCGCCATCGTCAAACGCTTTCATGGCTTCGGACAGATAGAGCAGGGTTCCCGAAGTCAGGATTACCGCGAGGCTTGCATTCAGGAAGAGGGTCACTTCTCTTGTTATTCCGGCAACGGTCCAGCCCTTCGTCAGGATGCCCATTAACCGCAGGCTGATCACCACGACGCACCCGTACAACATGGCGAGCGCCAGCGCGAGCGAATGAAATCGGTTGCGCGTCGCCGCGGCTTCGCCGAGTGCCTCCAAATCGGCGCGATCCAGGATGTGGACGCCCAGGACCGCCGGGCTACCTGCCCAAGCTTCCAGGTCCGACGGGAAGATGCGCGTCCCCGGCTCCCAATAATCCACGCCTTTCAGTCTGGCAATGTCGTAGAGAACGCCGCGCGTCACGATGCCGTTATTCATCGTCAGGATCGAAACCCTCGATGCCCCGCCCTGTTTGGTGACCAGATTCCTGGAATACCCATTCCACATCTTTCCGTCGAAGTCACGTTCGCATCGCGCGCCAGCGATACCGTGAAACCCTCCTTCGCCAGCGCTGCCGCCTGTTTGCGCCTGGCCGGGGTGATCAGGTTCAGGGTTCCCAGTTCATTGTCTTTACCCCAACGTCCCCAGTTGGAGAGCGGTTTGCCAACGCTCGTACTCGGCCTGGTTACCAGGGGGATGGAGAGCGCCCGACTGCGCGCGCATACGTCCTCGGAAACGCCATACTGCTGTCGTGCAGCAGGTGGCATACGTTCAGGACTCCGTTCCGCTTATCCGATCAAGAAGCTGATTGGGCCGTGGACTCAAGCCCGCGATCCCCCGCATGCTACAATTAATCCGTTCCCAGGCCATAGCCATGTTGCTGAGTATTAAGGAGATGGAAGTCCGCAAGTTACCCTTCGCGGAAACGTGGGAACCGAATGGGTTCGATTTTTCGGACTCAGGCGTGATCCAGAAAAGCCCGCTGGTTGCCGAAGGCGTGGCGGAGTTGCTGCCCAACACAGGGGGCGAAGTTCGGGTTCACGGACGGCTCCGGACCGATCTGGAAACCGAGTGCGATCGCTGCCTCGGCCGGGCGTCGTTTCACATCGACGCTCCATTCGACCTTTTCTACCGTCCGCTGGAATCGACGGCGCACGAAGAGGAATTGGCGATCGACGAAGGCGAGGCCGAAATGGGATTCTACGAGTTGCCCGGCCTGAAACTGGAAGACGTAGTGAGGGAGCAGGTGCTGTTGCAGCTTCCCATGCAAAGGGTGTGCAGCGAAGCCTGCAAAGGCATCTGCCCCATCTGCGGCGCGAACCGCAATGAGGTCGACTGCGCGTGCCGGCCCGAATTGGCCGACGACAGATGGATGGCTTTGAAAGATTTACACATTTAAGAGATATTAAAGAGACATTAAGGACGCAGAAATACCATGCCTAATCCGAAACGCAGACACTCCAACGCGCGCACCCAGAACCGCCGCGCGCACGATGCGCTCAGCAAGCCGGCCCACGCCGAGTGCCCCAACTGCCACGAACCCAAAGTGCCGCACCGCGTCTGCCCTCACTGCGGGCAATACAAGGGACGCGAAGTAATCGAAGCCACGACGGAGTGACGATCCAAACCCGCTAACCCTACCCAAATGGTGACCATTGCAGTAGACGCGATGGGGGGCGACAAAGCCCCGGCGCCGGAAGTACAGGGCGCGATAGATGCCGCCAGGGAGTATGGCCATCGGGTCCTTCTTGTCGGCAACGGTCCCGCGGTCGAGCGCGAACTCCAGTCCCACGATTCCGTCAGCGACCTTCCGATCGAGGTGATACACGCTTCCGACCGGATCACCATGGACGACCACGCGGCGAAAGCGGCTCGCGCCAAGAAGGAAAGCTCGATGCACGTCTGCGCGCGCCTGGTTGCTTCCGGCAAGGCGGACGGTTTTCTCTCCGCCGGCAACACGGGCGCTTGCATGGCCATTGCCAAGATGGTGTTCGGCAAAGTCCCCGGTGTCGATCGTCCCGCGCTCACCGGCGTGTTCCCCACTCACAAGGGAACTCCGGTGGTTGTGGTCGACGTCGGCGCGAATGTGGATTGCGAACCCGAGATGCTCCAGCAATTCGGGCTCATGGGAGAAATTTACTCACGGCTGGTGCTCAGGATCAAGCGGCCCCGCGTCGGCCTGCTTTCGATCGGCGAGGAAGAGCACAAAGGCAACTCGCTCACGCGGGACGCCACCCCGCTGCTGAAATCGCTCGGAATCAATTTCATCGGCAATGTCGAAGGACGCGATCTTTTCTCGGGTCGCGTCGATGTGATCGTATGCGACGGTTTCGTCGGCAATGTGGCCCTCAAAGTCAGTGAAGGACTATCGGAGATGATCCGCGGCATGCTGCGCGAGGCGCTGGAGGCCACCGTTACCCGCAAAATCGGCTACGCGCTCTCACGCTCGGCCTACACCGAGTTCAAAAAGAGAGTGGATTACGCCGAGTATGGGGGCGCGCCGCTGCTCGGCGTCAAGGGCGTCTGCATCATTTGTCACGGCCGTTCGGATTCCAATGCCATAAAGAATGCCATCCGCGTCGCGGCGGATTTTGCATCCAGCAACATGAACCAGCGCATCGAAGAAGAGTTGCGCGAATACGCTACAGCGGGGTGATGTCAGAGGTGTTCAAGGTGAGCCGTCTATTGCTGTTGATTGCCGCTGTTCCAAGCCTGGCTTTCGGCCAAAGCGAGAAGTTCAACCACGTGCAATGGAAGTTCACGCTCGATCAATCGTCGGCCGCGCCCGGCGCCGTAGTCCTCGGACATCTCGAAGCCACCGTCGATCCCGAATGGCACATGTACTCGCTGACGACTCCGCCCGGCCCGATCCCGACCACGATCGCAACCGATAACAGCCCGGCCGTCGACAAGGTCGCCATCTTCGAACCCCCGCCGATTCGCAAGTTCGATCCCAATTTCAACGTGGATACGGAAACTTACGAAGGCAGCCAAACCTTCCTCGCCCGCATCCAGCTGAAGAAGGATCTGCAGCCGGGGCCAGTAACGATCACATTTGTGCCGCGCTACCAAACCTGCAGCGGGACTTCCTGCATTCCACCGCGCACGCGGCCAGTGACCGCGACCCTGAACATCGCGGCCGATGCCCCCGCGGCCGCCATCACCATCCCTTCGGGCTACATTGAAGCGAAACCGTCTACGGCGAAACCTGTAACTTCCCTCGCAACAGTCCCCTTAACGACGGATACGAGCAGTCTCGCCGGATTCCTCGCGCTCGCGTTCGGATTCGGCCTCGCGGCGATTTTCACCCCGTGCGTTTTTCCGATGATTCCGATCACCATGTCATACTTCATCGGGCAACGCGGCGGACTCAGGCTGGCGACCACATTTTGCCTTGGCATTATCGTTCTTTTCAGCGCACTCGGCCTCATCCTGACAATTGCTCTCGGACCGGCCGCCGTCGTGCAGCTTGGATCCAATGCCTGGGTCAACGGATTCATCGCGCTGATCTTCTTCGTGTTCGGTTTGAGTCTCCTCGGAGCATTTGAAATCACAATCCCGTCGGGCGTGCTGACAAAGCTCAATACGGCCTCCGGGCAAGGCGGGTTCGCCGGCACGCTGCTCATGGGCCTGACCTTCGCGCTCGCGTCTTTCGCCTGCATCGGACCTTTCATGGGCACTCTGCTGGCGGCTTCAGTGGGAGCCAACAAATTGCGCCCCGTACTGGGAATGGTTTTCTTCGCCAGTGGTCTTGCGCTTCCCTTTTTCCTGCTTGCGCTGTTCCCGAAATATCTGCAGAAGCTGCCGCGCTCCGGCGAATGGCTGGCGCGCGTGAAAGTCGTGATGGGCTTCTTCGTGCTCGCCGGGATGATGAAGTATCTCTACAGCCTCGACGCCGTCCTGCAGACCGGCTTCCTCACCCGCGAGCGTTTTCTGGCCGCGTGGGTGGTGCTCTTCGCGATGGCGGGATTCTACCTGCTGGGGTTCGTTCGTCTTCCGGGCATTGCGCGCGATGCCGAGTTGGGCGTCGGACGGCTGCTGACCGGGATCGTCATTGTCGTCTTCGGACTCAGTCTCGTACCCGGAATGGTCGGCGCCAAACTCGGCGAGCTCGAAGCCTACATCCCGCCGGCCTCGGCAAATTCTTTTGGAGGCGGTGGAAGCGGCGCCGGAGATCTGCCGTGGATTGAGAACGATCTGCAATCCGCTTTCACGAAGGCAAAGGCGGAAGGCAGAACCGTGCTGGTCAACTTCACCGGCTATGCCTGCACCAACTGCCACTGGATGAAGGCGAACATGTTCACGAAGCCCGAAGTGGGCGGCGTGATGAAGAACATGGTGCTGGTGGATCTCTACACGGACGGTACGGATGCCGCTTCGCAAGCCAACCAGAAGCTGGAAGAAGACAAATTTCAAACCGTGGCGATTCCGTTCTATGTGCTCTACGATGCGAACCGGAATGTTCTCGCGACATTCCCGGGTCTGACGAGAAAACCGGAAGAATACCTGGCTTTTCTGAATACGAAGGCCGCTTCAGCAGCGCCGCTCAGTGCCGGTCTGGACGGCACTCCCTTCAAAACCCTCGAAGGCGCGGCACTTTCCACAATGGATTGGAAGGGCAAGGTGGTCGTTCTCAATTACTGGGCTACCTGGTGCGTACCGTGCCGTTCCGAAATTCCCGAGTTCAACAAGATGCATGAAGAACTGGGCGCGAAGGGCGTCGAAGTGGTGGGCATCTCGATGGACGAGGACGGTGCGGAAGCGGTTAAACCCTTCCTGCTGAAGAATCCCATGAAGTACACGGTAGGCCTGGGGTCGGGCTCCATGGATCAGCTGCCGGTAACCGTAGTGCTCGACCGCAACGGAAATACCGTCAAGCGCTTCGACGGTCTCGCCACGCCGGAAGAGATCCGCGCCGCCGTTACCAAAGCTCAAAACGCAGGGTAAGGCACGCCGCTCAGAACTCTTCCACATTGGCTGCGAAACATCTTCCATGAAGAAGAGTCCTGGCGAGGGCGCTGTACTCCGCGAGAATTGACCTTTCAATGTTGGCCACGATCCCTAAGGATTGTCCGGGATAGCGGCTCACCCGAAATTGGAACCGGGGAAGAACGCCGGGCCGACTCACGCAGAAGCTCCGCGGCATAGGCAAGACAGGCCCGGATATCCTGCTCGGTAATGTGCGGATAGCTTTCGAGCACTTGCTCATGGCTCCGCCCGGCGGCGAGGAGGTCCATTACGAACTCTACCGAGATCCGCGTACCGCGAATCACGGGCCTGCTAACCAAAGTCTTCGGGTCAACGACAATGCGGCTGCGCCAGTCCATGAAAGCCTTCTCGTACGGATTGAAAACTGGGGCTTCCGCCCGCGTCTTCGCCAAGCATTTTGCCCGCTGAATTCATTATGACTCCACGCCATCGCGGCGGATCCCTGGTTCATTTGTGCGCTCGACTCGTAGCGTGGGATGATCGACTCACATTTGGCCTGAGCGCTCTCGGACTGTCGAGCCACCGCGGTTCTCTTCCTTTCAGCCTGCAGTGGTATACTCCGCTCCACATGAATCTCACCACTGCCATTGTGCTTCTTGTGGCAGGGATATTGATCGCTGGCGGAATCAAGAATTACTCTGACTTCAACGCCATTTGCAAAGACAGGGGCGGGGCCGGAATTGGAGATTTTCTTGCTGGCTGCCTCGGAACAACTGTGTGGATGATTATACTGGCTGCCATCGTTTCGATAGTTTGGGCTATTCTCCAACGACAGTGAACGGCCAGTGAAGACGCGCAGACCGTCCGTGAGATGGCTAATTCGGACAAGCGAGGCGCAAGGTTATCAGCCGTCGACGGCTCAAGTCACTTGCAGGCTTTCGGGCAGAGGAAAGAACCACGACTGGAGTCGCGGGTCGCGATGGAACCTTCCGAATAATCCCCTACAGGCGGTCCTGCGACTTGGTTATCCCGGTTATCCCGCCCGTGACCTCGTCTGGAGTATTTCGAGGACGCTGTCGGCGTTTTGCGCACGCTAACCTACTTCGAAACCGCCACCGCGTCGATGGCGAAACTTCCATCTACCGATGCGATGCCCTCGAATGGAATGACCGTCACGGTACCGGAAGTCGAGCGAACCTTGCGGGCGAGTTCCCCAATCCCGACCGAGAGCGGATAAATGTTGGTCGCGATCGCATCGGCGGGTTGGATACCAGCTTCGCTTAGATCACGATCAATCCTCCGGAACGCCAGTTTCGCGGCTTTTTCATCCACCCCGAACGCAACCTGCGTGCCCGTGAATGCCAATTTTGGCGCTCTGATATGTCCACCGCGGGCTACCGCTTCACAGCTCGCTTCGGAGCGCACTGGCGTACGTTGAGTCTGGACCAGATCCACGGCCGCCGACGGAAAGCGCGCTGTTATCGCTCCAGGCGTGCCGATTGCACTGACGAAACAACTGACTCTCAGCGCCGTCGTCCCGCCAAGCCGTGATGCCAGTTGATCCAACGCCTTTTCGAGCGAAGCCGCGGTCTGCGCTTCGACGAACATCAGTCCATCGGGATTCACTTCCTTCTTCACCTGAGACACCGTTTCGAGCACGACCTGCGCATTCTCCAGCGGCAAAGCTCCCGCCTGCACCACGCTCACCGAAGGCAATGGCAACTTCTTGTCCGTGAAGACCTCACTGACAATCTGCGGCACGCGGCGCAGGTCGCCGCTGCCGGCCACAAACGCCCGAATATGCACCACAGGCGCGCCGCCATCGGCTTTCAGAATGGCCTTCAGCGCCTCGCGCGTTTGCTGTGAAAGCAATCCTTTTGCGGAGAGCGGCGAAACGTGAAAAACCAGACGGCGGGTCTCGCCCAGCGCCACCATCGGCGGGTCTTTTGGCAGGTCGAGCGTCTGCGTAGTGTCGTCGGGATTTTTCTTTTTTCCCCCGTAGGCGACAGCCAGAAAGAGCAACGCCACGATCGCAACTCGCTGATACGACATCGTTCGATATTTTATCCGGCTGGATCATCCGAATCCTATTGGATGATCTCAGCCAGTCCAAATTGTATGGTATGTTGGATTATTCGAATGGAGATCCGGCCCAGCCTCGATCCGCAATCCGGCGTGCCAATTTACCGCCAATTGGGCGTTTATCTGCAACACCTGATCGAAACGGGCGATCTTCGTTCCGGTGACCGGCTCCCACCAACTCGGGAATTGGCTGGCCAACTTGGACTGAACCGGACTACCATCTCAGCAGCCTATGATCTTCTGGAAACGGTTGGCCTGATCAAAGGCGAGGTAGGGCGAGGCAGCTACGTTTGCGGCGGGCTGGAACGTTCCATCGAACTAATGAACTGGTCCCGCGCGCTCACGAAATCGGTTTCGACCTCCGCGGGAAGCGCTGCCGGCGGCGTCATCAACTTCACCAGCTCGAGGCCATCGGAAAAGCTGTTTCCGATCGAGGAGTTTCGTGAGTGTTGCCGCGAAGTTCTCGAGAGCCGGAACCTGAAAGCCCTTATGCAACTCGGCTCGCCGGGCGGCTACGAACCCTTGCGGCGCTATCTGCTCGATCGGGCGATCCAAAGCGGAATCGCGCGCGAATCCGACGATATTCTCATCACCAACGGATGCCAGCAGGCGCTCGATCTGCTGCGCCGCGCGCTGGTGCGAACGGGCGATAAAGTGGCTCTCGAAGAACCTGTTTATCCCGGATTGAAGAACCTCTTTCTCGAAGCCGGAGCCGAACTGATCGGCATACCGGAAGATGGGGACGGCATCGACTTGTACTCCGTGCAGCGTGCGTTCGAGGCCGGGGCAAGAGTGCTGGTCGTCACTCCCTCATTTCAGAATCCAACCGGCGCCACGATGCCGGCGGCGCATCGCGCGGAGATCTGCCGGATGGCTCGCGCGGCGGGCGTCGCGGTGATCGAGAACGATATCTACAGTGAGCTGACTTACGGTTCCGATAGTTCCCTGCCCCGGCTCAAGCAACTGGATTCGAACGTGATTCTGCTGGGCAGCTTCTCAAAGATCGCTTTTCCCGGCCTGCGGGTCGGCTGGATCATTGCGCCCCGCCCCGTGATCGCCCGCGCCACTGAGCTGAAACAACTCGCCGATCTGCATACCGACCATCTTTCGCAGGCCTTCCTGCTGCGCTTTGCCGAGTCCGGCAAACTGGCGCGGCATCAGGCGGCCGTGATCGCGGCTGCGAAGGAAAAGCTGCGCGCGCTGGATCAATCCTGCCGCCGGTATCTCGCCAACTGTACGTGGAAGGTGCCGGGCGGCGGGATGAATATGTGGATCAATTTACCGGCCGGTCTGGATGCCGTGGCCCTGCGCGGACTGGCGCAGCAGGCCGGCATCGATTATCTGCCGGGAAGATATTTTTCGGTATCGCGGCCCCTCGATTCCGGGCTGCGGCTCAGTTTCGCGGGTCTGGAGCCGAATGAGATTCGCAAAGGAGTCGAAATACTGGGCGCGTTGATTCAGAATGCGGCCAGTGCGCGTGAGGCTCGGGATTCGCATCCCGCGCTCGCGCTGGTTTGAAAATTCTTAGACGAGAGGATGAACATGTTTCTGCAGGACGAACAATTCCGGTTGAAAGTCGGCCTCGCCGAGATGTTGAAAGGCGGCGTCATTATGGACGTCGTAAACGCGGAACAGGCCGTGATCGCGGAAAGGGCGGGCGCGGCCGCGGTGATGGCGCTGGAGCGGGTGCCGTCGGACATACGGAAGGAAGGCGGCGTGGCGCGCATGTCTCCGGTCAGCAAGATAAGAGAAATCATGGCGTCCGTTTCGATTCCGGTGATGGCCAAGGCTCGCATCGGCCACTTCACGGAGGCGCGTATCCTGGAAGCTCTGGGAGTGGATTACATCGACGAGAGCGAAGTGCTGACGCCCGCCGACGAAGAGCACCACATCGCCAAACGGAATTACAAAGTGCCGTTCGTCTGCGGCGCGCGCAATCTCGGCGAGGCGCTGCGGCGCATTGCCGAGGGCGCGGCCATGATTCGAACCAAAGGCGAAGCGGGGTCGGGCAACATCGTGGAAGCGGTGCGGCATATCCGGACCATCATTAAGGAAATGCGCCAGCTCACGGTGCTCGGCAAGGAAGAACTGGTGCATGAGGCGAAGAACCTGGGTGCGCCGCTCGAATTGGTCGAGTGGGTAGCGCAGCATGGCAAACTGCCCGTGCCGAACTTCTCGGCGGGTGGAATAGCAACGCCGGCCGATGCGGCGCTGGTGCTGCAACTGGGCGCCGAAGCGGTGTTCGTCGGATCGGGCATTTTCAAGAGCGAAGATCCGGAAGCGCGCGCGAAGGCAATCGTCAAAGCCACCACATATTTCAACGACCCGGAAAAGCTGTTGGAAGCCAGCGAAGATCTCGGGATGGCGATGCCGGGCCTCGACATCTCGAAACTGCCTGAAGCGGAGTTAATGCAAACGCGGGGCTGGTAGGGACGATTTCGGGAGTGCACCAAGCATGAAAAAGGTCGGGATTCTCGCGCTGCAGGGCGACTTCGAAGCACACGCGAAGGCGATCGAACGCGCGGGCGCGGAACCCGTCCTCGTCCGAACCGCCGAAGGGCTGAAGAGCGTCGACGGACTGGTGATACCGGGAGGTGAGAGCACCACCATGCTCAAGCTCCTCAACTTCATGGACCTCAAGGAACCGCTTCGCCAATTTGCGCGCGAAAAACCGATTTTCGGTACATGCGCGGGGGCGATTCTGCTGGCCAGGGAGGTGCTGAATCCGGCGCAGGAGAGCTTTGGCGCGATCGACCTCACCGTCGAGCGCAATGCCTACGGGCGGCAGATCGACAGCCGGGTCGCGAACATCCATCCGGACGCCGATTTTCAGCAGCGGGCTGGCGCGGGCGATGTGGAAGCGGTGTTCATCCGGGCTCCCATCATTCGGCGCACCGGTCCCGAAGTGAGGGTTTTGGCACAATATGAAGGTGACCCCGTGCTGGTCGAACAAGGCAGGCATCTGGTCGCGACATTTCATCCTGAACTCACGCAGGATTCACGGGTGCACAAGTTATTCCTGAGCAAAATCTGAAACGGGTTCTTTTCGTCTGTATAGGAAACACCTGCCGCAGCCCGATGGCGGAGGCTTTCGCGAATCATTACGGAAGTGATGTCCTCGCGGCATTGAGCTCGGGTCTCGGGCCCACGCCGGGTGTTGCCCGCAACACGGTCCGGGCGATGGCGGAAATGAATATCGACGTATCCGGTCACGTTCCCCGCCTGTACAATCCGTTCGAAGCGGCGGCGTGCGATATCGTGATCAACATGGCGGGATTCGATTTGCCCGGGCCTCAACCGAGGGAAGCGATCGAGTGGCAGGTGAATGACCCGTTTGGCTCTCCGATGGATACTTATCGTGCCGTGCGGAACGATCTGGAACAGCGCGTCATGCGCCTGATTCTGGATTTACGCAAGCGGACGAAACGGTAAGCGTGGCCGCGAGCTTGAAGCAGGCGAGTTTGAAGCAGAGCGCGCACCCGCCTGTTTTCGATGTGTTGGTGCTGGGCGGCGGCAACGCGGGGTTGTGCGCGGCGCTCAGTGCGGCCGAGTTTGGCGCGAGCGTTCTGGTTGTCGAGTGCGCTCCCCCTGAATTCCGCGGCGGAAACAGCAGACATACGCGCAACCTCCGCTGCATGCACGACGCGCCGACGGATGTCCTGACCGGGGCGTACACGGAAAGCGAATATTTCGCGGACCTGATGCGCGTCACCGGTGGAGAATCCGACGAAGCCCTCGCCCGGATGACGATTCAGGAGTCCGCGCCCGCGAGTCGATGGATGAAGAGTTGCGGGGCGCGGTTCCAGCCTGCACTGGGCGGCACCCTGCAACTCGGACGCACCAATGCATTTTTCCTCGGCGGCGGCAAAGCGCTGATGAATGCTTACTACGCCGCTGCACGGGTGCGCGGAATCGAGGTACTCTACAACACGGAAGTTGCAGCGCTTCAGATCGCGGATGGGCACTTCGAAAATGCGACTGTACTGGTGAATGGCGAACCGGCGGAGATTCGCGCGAAGACGCTGGTGGCCGCCGCCGGAGGCTTCGAGGCGAACCTCGACTGGCTGAAGGAAGCTTGGGGGGACGCGGCGCTGAACTTCATTGTACGGGGGACACCCTACAACAAGGGCACGGTGTTGAAACTCCTGTTGAACAACGGCGCGGAGCCAGTGGGTGACGCCACGCAGTGCCATTGCGTTGCCATCGACGGGCGCGCGCCGAAGTTCGACGGCGGAATCGTCACGCGCCTCGACTGTCTGCCGCTGGGGATTGTCGTCAACAAATACGGCGAGCGGTTTTACGACGAGGGCGAAGATCTATGGCCCAAGCGGTACGCAATCTGGGGCAGGCTGGTCGCGCAGCAGCCGGACCAGATCGCCTGGTCGATCATTGACGCGAAGCCCGCGGGCAGATTCATGCCGTCCGTTTTTCCGCCGGTGGAGGCGGATACGATTGAGGGGCTTGCGGCGAAGCTGGGATTGTCGGCGGAACGAGTGACCGAGACCGTGCGGAACTTCAACGACGCGGTTTTGCCGGGCGCATTCGATCACAGCATTTTCGACCACACCAGGCTCGACAGTTGCCGAACGCAGGGATTGAATCCGGATAAGACGAATTGGGCGCAAAAGCTCGACACGCCGCCATTCTTCGCTTATCCGTTGCGTCCGGGGATCACCTTCACCTATCTCGGCGTGAGGGTGGACGAGCGCGCCGCGGTCCTCATGGGCGACGGCCGGCGGTCCGGAAATATTTTCGCGGCCGGGGAGATTATGGCCGGCAATATTCTCGGCAAAGGCTATCTGGCCGGGATCGGCATGACGATTGGAACCGTCTTCGGGAGAGTCGCAGGTCGCGAGGCAGCTCGTGCCATCCACTGATTTGACCCGGGAGGGCGCACGCATCGTGCGCATCTGCAACTCCTGCCGCTACTGCGAAGGCTACTGCGCGGTCTTTCCGGCGATCGAGCGGCGGCAAACGTTTCTCGAAGGCGATCTGAATTACCTCGCCAACCTCTGCCACAACTGCAGCGAATGCTATTACGCGTGCCAGTACGCCCCTCCGCATGAGTTTGCAGTGAATGTGCCAAAGCTTCTTGCGGAGATCAGGGCGAAATCTTATCGACAGTATGCGTGGCCCGGTGCGTTTGCAAACGGAACAGCCGTATCGTCGATCATCGCCGCGTGCGTGATTCTGTCGGTCCTGCTGTCGGGCGGTGTCCCTGCGCAACACGGCGGAGATTTTTACCGGGTGGTGCCTCATGCCGTGATGGTTTGGGCATTCGGCAGTGTCTCCGCTTTCGTGCTCATCGCATTTTGCCTGGGATTCGTTCGATTCTGGCGCAACAGCGGGGAGCGTCCGCGGGAGTTTCTAAACCCCGGTGCGCTGGTAAAGGCCCTCAGGGACATGTTGACGCTGCATTATCTCGATGGCGGTGGAGGTGGATGCTCTTATCCGGGCGAACGGCAATCGCAGTCGCGCCGCTGGCTGCACCATCTCACGTTCTATGGATTCGCGCTGTGCTTCGCTTCGACCACGACTGCGGCTTTCTACCACTACGCGCTTGGATGGAAAGCGCCATACGGTTATTTCAGCCTGCCCGTCATTCTTGGGACATCCGGAGGGATCGCAATGGTAGCCGGCACTCTGGGCTTGCTTTGGCTCAGACAGACACGCAACCCTGAAACGCAGGCGGGTGGGCAATCCGGGATGGACGTCGCGTTCCTGGGACTTCTGTTTTTCGCGAGCGCATCCGGCCTGCTGCTCCTGGCGCTGCGGCAAACGGCGGCCATGGGCATCCTGCTGATCGTGCATCTGGGAATCATTCTCGCTTTGTTTCTGACGCTGCCTTACGGGAAATTCGTACACGCGATTTACCGGTCGGCGGCGCTTGTGAAATATGCGCTCGAGCGCTCACGCGGCGTTCGCCGGTAGCGAGCCGCCGTTCACCGAAAATCGGCTGAATCCGATGCCGCGGCCCATTACTATCGTGAACGAGGTACAGCAATGAGACTCTTCTATCCGGGCCAGATCGCACTGCCATTGATGCTGATTCTTGCCGGCGGGCTCTTTCTGATGAGCCGGTTCGATATCATTCAGGTCGCCCGGTACTGGGACTTGTGGCCGGTCGCGCTGATAGCGGCCGGGCTCGAAGAACTCTATCTCTGGGCCACTTCCGGGGACGACCGATGAACTTCGCCGACTTGCCGCGCGGAAGGCTCGTTGCCTTCATGCTGATCGTTGCGGGAGCGCTCCTCTTTCTCGACAACCTCGGCATACTTCCGATCCAGGACATCCGCGCGTACTGGCCGATCTGGATAGTCATATGGGGCGTGTGGATGCTCGATCGCTGGAGAAACCCCATTGCCGTCATCTGGGCACTGGCCCTTATCGCATGGGGGATTTTACTGATACTCGGCAATCTGCACATCCTGCATGTGACCGGGGGCGTGGGCTGGCCCGTGATGTTGATCGCGTTTGGGGCCACGCTGTTGGTTCGGCCCATGCAGTTCCGTGAATGGCATGAGTACTTTCACATCCCAACGCCGCCGCGTCCGCACGCCCGCGGGGAGAGTTTTTTCGGAAACAGGATGCAGGAGTCCGTAATCTTCCATTCACTGAACCGGCGCGTGGAAACACAGCAATTCGAGGGCGGCAAAGTGGACGCCGTGTTCGGATCCATCGAGCTCGATCTCTCCGGCGCTTCGATTTCATCTCCCGACCGGCGAGCCGAGCTGGATGTGAATGCAGTATTCGGGGGTGTGGAGATCACCGTCCCCCGCACGTGGAAGGTCGTGATGAAAAGCGTGGCGGTTTTTGGCGGGTGCGACGACCAGACGGTCCCGCCAAGACCCGAACCGGGTTTGGAGCCGGTCACCCTGGTGATCACAGGCGGAGCGGTTTTCGGTGGCGTAGAGATCCGTAACTAATGCATCCCCTCCTCCACAACTGGAAAGCGTCGCTGCTGTACCTCGGGGCCTGGTTGCCTTTGGGAGCGATCCT
>Ga0181530_10002602_pt1 | contig 21211 bp, 18 predicted proteins | sample PEATcosm2014_Bin_42_FD_119769 | JGI IMG/M metagenome (GOLD analysis project Ga0181530, IMG submission 119769) | Peatland microbial communities from MTU Mesocosm Facility, Houghton, MI, USA - PEATcosm2014_Bin10_60_metaG | ecosystem: Environmental > Terrestrial > Soil > Wetlands > Peat | place... | reverse complement strand
TGGAAGAATTGCTCTTAAAGAAGGATGCAGGATTGTCTTTCCACGAGGTTTTCGGTCGCGCGTCGTGACTTTGGTTGATGGCGACACGATTTACTTTCTTGGACTGGTTCACGAGCGGCGTCATCCCGATTTCCTGAAGGACCGGCCTGGCAACAACCAGTAGCAGATGTTAAATGTTAAGATGTGACACCGGTGGCTCTGCAAAAAAAGGACCTTGAACAGAAGCAAATGAAGGCAACGAAGACGGAAGCTTTCGCGCTCATGGCGCAAGGGCAGCCTGCCTTCCACGATTTGAGACCCCGGAACCAAGCGCAGTGGAGGGGCCAGGCGGTGGAGCGGTTCACTGGCGGTGCCGAAATGGCGCGGAATAGAGACGGCTCGAATTGGCGGTCTGAAAACTCAGACCGGCTTACAAAAATGTGTCAATAGTGAGGACACCTCGATGACAGCTGGATTGACGCAAACTGCTTGAGGGCACATTTCAAAAAAAAGTCAAGTTTTGAGTTGACCGCTATTCCCGATTTGTTTACAACTTCTCAAATTCTCGTATATTGCATCGGCTTAATTTGAACATGAAAAGCACTGATGAATCGCCGGACTTGGATTTCGATCCCAAGGCTCACACATCTGTCGTGTCCGTTGTGCGCGTGAATACTGACACTCAAAGGACCATTCGCGACGGTTTGGACGAATATCGTCGAGGCGTGGAGACCTTGATGCGCCTGCGCTCCCCTCAAATTATTAGCAATAGTGAACCCATTCATGCCGCTATCTTGTTCGACGTTTTCTTCAAGAATGCTGTTCAGCATGTCAAGATCTTCTGCAAGAGTCTTCGGCAGGATGTTTTCGCGCATGAGTTTGTTCTCGCCTCGGCCATCGACGCAGTCGCTCGACATGTTAACATTTCAATTTTGCTGCAAGACGCGCATCCTGATCGCACACCTTTCTCAGACTGGGCATGCCGAGAAAATGGCGTAATGTTACTTAGGACTGATTCGCAGCTTATTCGGAATGCAGACTTCAACTTTACCTCTATGGACGATTTCGCCTACAGGTTTGAGGAGCACAGGAATCTTGTCCGTGCCACAGCAAGCATGAATCTCCCTAAAGTTGCTAAAGTGTTTGCTGATAAATTTGAAGCGTTTATCGCGCTTCCGCACACGCGACTGGGCGTAAGTTCTACGATCCCAGTCTAATTAGGGCCATGGAACACGACCCTAACGCCGCACGAGCAACTTTCGTGGAACTTGCCTTTGGCATAAACGTCCTTTGGGCTGCATTCGACAAGTTTAGTGCCATCTTCTCAAATTCATTTTCAAAGAAAATGGAGGAGCGAATCGCCAGCGTCCAGGCTTTGGAATCCAAGAGTCGTAATAGTGAAACAAGGCTGACCGCGCTCAAAAAGAAGGTTGCCACGGCTAATGAACACCAGCGCAATTCCCAGCGTGTCACTCTTAATGTGGCTAAAATATTGTCCGTGTCTGCTGCGCTTGCCTGTCTTCCTGTCGTATATTTCGATTTGCTTGACTTACTTGGCAAAAAACTTGGATATTTAGTACTCCCTCTTCCGTCGTATCTTGTTGTATCATTCTTAATTTACTTAGTGGCACGAATTCGCATTTGGTGGATGATGCGTGGATATGCGAACTTCGTGCGGGATTTCGAGGGCAACCCTGCTGAAATTGAACAGAAGTTGAATGCGTTCAACCCTTCCGCAGCAGCGGAGACGCTTGATCCTCCTCAGGCCTCCTCTGACGACCCTAATCGCCTCAAGAAGCCGGAAGGCCCCCACCCCACTCCGCTGGCCTCTAGTGACCAAGCCAACGCTCTATCCAAGCAATTGGCTCCCAGTCCAGAAACTATACCCCCACCTCTCGCTTCTCTGGCAAGATCCTCGATTTGTCCTCGTCATTCGGCACGTCGTATCGTGCAGGACTGTTCATCTTTATTGTCCTCCTCCACAAATTTTAGCGCTGGCCTCGCTGCCATTCGCAGATTGCAGGCGTCTTGGAACCATGACGCTCAACAGGTGACTGTGGTTTTTAACGATACCATCGTTTTGCATCTTGATCCTCAAATGGAGGGTGCCTCTGTAACGTCTTTCTTTGTTGATCGCAGATCTGGCTCCTCAATTTATCCGGCAATGAAGTCTCAAGGCACCGGCCTACGAGTCTTGCAGATCTCCGGATTTCCAAACCGATTCACCGCTATCGCTTTTGCTCAATTCGCCTCCCCCTCCTGCATGATCGTCGCTGAAGCTCATTTCTCCGCGAATATGGCTCCCGACCTCCCTCCGCAGCTTCAGGACAAGGAACTCGCCGTGATTAAACTTCTCGCGCCGCTATCCTCTCCGCCTCTTATTTCGAAGGCTGTTGCAGATGCCCTCCGCATTCACCCGCTTGAGGCAGATAAGATTCTAGAGACGTTGGAAACTCGCGGCTTACTATCCTGTAGTTTCGCTATCGGCTCTCCTTGTTCTTTCACCCTCACAACCGCTGGCCGCACTTACCTCACCCAACTCGGTCTTTTTCGCCAATGATGGTTTTTTCCTCTACGAGCCGGCCTCGACTTTGTTTAACCCGAGCCGGTGTCAGTCCTCCTCACTATTGACACTTTCACAATGCGCAAATTGTTTCAATAGTGAGGGGCCCCTCACGATTGACACAAATCTATTGTTTTCCTTTTTCATGCAACCGGTTGGAAACGCAGGTCCAACTGCCCATCTTGCAGCCGCTCCGCTATCCACTTCAAACTCATCGTCGTTTCCCCGCGCAACCGTTGCGCCAGCTTCACCTTCACCTTATCCCCTTTGCGCATCGGCGCCAACTCCTCTTCTCTCCAGCCCCCCGCATGCAGGAGAGATTGCGGGAACCCCTCTCTCCGGCTCTCTCCCCGCAAGCGGGGCGAGAGAGGCGGGCGCGAAGAGATTTGTCCTGCACCCACCCGCCGGAGTTCCTCCCGCACGATGCGCCCGGCCTCTTGCTCCCCGCTTTCCGGTCCAGGTCGTCCTTGAAAATATCCTCCCGGCGATCTGCACGATTGACGGCGTGGCAAATCGCCCCCGGATACTCCATGCGCAGCTTTGCGGGGCATTGCAGATTACTGCCACCAACCGCGAACCATGTCAATCCATCCAAAAGGCCCCAAATCCTCGCCCAAGGAATTTTTTGAACCGCGAAATACGCGAAATACGCGAAAACTCCAGACCCTTTCCGCCGAAGAAGATGGGGGTTCGCGTATTTCGCGTATTTCGCGGTTCCCTCTTTTTTCGCCTCTTCAGGAATGTTCCGGTGTTTTTTTATTGGCCAATTTGGCTGTTTTCCGTGCGAATCGCCCCCTTTCCATAGGGGAATGGGCGACATCGCGCCGTCTATTCGCATGGGCTGGCGAGCGGCGGCGACGGCCTTCCGAACACCAGTTCGCGTCGCCGCCGGTCGCCACGCGTAACGGACTCGCCCAGCCCATGCGAATAGGCGCGCCGGGAGGGTCCGAACAGCATTTGGACCAATAAAAAAACACCGGAAGATTCCGGAAGAACCCTTTTTTCTTTATTGGCATGGCTTTTGAGTCTGGTCATTTTCGCGGTTTCTGTTGGCGTTCACCTTCTTTAGGCGAGGATTTGGGAAGGCTTGGTCTACAGAGATGCCGCGCCGATGGCGCTTGCCTCAATGCCACTCAGTTGACGGCGGCAACCGCCGCGACGTGGAGGGATGTCATACCGCGCCTGACACGAGAATTAGGCGCGGCCTGACAAGACAAAGAAACTTTCTGCCGCCAAATTAGGGGAGTGTGCAATTATCGCTATTGTGTGAACCGTCTTGCGGGCGGGCTGAGAATTGGCGCCGGCTTGGGCGCGCTGTTGCTTTTGCCCTGGCTGGTCACGGCACACGCCCAGTTGGCCACAAATCCGCCCGCCTCCAGCGTCCCGGCTGGCGAAACTAATGACGACCATCGGGCCGGAGGCCCGACTCTACAACCGTCCTCCGGCATCCTGTCCGGCGCAACCAATGCCGGCCTTTCGCTGGCCGACGCGCGGCGCACGGCCCTGGAGCGGAACTGGGATTTGCTGGCGGCCAAGAGCGGCATTGACGCAGCCACGGCCCAATTGATCGTGTCAAAAGAATTCCCAAATCCATCCGCATCGCTTTCCATTGCCAAGATCGGAACGCATGAGGCGGCGACGATTCTGGGCAACAGTCTCTGGGAGCGCAGCTATGACAGCATCGCCGCCATCAACCAGCTTATCGAGATCGGCGGCAAACGGCACGACCGCCAGATCGCCGCGCGGGCCGGTGTGCGGGGCGCAAAAGCCCGCTTCTACGACGCCCGGCGAACCTTGGATCAGGGAGTTACCAAGGCCTATATCGCCGCCCTCCTCGCCGCCGAAAACGCGCGGGTGCTGGCCGAATCCGCCAAATACATGCGGCAGGAAGCCGACATTGCGCAAACGCAGTTTAATGCCGGGGACATCTCGGAGGCGGACAAGAAGACGCTGGAGATCAACGCCGCGCAATTTGAACTGCAATCCACGACGGCCGAGGCGGCAGCCAGGCAGGCCCGCATTGCCGTGGAAGTTCTGATGGGTGTCAAGCAGCCAACTGGAAATTGGACACCGGCGGATTCCCTGGAAGCCCTGACGGATGTTTCCGTTGCGCCGCCGCCGGAAGCCAGCCCCGGCGCAGTCCGCCCGGATGTGCTGGCGGCGGAAGCGGATTTGCAAGGCGGCCAGGCCCAGCTTCAATTGCAGAAGGCCATGCGGATTCCCGACCCGGCCATTTTGATCGGCGCCGAACACAATCCGCCCGGAGGCGGTCCTGCCGTGGACACGTTTCTTTTCGGCCTCTCCTTCCCCCTGCCGCTCTGGAATCAGAACGGCGGCAACATCAAAGCGGCGCAAGCGGCGGTGGACCAATTCGGGGACGCGCTTGGAAAGATCAAGGCCCAGGCGGCGGCGGACATCGCGAGCGCCGAGATCGCTTATGACGAAGCGCGGGAATCCTGGCTGCGGTATCGGGACGAACTGGCGCCCAAATCCGCGCAAGTCCGGGAGTCGGTTCGATTCAAGTATGAACGGGGCGCGGCCACCTTGGTGGATTTGCTCAACGCCGAGCAAACCGACAACACCATCCGGCTGGCCCTCGCGCAAGCCATGAACGACACCGCCAGCACCGCCGCCGATCTGATCGCCGCGCGAACGGTGACTACCGAAACAGATCTGAATTTATGGAAGTGACGCGGATTTTTGACCGGATATTTCATATCGCCGGCGGAACATGCCACCTACGGAAAGGTAGGGCGGCGCTGCCGCGCCGCCCTGAATTGGGGCGAAGCAGCAGCTTCGCCCTACCTGGCTATGAAATAGCCCGGTTCACTCTTGCGGCGCTTCTCGCTTTGACCGGCTGCCGGAAGGAAGAGCAGCCGATGCCCGAACCGCCCGCGCCCACGGTGGAGGGAGAGACTGTTACGTATGTCACCAATGCCCCGCAACTGGCGTTTATCACCGCGCAAGCCGCCGAGCCGCGAACCGCGGCGGTCACGCACCTGACCGGCCGCCTCTGCTGGAATGACGACCAGACCGTCCGCGTCTTTACCCCCGTGGCGGGCCGCGTGACCGCCCTGCGCGCCGACCTGGGCGATGCCATCGCGGCGGGCGCGACATTGGCGGAGATTGACTCGCCGGATTTCAGCCAGGCGCTGGCCAGCGCGCGCACGGCGGCGGGCAATCTGGCGGCGGCGGACAAGGCCTTCACCCGCAGCAAGGAGTTGAAGCAGAACGGGGCCGCCGCCCAAAAGGACGTGGAAGCCGCCGAAGCCGCTTATGTCGCCGCGCTGGCCGAGCGGGACCGGGCGGAGTCCGTTTTGGCCAACTACGGCGGGAACGATCACAGCAGCAATTCGCTTTACATCTTGCGCAGCCCTTTGGCGGGAGTGCTGGTGGAAAAGAACATCAATCCCGGCCAGGAACTCCGCGCCGATCTCATGCTCGCCAACGCCCCCAATTTGTTCGCCCCCATTTTTGTCATCAGCGACCCGGCCAAGCTCTGGCTGCAACTGGATGTGGCGGAGCCGGACCTGGCTTCCTTGCGGCCCGGCCAGCAACTCCGCGTCTGGTCCACCAACGCCCTGCCGGGCCGGGTTTTTGAAGGGACGATTGACAAGATCGCGGACACGCTCGACCCGCTGACCCGCACCGTCAAGGTGCGCGGCTCTGTCAACAACCCGGACAAGCTGCTCAAGGCGGAAATGTACGTGCTGGCCGATATCCTGGCCGGCCCGGCCGCCGCGGCGCAGGCGGGCGTGGACGTGTCCGCCAAGGCGCTCTTCATGAAGGGCGGCGACTCCTACGTTTTCCTCGAAGAATCGCCGGGCCGTTTTCACCGGGTGCGCGTCAAAGTCGGCGTGGAAAAAGACAACCGCGTCCCGGTGCTGGAAGGCGTCAGCGCGGGCCAAAAAGTGGTCATTGAAGGCGCGCTCCTGTTGCAAGCCGTATTGGAGCCGGCGTCATGATTGGAAGGCTTGCCAGCGCCGTTTTGCATCATCGCGCCATTGTGCTGGCGCTGACGGCGGTGTTTTTGCTGGCGGGCGCGAACGCCTTTCGCGAATTGCCCGTGGAGGCCTACCCGGATGTCACCAATGTTTCCGTCCAGGTCATCACGCTGTTTCCTGGACACGCGGCCGAGGAGGTGGAGCGGCTGGTGACCATCCCGATTGAGAACGTGATGAACGGCATCCCCCAGCGGGTTTCCATGCGCTCCATTTCGTTGTTTGGATTATCGCAGATCACTCTGGTTTTTGAGGATGACGCGAAGAACGAGGTCGTCCGCAACCTGGCCAGCCAGCTTCTGGCCACCGCCGCCCTGCCGCCGGGCGTCCAGCCCAGCCTTTCGCCCGACGCGACGCCGATTGGCGAAGTGTACCGCTACAGCCTGCGCGCCCCCGAGGGCTTTCCGCCGGAGGAAGTCCGCGCGCTGGAAGATTGGGTGGTGGAAAAGAAATTCCGCTCCGTGCCGGGCGTGGTGGACATCAATCCGTTTGGCGGCCTGACCAAGCAATATCAAGTGCTGGTGGACCCGCTCAAGCTCAAGTCTTACAATCTGTCCTTGCAACAAGTTTTCACCGCGTTGTCCAACGGCAACGCCAACGCCGGCGGCTCTTACGTCGAGCACGGCTCCGAGCTGTACGTCGTGCGCGGGCTGGGGATGATCTCCAGCGTCGCCGACATCGAGGGCATCGCGGTGGACACCCGCAACGGCACGCCCATCCGCATCCGCGACATCGGCACGGTCGTCATCGGCCACGCCGTCCGCCTCGGCCGCGTGGGGCGAACCGAGGGGACCCGCGATGAAGATGATGTGGCCGAGGGAATTGTCGTGATGCGCCGGGGCGAAAACCCGCTCGAAGTCTGCCGCCGCATCGAGAAAATGGCGGATGAAATCAACCGGCGCTATCTTCCCGACGGGGTCAAGCTGGTGATGTATTACGACCGCACGGCGCTGACCAACCGCACGCTCCACACGGTCCGGGAAAACATGCTCGCCGGCATCGGCCTGGTGCTGGCGGTGCTGGTTCTGTTTCTGGGGCCGGGCAACTGGCGCTCCGCCCTGGTGGTGGCGCTGGCGGTGCCCTTCGCGCTGCTGGGCGCCTTTCTGCTGCTGGATTTGCGCGGCATCCCGGCGAACCTGATTTCCATGGGCGCGATTGACTTCGGCATCATCGTGGATTCCTCGGTCGTCATTGTCGAGAACCTGTTGCGCATCCTCGAGGCGCGCAAGGGCAAAATCCGCTCGCTGCGCGCGGCCATCGTCGAAGCCGTTTCCGAAATGGGCCGGCCGATTTTGTTTTCCAAGATCATATTGTTGACGGCATTTATTCCGCTGTACACCTTGCAGCGCGTGGAAGGGCGGATTTTCAAACCGATGGCCCTGACCCTCACCTTCGCGCTGGCGGCCGGAACCGTCTTCGCCATTTTCGTCGTGCCGGCCCTGGCCAGCTTTGCGGCGGGCCGGCGGATTGCCGCCCGCGAGTCCTGGATTGTGCGGTGGCTCGTGCGCCTCTACCGGCCGGCGCTCAATTTCGCCCTCAAAACGCCCGCGCCGGTCTATGCCGCCGCCTTGTTGCTGCTCATTGGCGGCGGCGTCTGCTATTCCTTCCTCGGCAGCGAATTCTTGCCCAAGCTGGACGAGGGCGACCTTTGGGTCCGCACCTTCGCCCCGCAATCCATTTCCCCGTCCGAATCGGCCGCCATCACCCAAAATGTGCGCCGCCGGCTCGCCGCCTTTCCCGAAGTCCGCTACGTCGTCAGCCAGCTTGGCCGGCCCGATGACGGCACCGACGTCAATGGCTGGGATGTCACCGAATACAGCGTGGGCTTGACTGCGCGCGAGCAGTGGAAAACCGCCCACGACCGCGACGCCCTCTGCGAAGCGATGGCCCGGAACCTCCGCGAAATTCCCGGCATCCAATCCCAATTCAGCCAATACATCGAAGACAACGTCAACGAAGCCGTTTCCGGCGTGAAGAGCGAGCTGGCCATCAAATTGTTCGGCGACGATCCCGTCAAACTCCAGGCCATCGCCGATCAAATCGTCACCAACATCCAAAAAGTGCCCGGGGCGGCCGACGTGGGGGCCGATCTGTTGCTGGGCCAGCCGCAAATCCAGATCGCCATTGATCGCGACGCCATTACCCGCTACGGCCTCGCCGTGGCCGACATGCAGACAGTTGTAGCCACCGCCATCGGCGGCCAAGCCGCCACCCAGGTCATGGAAGGCGAGCGCACCTTTGACCTCGTCGTCAAACTCGCGCCCAAAGCCGTGGCGGACGTGGACTCCATCCGCGCCATCCCGGTCTTTGGCTCCGGCGGCGAGCGGCTGACCTTGGGAGACTTGGCGACCGTCAGCGTCAAGGCGGGATTGTCCCGAATCGAGCGCGAAGAGAACGAGCGGCGGACCGCCATCAAACTTTCCGTGCGCGACCGCGACCTGGCATCGGTAGTTGCCGAAGCCCAGCGCAACGTGGACGCCGCCGTCCGCCTGCCCGCCGGTTACCGGCTCGAATGGACCGGCTCCTTTGAGAACGAACAGCGCGCGGAAAAGCGCCTGGCCGTCATCGTGCCGCTGACCATCGCCGCCATATTCTTCCTGCTGTTCGTGGCCTTTGATTCCGCCAAACTGGCCGTCTCCGTTCTATTGACAGTTCCCTTTTCCGCCGTGGGCGGCCTGATGGCCCTGCTGTTCGGCGGATTAAACATGTCCGTAGCCGCGCTGGTTGGGTTTGTCGCGCTCTTTGGCGTTTCCATCCAAAACAGCGTGATCCTGGTGACGCGCATTCGCGAATTGCGCCGCGAAGAGACCGATTTAAAAGCCGCGATCATGGAAGGCGCCGCCTCGCGCGTGCGCCCGATGGTAATGACCGCCCTGATGGCCCTGCTGGGCCTGTTGCCGATGGCCATCTCCACCGGCGTCGGCGCCGAGACCGCCCGCCCCTTTGCCGTAGTCATCATCGGCGGCCTGATCACCGGCACCATCCTGACCCTGTTCATCCTCCCGCTCCTCTACCCCATTTTCGAATCCAAGCCCACGCCGCCCAACCACGAGACCGATCCCCTTTAGCGGCGGTCTATGACCGTCGCTCGAATCTTGAAAACAATCAGCAACGCTTCCAAGGAACCCGGAAGGGACGAGAAGGACGAAAGGGACGAAAGGGACCCATGGCACGAGATTTATCCTCCAATATATTGAGGATTCCTTGGCACAATGAACCACCTGTGGTGGTTGGCGTCTCCCGCGGAGCCGAACCTCAATTCCACCCCGGCAGGGGAAAGGCGCTGTGCCATGCGTCCCTTGGGTCCCTTGGGTCCCTTTCGTCCCTTTCGGGTTCCGTGGAAGCGCAAAAGCACCGTGAACCCCGCCTCCGGTTGGGAAGGTGACACCAACCCAGGCGCGCGTCACTTTTCAACTGCTTTCAATGGCGTGGGGCCGCGCGCCGGATGGCCCGCCTCGTAGAGTTTGATTTCCTCCTGCAAGGCGCCCGCCAATTGGTTTTGCCGCATCGCTTGAGCCTGCGCGAGCGCCTTTCGGGCTGCGGCGAGCGCATCGCCAAAACGTCCCGCCTCCGCATAAGCGGCCCCCATGCTGCGCAGGATGATGGGATTCCCGCCTCCTGTCAACTGATTGGCCTCTTCAGCCAGGGCAACGGCTTTTGGGCCGTCGCGCAGCGAGTCATCCGCCGCCGTCGCCAAAAGGGAGGCCAGATTGTTCAGAATTTGCGGTTGAGCCGGGTTGAGGTCGAGAGACTTTTGCCAGGATTGCGCCGCTTCCTTCAATCGGCCGCTGTTGAAGCAGACCATGCCCAACCCGGCCCAGCCGTCCGCAAAGCCCGGGCGGAGAGCGGTGGATTGCCGGTAACAGGCAATGGCTTCCGGGAACTGGCCCTTCGCGGCGGATTCCATTCCCATTTTATACCAACTCTCCACAGGATCAGCCGGCAGGGCAACGGTCTTTTGGAAGCAGGCCATCGCTTCGTCAAACTTCCCGGCGAGAAGCAGCGCCCGCCCCAAATTGCGCATGGCTTGCGGAAGATCGGGGCGAAGCGCCAGGGCCTTTCGGAAGGGCGCGACCGCTTCGGAGGCCTCTCCGTTCTGCATCTGCGCAATGCCGAGATTCTCGAAGGCCTCCCCGTCGTCGGGCTGGATTTCCAGAGCCTTTCTAAATTGCGCGATGGCTTCAACCAACTCGCCTTTTTGCGCGAGCAATATGCCGAGGTTAATGCGGGCCGGCTCGTAATTGGGCCGGAGAAAAACGGCCTTCCGATATTCCGCAATGGCTCCCGCCGCATCTCCATTCTCGCGCAATACGTGGGCGAGATTATCGTGCGCCTCCCCATAATCCGGATTCAGCGCCAGCGCCGCTTTGAAATGGAGCGCGGCTTCCTGGGGCTTGTTTTGGTCCAGCAGCAGCGCCCCAAGATCGTTGTGCGCCAGCCACGAGGACGGGTTCTTTTCCAAAGTCGCCTCCCAGAGCGTTTCCGCGCTGGCGTACTCCCGGCACTGATTCCAGGTCAGCCCGCCCAGAATGGCCAGTAACATCACCCACCCCGGCGTTTTCAGAAGAGGATGATGTTGGGTTAGCCGGCTCAAGCCGCGCTCCATTCCCGCCGCCGCCAACGCCAGCGGACCCAGGCACGCCACATACTGGTAGTGATCCGCCACAAATGTAAAACGAAACGTATAAAGCATGATGAACCCCAGCACCGGACTTAACGTCACCGCAAAAAACACCGCCGCCGCCACCCCGCCCCGCCCCATCCAATGCCGCGTCCGCCACAGCACCCAACCCAAAGCCGCCAACGCCGCCAGCCAGCCATACGCCCACGGGTCCGAAGCCGAAATCCGCCAGCGCGGATAACTGAACGTCAAATGGGCCGGCCACAGCAGTTTGCCCGCATAAAACCAGAGCGCGCGGCCGGCAATGAGCACCCGCTCCAGCGGGCCGATGCCAAAGGCCGAACCCTCCGTGCCTATATGGAACCGCTCCCACCACACGGTGACCAGTCCCATGGCCACGCCCATTCCCGCAAAGGGGGCGGCCTGCGCCCAACGCCGCCGGCCAATCGGCTCTTTCTGCAGCCACAACACCAAAAGCAGCGCCGCCGGCAGCGTGCAGGCCGTCGTCTTGGCCGCCAGCGCCAGCCCGTAGAACAGCAAAGCCAGCCCGTACCAGCGCCAGGGCCGCTTGGCGCCAGGCTCCACGAATCTCACCCAGGCCAGCAGCGTCAGCAGGAAGAAAAAGCCCATCAGCACGTTCTTGCGCTCCGTAATCCAGGCCACCGATTCCACCTGGACGGGATGAAGCGCAAACAGCGCCCCCGCCAGCCAGGCCCCCGGCACGCGCAGCCGCAGCAGCAACCGCCAGACCAGCACCGCATTGGCCGCATGGAGAAGAACATTGACGGCATGATAACCGGCCGGTTGAAAACCCCACAAAAGATGCTCCACATAAAACGTGCTGTAAGTCAGCGGAAAATACTGCGACGGCGAATCGAGCGAAAACCAGAACCGCCATAAACCATTGGACGCCGTGAGCAGGCGGTTCTGGGTCACGTAAATATCATCGTCCCAAATATAGCCCGCGCGCCAGACCGGAAGGTAGGCCATCAGCGTCATGCCCAACAACGCCAGCCCCCAAAGCCAGTCGCGCGGGACGGACTGGGGCTGGTCGGGCCTCGGTTTCTTGTTGACTTTAGGGCCGCCTTTCATTTGCGTCAGCGAAAGGCGCGATCAATGGGATTCCTATCTCACCTTTCTTGTCGCCTCCCACTATAGCTGAAACTCCGCCTTTGGCCATTCTTTACGGAAAATTGGGGACATTCTGTTCCTTTGATCCGCGTACAACAAAGGCGGATGCTTTGGTCCATGCTGAATCTCGATCAATTGCAGGTTGCCGTTGCCGCCGCCAAGCGGCACTTCGACCTGATTGCGGCGAACCACCCCGATTTGAAAGACAAATTAACATCACAAACACCCGAATCCGGCAGTCTGTTTGGGGAGCGCGACCGTCCCGCTCGCCGTGGCAGGCGTCCCGCCTGGCACTGTCCATGATTGCGGATTGCGGAATGGCCGCGAAAATGCTCAAAAGGCACAAAAGACAATTTTGATTTTGCGCTTTTTGCGCTTCTTTGCGGCTAAACTTCGTTGCGGATGTCGTCTTGCGGGTTGGGGATTGCCGCCAAAAGACGCACGAGGGCCAGGCGGCCACCCGCAACCGAAGGAATTGAACCATCCCGATTCGGAATCGGGATGGTAAGAATCTCTGTTCGTCGTGTCCGTTCGTGTCCTTTCGTCGTTGACTGGGCGGGCGGGAGGCGGCAAGCTCCCGACATGGCGCCAAAAAACTATCCTCGCGTAAACCGTATGCGAGCGGCTGGAGATGGGGTCGTGAAACTCCCTCCCACGGCGGCATTATGAACATCGCCAAACGAAATGTTGAAATGTTGGGAATCGGCCCGCTTACAGCAGACCAAAGCAGACTTTGAAATCGGCTTTCTTCTATACAAATGCAATCAAGGCACCACCTCTAGAATGCGGTAAAATGTCGAAGAGTCAATAATTGGAACAGTGAAACCTCCGACGGTCCCGTCGCCCAGCGTTGGCGCCGATATGGACTGCCAAGCCGCGCCGGCAGTGGAACTCAAGCTTTGGAGAATGTACAAGGTGCCTGGAGTGCTTTGAAACAAAAAGTTGAAGGTCTGGCCGATGACTAGCGGCCGGAAAAGCAGCGGCTGGTCAGAAATCCAAAACCCGGTTTGCAGCGAAAAACGTTTGCTTGTCAAGGCTCCGGGAACCGGCGGAGTCACGCTTCCACCGAGCTTAAAACGCCCGCTGGTGCTGAAGGTTGCCCCTCCTCCGTCAACCACGCTGTTCACCATTGTGAACCGTTGGCTGCCTTGCCCATCAATCGTGCAAAGCAACAAAACAACCATCAATAACAAGGACCTAGAAAACAACATATATATGAATGCTTTCATCTACAGAGTACATTATTGTGGACCAATCGCGATAAAGTCCAGTGTCGGAGGCAAGTTTGTTATGATCGTTCCGGACGGATAAGTTCCTAATTCCATCCAGCCGGGGTTACCATATACGCTGTTCGTGACGAATGCGTTGGTGAAGATAGTATTCAAGGGAAGAGCGTCTCCTACGACGAACCCAGAAGGACTCGATTGCAGCACTGTCGCACGCCCTGGCATGGATTCCGTGTCGTCGGAGGTCAACGAATAAAACCAGTTAGCAGCGCCGCTAATTGTAACGGAAGGCTGGGACGCAAATGACTGCAAGAAGTTGACACAGTAATAACCAAAGAGGCTAACATGGCCAAAGTACCAGGAATTATCATTTACATTTGTTAGAACCAGGGAGGATGCAAAGCCGCTCCCTGCCGCAATCGTCCCATCGCGATTGATGGACCCCCGAATGATCTTAAGATTGGTTTCTCCGCCGACTGTTGCATTGGAATTTGACGCGACATTGAACGCCAGTGATGCCAGCGGCACCGGAGTGATTCGTTGACGTGGGGACAAAGTCTCGCCGTCAATTTGAACGTCCAGCCAATATGGCCCGGCATTTGTGAGGAAGGTCTGCGCGCCAAAATCCAGGACTGTAGTGAAGTATCCGTTCGCCGGGGTGGTAACATTGCTTATTGCGTCCCCGATTTGATTGCCATCGGTGATTGAATCGTAAAGTGTAAAGACATTGGTGTACGGGCCGTTGGCGTTGGTGGAGGTGTCGCGCATGTAGCCCTGATAGGTAAAAGCAGTTGGGCTCTGACCCCAAGCGCTGTTCTCAGTTATTAGAGCAACCAAACTTATGCAGGAAGCACTGATTAGAACGAGTTTTATTATTGATTTCCAAGACATATTCGTTTTCGTGTTCATCTTTACACCGTCTTGATATTTTTGCGCACAAGGGCTGTCACCTTCGTCTTTACGGGTAACTTGCGGCTTTGCATGGTTATGATCACCCCATATTCCATGTAAGAGGAGGCGTTGGATTCAAGTGATCACGACTAACACACAACACAACTGCCTCTTTCCCACGCTCTTGACTCTGTTCGCAGCACCGATGCACAGCATAATCACAAGAGGAATATGTCACCGATTTTTCAATTTGCAAGCCACTTGTTGGAGACACTCAAACTTTTCAGTTTTCGTAATATTATGGGCTTTTCAAAGTCAGATTTTCTAATTTTACTGGCATCCAAAGGGCAAGTGTCAGTTCGCATTATTTAAAATGCGATAGTACGTGGTTGAGCGGGCACGAGTCTGGGTGTCATCAAGGTTATCAAAGCCGGAATAGGGAATTGTATTCATTATTCCGCTTTCCGGGCTTGACCGCTGGCTCACATTTACGAGGGCGTCGTCCAAACCCTTCGCCGGTTCCAGGAGGAAGCCAGAAGTCAGAGGCCCGAAGTCAGAGGTCGGTGGTCGGAGATCAGGCCGAGTCACGGCGCGACAGAACCCTACCGTCAAGGCCAATCCGCAATCCGAAATTGAGGGAATGAAAACATCTGAACAGGAGAAAACAGAGACAACAGAGAATTCGCCCTCTGACTATCTCCGTTTCCTCCGTTTCCTGTTCAAAAATCCGCAATCCGGACTCCGCAATCGCATGAAAACTCTTTAACCACAAAGAACACAAAGAGCACAGCGCGGCCAGCCGCAACCACAGGGAGGACGGAGGATGGAAAAGCCGGAAGAAAAGTCAGGGGAATGTAGGTCAGGGGAATAATCGTCAAAACGCATTTTCCCATTCCCTTGACAATCATTCCCCTGACTTTGCCTTGGAGAATGTGTTCAAGCGCGTGGGCGGGCGGAAAATCTTCGCGAAACTGCGCGATTCTGAGGGATTGCAGTACAAAGAGAGGTTCCGTCTTTGCGTTCTTTGCACCACTACAAGAAAAAGTCCTTCATTTCCGCAGAGATTTTACCACGGATTACACGGATTACACGGATGGGAAACGGAAGAGGAAATGCGGAAAACAGGATTTGTTTATCCGTGTAATCCGTGTAATCCGTGGTTCTATTCTTTGGTTGCGGCTTTGCCGCTCCGTGTTCTTTGCGTTCTTTGCGGTTAAATCCCCATTCCGTATTCTGCAGTCCGCCGAGGCAAAGAGGAACCACGGATGGACACGGATGAACACGGATGGGAAGACTTTCTCTTTATCCGCGTTCATCCGCGGTTCAAATCCGCAATTCGCAATTCGCAATCCGCAGTCGAGTCACGGCTCGAACTTGCCTTGTTACCGCGCGTTCAAGGCGGCCAGGGTGCGCTCGCAAATCTCTTCCGGCGCGCCCATCGCCGGCACGTTCACCAGCAGGCCGCGCCGCTCGTAAAAATCTGTCAGCGGCTTGGTGCTCTTCTGGTAGGCCGCCATCCGCACGCGCACGGATTCCTCCTTGTCATCCTCGCGCTGATACAGCTTGCCCCCGCAATTGTCGCAGATGCCCGGCTTTTTGGGCGGACGCGCCGCCTCGTGATACACCGCCTTGCAACCCGGACACGTTCGCCGCCCGCTCAGTCGGGCCACAATGACATCCAGCGGCAAATCATAATTGATAACGGCTGTAAGCGCGCGCCGCTCCCATTTCAACAGGTTCTCCAGCGCCTCCGCCTGGACGACGGTCCTCGGAAATCCGTCCAGCAAAAACCCGCCCCGGCAGCGCAGGCACCGGGACCGCTCCCGCACCAGCTCCAGCACGGTCTCGTCCTGGACCAGTTCCCCCCGCGACATGGCGATGATGGCCGTTTGCATCGCCGGGCTGATCTGCTCCTTGGGGAGAGTTTTCGCGGCGCGGAACACGTCGCCGGTCGAAAGATGACAAGCCCCGAGCCGCAGGACGAGCAGCTCGGCCTGGGTTCCCTTTCCAACCCCCGGCGCGCCCAGCAGGATGAGACGGTAGATGTGCAGCGGCGGCGGCGGCAAAGGCGCGCAAAGGGCGTCGCCGCCCCGGATCCATGCGGCCCGGTTACGTTCGTCAATCATAATGTTTTTCTTTGTTTGATGTTGTTAAATTCTCTCACGAACTGCCGATCAGCATCCCCACCAGAAAAACCAGCAGGCCGCCGAGCACCACCTGGAGCGTCGCGGTCGGCCACGGCGAGTCCATGAACTTGTGGCGGATCCAGGCGATGACGCCCAACTCCACGCACACCACGGACAGCGCCACGCTCGTGGCAATGTGAATATTCCCTATCAAGAATGGCATCGTGTGCCCCAGGCCGCCCGCCGCGGTCATCGCCCCGCACACCCAGCCGCGCGCCCAGGGATGTCCCCGCCCGGTCAGCGTTCCGTCGTCCGACAGCGCCTCGGCAAAGCCCATGCTGATGCCGGCGCCGACGCTGGCGGCCAGTCCGACCAGGAAAGTTTTCCCGCTGTCGCCGGTGGCAAATCTGGCCGCGAACAACGGGGCGAGAGTGGAGACCGAGCCGTCCATGAGGCCGGCGAGACCCGGCTGGATGACTTGCAACGCGAAGCGCCGTTTTTCGTGGTCAATTTCCGCCTGGCTCAATCGCGTCTGGCCGAGTTCGACGGCGCGTTGCGCGTGGTGCCGTTCTTCGGCGGCCAAATCTCCGAGGAGTTGCCGGATGCCGGCATCGGTCGCGCGCTGGGCCGTGACCTCGTAAAACCGCTCGGTCTCCAGCTCCATCAGTTCGGCCGCCTTGCGCGCGGCCTTCAAACTGAGCGGCCGTTCGAGCCAGACGGGGCGGCGCTTGATGAAGCCGCGGACGTCTTCGCGCCGGACCAGGGGCCTATGCTCGCCAAAACGGGTTTGATAAAGGTCCAGCAGGCGGCGGCCATGCCCTTCCTCGTCGGCGCGCAGCTTGACGAACTCCGCGGCCTGGACAGGATAATGTTCGCGCAACCCTTCGGCGAAGTTGTCATAAACCTTCGCGTCCTCTTCCTCCAGCGCGATGGCCAGCGAAAGAATCTCCCGTTCGTTCAGACTTTCAAAGCTGCGCACGTTTCGTTTCTCCAGGTTCGCCCTGGCTGGCGGGCGCTGTGGGCGCCGAAGCCGCTCCGGGCGCCGCGCCCGGCTTTTCGCCGGTTAGGGCCGGATCGAGCGGATGTTCCTCTTCCAGCCATTCCCGCGAGACACGGCCATCCAGGACGGCACGGTTCAAAGGATACACGTCCGGATCGAAAATGACATGGTAAAAATGCCACACCAAAATCGCCAGGCAAGCCAGGATCGCTTCGTAATAATGAACCGTCGTGGCCACATCCACCACCCACCGCGGCAGAAACCGCGTCACTTCCATCTTGAACCAGATCATCAGGCCGGTCGCGCCCATGAGAATCGTCCCCCACACCACGGCCCAATACTCCATCTTCTCCGCGTAGCCGAACCGCCCGAACTTCGGTTTGACGCCGCCCAGGCCGGCCAGCCGCCGCGCGTTGGCCGCCGCGTCCCGCGCGTCCTTGAGGCCGGGCAACATATCCTTGACAAGCCGGCGCCCCTCCCGGCTGGCGGAGATGTAGCCCAAGTGATACAGCCCCGTCAGCAGCAGCACAACCCCCGCGATGCGATGACTCCACCGCCGGATATTTTCGTCCATCCCCAGCGAATGCGCCACCCACGAATCGGGAAACTTGAGCGCAAACCCCGTCCAGGCCAGCGCGATAAAACTGGCCGCGAGGAGGAAATGCTGCCGGCGTTGCGCGGCATCCATCCGCACCAGCGTCCGTTCCGTCCGGTGCTGGAGCGCCGCCGCCTTGCGTCCGAAGATCAGCGCGTTGTGGGCCGCCATCAGCCCGATGACCACAAATATCATCGCGATATAGACGCGCCGCACCCACCAGTTGATCCGCTCGCCCAATTGCCCGTTCCCGCCCGCCGTGTCCGTGTCCAGATGCACCTTGCTTTGGGCGAAATTGGCGCCCGCCCCGACGTGGCATTTGCCGCACGTCGCCGCCAGGTTGTCCTTGTAAATGGTCGAACGCGGGTCCGAGGAGGGGAGGACGAGATGGAAACCGTGGCAACTGCCGCAATTGGCGGCGCGGGTCGAGCCGTTTTGCGCCGCCAGCCCGTGGTAACTCTCGAAGAAGGTCTTCACCCGGTCGGCCGGCAGATTATATTTGGTGTTGAGCCTTTCGGAGGCGTGGCACTTGCTGCAAATCTCCTGCGAAATTTTCAGCGACGAGCTTCCGCGCAGCGCCTCGATCTTGTGTTCCGAATGGCAATCCGTGCAAGTCGCCGCGTCGCGCCGCCCCGCCGCCACCGCCTTGCCGTGGACGCTTTCGATCACGTCTTTAGCCTCCTGTTCATGGCATTGCCCGCAAGTCTTTGCGAGGTTGGAAAAATTCAGCGGCGACAGCGGGGAGCCGGGGGGCAGCACGCCGTGGGAGCCGTGGCAATCGGCGCAACCCGGGGCGCGATGCGTCCCGGCGCGGGTCCCGTCGCGAAGCGCCACGCCATGCACGCTGGCGGTGTAACTGAGGGACGGCTCCAAGTGGCATCGCGCGCAATCCACCGTCCGCGGGGCCAGGTGGTCGTCGGGATGCTTGTCCGTGATGTCGTTGTGGCAACTGGCGCAGGAATTGGTGCGATGGACCGAGGCCGCCAGCACCGCCGGATCCGCAAAAAGCGATACCACGCGCCCCGCCGCGTTGGTGGTGGTCATCGTTTTGTCGCTGTGGCAATCCAGACAATCGCTGTTGCTGATCTCGGCGGCGGACAACACCGCCGCGCCCGCCAGCGCCGAGGCCAGGGCTATCATGCAGAGGCGGCATCGGCGCCGCGCCCCGATGAAAAATCCCCGAACCCGCGCGGCAAGGGCATTTACCAATTGGATGCTCATGCTGGGAGCGTGACTCCGCGCGCGGCAAACCGCTCCTCATTGGTTGGCCTTTGTTTAGCAAAAATTGCGCGGCCCGGCCTGGAATTTCAGCCCCGGCCCCGCGTTGCTTGGGTGGGTGGGATTTGGGTTAAGGCGAGGATTTTCGCGCCTGCTAATCACCCGGTTCTTCTTCGCCCACAACGGTGAATCGCGCCTGCACCCATGCCAGGTCGCCGCATCCCGCTTCGGCTGTAAAACCGTTGGCCGAGGTCGTCGTGCTTTTGCCTGCCATAATACCTGGGTCACTCCACTTCTTGATCTCCGCGTGACCGTCGGCGAAGGAAAAGGAGCAGGCGTTGAGATGGTAACAGGCGGGGCAGTTGATCCATTGGTCGGGCTGCGAGAGATCCTGGCACCAATAGCCGTCGTTGATGTCGTTGGGGTTGTCCTCCAGGAAGACAAAAGCCTTGCTCGGCGGGAGGCTGTCGCCAATGACCGTCAGCTTAAGAAAGTTCACCTGGTTCTCGGCCCAGGGAGGGTAGCCATCCATCTGCGAGTTGGCGGCATAACTGCGAAGGGTCGGCAGGCCGTTGGTGAATTTCTTTTGATCCGACGGACATTTGTAGACTCCGATGCCTCCCACGTATTGATAAATCAGCCCATTCTTAATCAGCAAGGGATCGGGATTGCTGGCGTCGCCCAGGACCCAGCAGGCATATTGCTCGCCGGGTTGGGCGTCCGCCTGTGTCCCGCTCGTGGCATAACCGGCGGCATCGCTGGGGATATTCCGAGCCAGCTTGTCCGCGTTGTCGGAGGTGTAAGAGATCCAAGCCAGTGTAAGCTCATGGAGATTGCTCTGGCACTTGATGCCCTGGGCTTTGGCTTTGGCGCCGGCCAGGGCGGGCAGCAATAAAGCCGCCAGGATGGCAATGATCAAGATCACCACCAGCAACTCAATCAGCGTGAATGCCCTGGTTTGGCCGCGCAATTGGACGGTTGACGCTGACAATCGCTCTTTGTGAGTCTTCATGGGACTTGGCTCTGGACACATTGAATACTTGAATCCGGCGCAAATCGCGCCGGTTTTCAATCATAATGGCCGAAAGCGCGGGCATTGTCAAACCCGTTCGCGGCATGCCCTGGCCCGCAAATTTCATAGTTCCAGGGTAGCACGGGCGACTCGCCCGTCCCGCCGGGCCACTGGCCCGGCGCAAGCGCGAATCCGACCTTTGGCAAAGGCACTGCCCCGTGCCTACAGTCCGTCTCTTCCGGTTCCGGTCGGCGAGTCGCCGACCGGCACAGGCGGATCGCCTGTGCTACCCACCGAGGCCGGTCACGGATATAAAAAACCCAGGCTAAAGTCGGCTCGGTGTCGGACAAGCGGGCAGCAAATGGCGGGGTGATGGCGTGCGTAAAAAAGGCGCAGAAAACAACCTGAATGAGGCGGGCAGACGGGTAATTACCTCACACTATCGCGGAGCGGCGGGCGGGCGGGCTTCATGCCGGGGCCGGGGGCGGGCATGAAGCATGACGGCCGCGCGTAATCAGGATTCCCCGGCTCCGTTGTGAATTTCCAAAGCCTTGAGCGAAACGGAGCGTTTGGGCTGGCCGCCCGCGTAGCGGAAAGGGCCGGGCAGCGGACGGACCAACAAGCGGAGTGGAGACGCCATGAATTGGCGGCGTGAGGACTGAGACCTGCTCCCAAAAGAGTGTCAATAGTGAGCAACCCACCGGCACCGATTGACATTGGGCAAAATTGATTCTGCTGAAAAACCTCGGGCTACTTTTTTAAGCGTTTTTTGGTTGGGGGCGGCTCCAGACGGATCAGCCGCAGTTCGGAACGGGCCAGCAGTTGCCAGCGCACCCGTTCGCCCGCTT
>Ga0181530_10002601_pt1 | contig 21213 bp, 17 predicted proteins | sample PEATcosm2014_Bin_42_FD_119769 | JGI IMG/M metagenome (GOLD analysis project Ga0181530, IMG submission 119769) | Peatland microbial communities from MTU Mesocosm Facility, Houghton, MI, USA - PEATcosm2014_Bin10_60_metaG | ecosystem: Environmental > Terrestrial > Soil > Wetlands > Peat | place... | reverse complement strand
ATTGGCGACATAGTCGGCCATCTCGCCGATGGACTCGCTGTTGGACGTGGAATTAAAGTGCCAGGTATCCGCAGTAGACCCGCCGCCGATACGGACGGCATCAATGCCGGCGGCCTGAGACATTGAAAGTGTTGTCGACGAGTTCAGGAGTCCGTCCCAGGGCGCGGTATTCACGCCCAACATATCGGAGGGGACGGTACGGACGGTGGAATTGGCGTTTATAGTCGCCGTCGACAAAAGCGTTCGGACTTCCAGGAATTCAATTAAGCAGATCGAATGATGTAGGTCCGCTCGGCGGCAAGCCCTTCTGGACGATTTCCGCAACATATTCTCCTCGTCCGCGATTTGTCGGGTGTGGCCGGACGACGATGCTTTGAACCGTCGGGCTTAATACTCGACGCCGAAAGTGCTGCTATTGAACCGCATCCATCCGCCTCTTCGCTCGCCGCTAAGTTCAGTGTCTCCGCGGCAGCGCCTCAGGTACTGCGAAAACCAAGTCCCGCTACGCCGCCAACCAAACCCAATCCCCCATCGTGCCGCTGAAACAATTGAACCAACGTGTTTTATACCCCCAAATGACCAAAATACAACGAAATTCATCGTATTCATATATATTACGCGAGGTTCAAGCCTCGATTGGCGCGGGATTCAGGGCAAGGCGCCGATTACGCCCGGCAGCGATCATAAACAGAGGCGCATTTCAACGGCTTTTTGGCAATTTGGTTGATCTGAACCGTTCATCGCAATAGGCCCCGCGCCCCTGGGAGCAAATTGCGGCAACGGTATCCCCTGCAACGTCAGCGCGGGATGGAAACAACGGCGGTGGAGACACGCTGACAACCACCCTTCCAACAGTTCAAATCCAAAGGACTCGTCCTTTATGCAATCTTGTAACCAATTGATTATAAACAGTTTATGTCGTACTTGAATGGCGCCGCCGGTTCAGCCCGACTTTCCTTTAAGATTGTTGTTCCAGTTTTTTGCAGGCTGGCGGCAATGGAGTAGAATCATGGTAGAATAACATTGACTGTTGGGCTCGTTCATATATATTAGATTGGGTCAAGATGAACAAGTTGCGGTTCCAAGTCAGTCAGAAGCGCATTGCGGAGCAAGCGGGCGTGTCGCAATCCACGGTGTCACTTGTCTTATCCGGGCGTAGAGGAAACTCCGATCAGACGAGTCAGCGTGTTTTGCAGGCGGCCGAGCGGCTGAAGTATCGGCCGAATCTTCTGGTCCAAGGCATTCAGACGGGAAAGACAAGAATGATCGGCGTCATGATGCCCCCGTTCGATTACTACTGGTCTGAAGTCCTATACGGGATTCATGACACGTTGACAAACGCCGATCACGTGCCCATCACGTTATGGACGGTTCACACGGGCCCGTCACCGCGGCGGCGAAACGGCCCGGACGACAGCGGCAACGAGTTGGACCAGATTCACCGCCTGGTAGATCGCCGCGTGGATGGCGTGATCCTCTGGCCCTCATTCGCTCAATTGTTTGTCGAACACATCCACGAGTTTTCATCCCGGAATCTTCCGGTGGTGACGATCGATCATCAGCTTCCGCCGGAATTCAATTCGGATTATGTCGGAAGCGACGAGGCGATGGGCGGCCGGATGGTGGCTGAGCATCTTTATGCTTTGGGTCATCGGCGAATTGGTCATCTGGGTGGTCCATCGGTGGCTACGTGGGCGTTGGCGCGGCGGGAGGCTTTCGAATCGGCGCTTTCGCGCATGTCCGGAGCGAGCGTCGTGACGCGTGAAGCGGCGGCTGGTGCAGTAGACCTTGGGATTATCCCCGCGCGGGAGCTGTTGTCGCTGCAGGACCGCCCGACCGCGATTTTCGCCGCCAGCGATCTTTATGCCAAGACTGTTTACAGGGCTGCACAGGAATTCAATTTGAGGATTCCGGACGATCTGTCCGTAGTCGGCTTCTCCGACGACGACTTTGCCTGCGAAATGTCTCCGCCTCTAACGACGGTGCGCCAGCCGGCCTATGAAATCGGCCAACGCGCCGCGCAAGTGGTATTGGGCAGGTCGCTTGGTCAAATTCGCGATCGTGGCCGGCATGAAGAACTTCCGGTGAAGTTGATCGCGCGTGAGTCGAGCCAGGAGTATCGCGAAATGGCAACGCGCAATTGACCCTTTTGAAGGAGGTGGCGGAGACACACAACATCGGCTCGCGTAAGTGTGATGACCTCATATGCATGAATCAGGCGCGTTTGTTTGAGATGACGACACCTGGGCGCACTTCTGAGGATGGGCGTTCCCTCTTCTGCCCGGATGCCGCTAGTTTCCAAGTATCGAAACGTAACGTACGTTTCGGAGGAGAGCAATTATGTTACGACACAAGTTACGTCGGCTCGGCATATTGGCTGTGCCGGCGGCGGCAGTCAGTTTGATGGCTACGTCGGCTGCGAAAGCTCAGCCGTATGTAAATTATTTTCCCTTCGACACCTCGAGTTCGGTGACAAATTTGCAGGCCGAACAGTATGAAAATCCGTCTGGTGGCGTTCTCAACACGCGATTGGAGGGCGGCTACACGGGCATTTCGGCGTACTCGGATGGTTGGACCAACGCCGCGAATTACGACGGCGACGTCGGCGGTGGATCGGTCAAGCAGTCCGTCACGTTCAACGGCGTTTTGGGCTCACCCGGCAAAGCCGCCTTTGATCTTGACATGTACTGGACCGCGGAAACGGTCTACAACATTTCGTTCTACCTTCAGGTGGCTCCGGGTTCCGCCGACAGCGGAGCCAACGGCGCATCGTATGCCGCCGGGAGCAGCGGGTATTTCGGAGTGGCGACCCGCGACCAGAACTATGATTGGACCACCGTCCCCGATACCTACGTCACTGACGTCACCACCTCGCAGAACTTCGGTGATCAGGGTGGTGGCTTCAACTTCGGAGACCCGGGTTACAGCGGTAACTCTGACGCGGGCGATTGGCTTTACATTAACATGCCATTTCCTAACGGCGTTTCGGTCGCCGGCCTGACGTTCCAGGACTACGTTAACAACGATGCCAACACGAGGGTTGCCGGAAACGTTACCTGGTACATCGATGACCTGACGCTTTCTGTGCCGGAACCGGCTTCCCTGGGTCTGCTTGGCCTGACAGTTCCGGCGCTGCTGATGCGTCGTCGCAAGATCGCCTAAGCAGTTTGCACGGAGCCTCGTAACTTTGAAGTCAGATGGTGCCACGGCGAACCACTCGTCGTGGCATCTTTTTCCCCGTGTACCTGGAGCTGATCAGAGGCCCCTGGGCCAGGGTGTTTCGGCGCCTGCGGAAAATCGAGGGACCCATCTGGTACGAGCGGTCCTGCGGATACGGCTTCGCGCATCGCGCCATTTCAATTTGCGCGGCTGATCCAGGCGGCCATGTCGCTGGCGATCGGCGGAGTGTCCACGGTCAGCGGCTCGTCACCGCTGGCCGTCAGGCTTGTCTGGCTGATGATGTTCCCGGAACGCGTATCCATCCAGGCGACGTTGTACAATCCAGCCGGCAATCCCGGGACACGAATTTGTCCCGCCACCGACTGGCCCGCGGCCGGAGCGCGATTGTAAACCCACAGCACGACCAGGTTCTTCCCCCTTTTGGCTAGAACGGCCAAACCCGGAGCACAGGGCGTCAGAACGAATTTATTAATGTGAGCCCAATCCGCTCCGGTGTTCTCCAGGCGAATCGTATGCTCGCCCTGAGAAATCGGTAATTCCAGCGTCGCGTGGGGATGCGGATTCGGCCCCGGCCCCGGGCGTCCGCCGGGCTGTAGCCGTAAAGAATACGGCCCGAAATTCATCGCCGCCGCCGGCTGGCCATCCAGTTTTATTTCCAGCCGCGCGCCATCCGGCGTGGTCTGGTCCACCTCAACGGCGAAACTTCCCGGCGTCAGATAATTCACGTGCAACAAAACATACGGGCACATCGCTTTGTTCTTGGCGCTGCCTTGCAGATATGCCGACATCCCGCCGAGGCCCAGGACCGTGCCGCTCGGCTTGATCGTGAACTCCGTCAATTTCGCCGGCGCCCAACTGGTCCCTGGCCCGAATTGCAGCGGCCCCCGGCTGGCGGTTTCCGCAACCACTTCGATCGGTTTCATGTCTCTTTGCCTGAGCAGACCCGATTGTGCAATGAACTTCTGCGCCGCCGTGTAGTGGAACAGCAGGTTGTTCGCCTCGACCACGTCCCAAGACCAATACTGCGCGGCCGCGCTCGATCCGCTCATGATGCTGCCCCAGAGCACCCGATGCAACACGTCCCCGCTTTTGGGATCGGGGTCTTCCAGCAAGCCCAATTCGCCGTAGAAATAGGCCCGGTCCAACCGATCGGCGTCCAACACCGCGATCCCCGAAAGAACGTCAGGGGGATAAACATGTGCTTCGTAATAGTCCACGGCGCCCCAGAGCTTGGGCTCGGCCACCTTTGAACTCGTCACTATCAGATGATGATACGGGTCCTGTTCGCGGATAAATTTGGCCATGGCCGCATGCCACGCGGCAATGTCGTCAACCTTGCCGTTGGTGTACGCATCGGTGAATTCCACCTCGTTGAACAGCTCCCATGCCATGATGGCCGGCGAATAACCCCAGCGCGCGACGATGTAACGGAACTTGGCTCTGGTCAGAGCGATGGCCTTCGGGTCCGTAAAAAACTGCTCGGGCTTTTCAAGCCAGCCGCCGTTGGCTTTGTTCCAGGGATTGAGCGGCCAGTTCGGGTCCGCCTTGGTGCTGTATTGACCATGATGTTGAAGCACGAGATGAAAATGGATATCGGCCGCATCGGCCGCGGCGACGATCTGGTCCCACAGCTTGGCCGTCGGCAGGCTGAGGTTACCCAACTGAATCGGCGCAGCGCTTTCCGCCGGCCATGCGAGATCCTTCCCGTCCCAGTGGCACATCCAGATGCGCGTCCAATTGATCCCCGCCTTCCCCATGCGCGCGATCGAATCAACCAGCGGCGGCGCGCCTTCGGTGCGCCAACCCAGGTTGTATCCCACCGGATAGTATGGCGAGCCGTCGTCCAGAATAAATCGCTTGTTGTCGCTCGGATCCAAACGAACAAAACCCGGCCGTGACGGCCCATCCGCCGAAAATTCCCTGGGCTGAAGATTCAGCGGTTCAGCATCCCGGCCGTCAAGCGTCACCGCGCCGATGCGGTACTTCCCCGTCATGCCCGGCGTGTGCCGCACGCGCCAAGTCTGCCCGCCGTCGAAAAACGCGGGAACCGTCACCTCGCTTCCATCCGGCTGAATGATTTTCACGATCACGTCGTTCTGGGTGAAATCGAACGGATTGCCGTGAACCTGCGGCAATTCAAAACTCGCCTCGATCATGGGAAACGTCCCCGCTTGCAAAACTGATCCCGCAGCCCCCAACACCCATATCGCCGCAATCAGTCCGGATAACCGCCAAAGGGTTCGATTCATGCGATTAATATACGTGAAGTGCACCTATCGAGGTGAAAACTTCGACGCTGTGCGCCATGATATCCGCGATCTCAAAATGCGGCGAGGCAAATTTGATATCGTCGTGCCGATGCCCCATTCTATACGGATATGCAATACGGACATTTTGACGACGCTGCTCGTGAATACTTCATCGATCGGCCCGACACGCCGCGCCCATGGAGCAATTACCTGGGCGATCGCGGCTACGGCGGGATCATCACCAATAACGCCGGCGGGTATTCGTTCACGCATTCACCGGCGGAGGGACGCATCCTGCGCTTCCGTTACAACTCGGTGCCGCTCGACCAGCCGGGCCGATATTTCTATCTGCGCGACCAGGACAGCGGGGATTACTGGAGCGCCTCGTGGCAGCCGGTCGGCAAGCCGCTGGAGGAGTACCACGGCACCTGCCGATTCGGCACCGGATACGCGGTGATCGACAGCCGCTACCGCGGCATCGCCACGACGGCCACCTATTTCATTCCGCTGGGGCGGCAGTTTGAGTATTGGGTGCTGCGGGTGGCCAACCGCGGCGACCGGCCGCGGTCGCTCAGCGTCTTCTCATTCTGCGAATTCACCAGCGAATGGAACCTGCTCCAGGACCTGTTGAACCTTCAGTACGTGATGTTCATCGCCCAGGCCCGATGGCAGGATGGGATGATCTCCGCGTCGAGCTGCGCCCGCCTGCCGGCCCATCCCGGCAACTTCGCCCACCGCGACCAGTCGCGTTGGTGGTGGATGACGCAATTGGGCGGCAAAACCCGCGGCTATGATCTGGATCGCGAAGCGTTCGTCGGCGTCTACCAGGGCTTTGCCAATCCGGCGGCGGTCCAGCGCGGCGCCTGCGGAAACTCGACCGGCTTCTCGGACAACATTTGTGGCGCCATCCAAAGCGATTTGGTGCTTCAGCCGGGCGAAACCCAGACCATCATCGTGCTGCTGGGCATCGGCAAGGCGGAAACGGAAGGCGCCGCCATCCGCGCTGGATTCGGCTCGCCGCAGCGCGCCGAGGCCGAGCTGGAAAAGCTCAAAAATCACTGGCATGGCAAGCTGGACAGCTTCCAGGTGAAGACTCCCGACGCCGACTTCGATCACATGGTCAACGTCTGGAATCCCTACAACGCCCTGACCGCGCACGAGTGGTCGCGGTCGTTTTCGCTGATCTACACCGGCGAGCATCGCGATGGCTTTGGCTTCCGCGATACCGTGCAAGACCAGTTGGGCGTGCTGTATATGTTGCCCGACGTGGCCCGCCAGCGTCTGCTGCTGATGCTCAGCGGGCAGGACGGCAGCGGGGGGGCGCAGCCGGAGATCCAGCCCTGGCGCCACCAGCCGGGAGCGATGCCGCCCACGCCCGAGGGCAATTACCGATCCGACGATTGCCTCTGGTTTTTCAACGTGATTCCCTCCTACGTCGCTGAGACCGGCGACGTCGGCCTGCTCGACGAGGTCGTGCCTTACGCCGACGCGGGGCAGGCCACGGTGCTGGGTCATCTCCGCCGGGCCATTGAGTTCAACCTGCAGCGAAGCGGCGCCAATCAACTGCCATGCGGGCTAAAGGCCGACTGGAACGATTGCCTGAAACTGGGCTACCGCGGCGAGAGCGTTTTCGTGGCGATGCAGCTTCGCCTGGCGCTGGGAGTTTATGCCGAGTTGGCCGCGCGCCTGGGCCGTCGCGAGGAGTCGGCGTGGGCCTTGTCGCAGCGCGATGCGTTGGACGGCGCGATCCAGCGCGTCTGCTGGGACGGATCATGGTTCATCTGGGCGATTGCCGAGGACGGTACGGTGTTCGGCACGCATCGCCTGCCCGAGGGTCAGGTCTATCTCAACACGCAGTGTTGGGCGATTCTGTCCGGCGTGGCTACCGAGCAGCAGGCGCAAACGGCGCTTCAGACGGTGCACGAGCGGCTGGCGACAAAGTATGGATTGATGATCTGTGATCCGCCGTTTGACAAGACGCCCGTCGCGGTCATGCGCGCCGTGCTGTTCAATCCCAGCAACAAGGAGAACGGCGGCATCTTCAGCCATACGCAGAGCTGGGCGGTGATCGCCCACGCCATGCGCGGGAATGGAAATCGCGCCTACGAGTATTACCGCGCCTACATGCCGGCGGCACAGAACGACATCGCCGAAGTGCGGCAGGTGGAACCGTACGTTCACTGCCAGAGCACGCACGGCGCCCATTCGCCGCATTTCGGCGCATCGCGCCTGCCCTGGCTCAGCGGGACGGCAAGCTGGAGCTGCTACACGGCCGCCCAGTGGATCCTGGGCATCCGTCCCGAAGGCGACGGCCTGCGCATCGATCCCTGCATCCCGGCAAGTTGGCCGGGATTCACCGCGCGGCGCAGATTCCGCGGAAAAATGCTGGACATCCGGGTGGACAACCCGCGCGGCGTGCAGCATGGCGTGGCCGAGCTGCGCCTCAATGGGAAGATCATTCCGGGCAACCTGATTCCCGCCGCCCAGCTTGCCGGCGACAACGCGATCGCCGTTGTCCTTGGCTGAGCCGCGTGCATCCAGCCCTTGAAATCCAGCTTACAATGGCCGGTGAAATGACGCTTCAGCAACAACTCGAGTCCGGCATGTCGCATCATCAGGCGGGTCGATTGGCCGACGCGGAGAGGGTTTACCGGCAGATCCTGGCGCAGCAGCCCGATCATGCGGACGCCTTACATTTGTTGGGGGTGCTGGTGGGTCAGCGAGGACAGTTGGACGCGGCCGTGGAATTGATCCGGCGTGCGATCGCGATCTGTTCAACCGATGCATTTTATTACGGCAACCTCGGCAACACGTTGAAGATCGCGGGGCAACTCGATCAGGCGATTGCTTCGTATCGCCATGCGATTCGGATAAAGCCGGATTACGCTGACGCGCACCACAACCTGGGTGTCGCCCTGCGCCTCAAAGGACAACTTGACGAGGCGATCGCCGCCTCTCGGCAGGCCATCCGGCTCAGGCCTGATTTCGCGGACGCGCACAGCAATCTCGGCAGCACGTTGAGGGACATGGGGCAACATGACCAGGCTATTGCTTCCCACAGGCGGGCGGTTCAGCTTAAGCCTGATGGCGCCAGAGTGCACGGTAATCTGATCTTCACCCTCCAATATCATCCGAGCTACGACGCCGCGATGATCCATGAGGAACTGCGCCGCTGGAACCAACAGCACGCCGAGCCGCTCAGAAAATTCATCCAGCCGCACCACAACAATCGCGATCCCGATCGTTGTTTGCGCATTGGATATGTCTCGGCCGATTTTTTTGATCACGCTTCCGCCTTCTTTCTGGTGCCGCTGTTCCGTCACCATGATCGGCGCCAGGTTGAAGTGTTCTGTTACTGCCACCGGGCTCATTCCGACAAGGTGACGCAACAGATGAAGGATCACGTTCAGCACTGGCGCTCCATCGTCGGGCTGCCCGATGCGAATGCCGCGGCACTGGTCCGCGAGGACCAGATCGACATTCTGGTCGACCTGAAACTCCATACGGCCGCAAACCGTCTCCTGGTCTTCGCCCACAAGCCCGCGCCCGTGCAGGCAACTTGGCTGGGCTACCCGGGCACGACCGGAATGGACACCGTGGACTATCGGCTTACCGATCCATGCCTGGACCCTCCGGGACTCGATGACGCTTATTATTCGGAGCGGTCGATCCATCTGCCGGATACGTTCTGGTGTTACGATCCTCTCACCAGCGAACCGTCGGTAAATGCGCCGCCATGTCTGGAGAAGGGATTCGTCACCTTCGGCTGCCTGAATAACTTTTGCAAAATAAACGACGTGGTACTGACGCTGTGGACTCGGGTTTTCAAGGCCATCTCCAACTCACGTCTGTTGCTGCTGGCGCCCGAGGGAAGTTCACGCCAACGGATACTGCACTGGCTGGGCCGGGAAGGCATCGGCGCCGAGAGGGTGGAGTTTGTGGGAAGACAGACTCGTTCGGAATATCGCGAGACCTATCACCGCATCGACATCGGATTGGATACCGTCCCCTATAACGGCCACACCACGAGCCTGGACTCATTTTGGATGGGCGTTCCCGTGATCACGCTGGCAGGACAGAGGGTTGTCGGACGAGCCGGGCTGTCGCAATTGACCAATCTCGGCCTGCCGGAATTGATTGCCCAAACGCCGCAGCAGTACGTCCAGATCGCCACGGACCTGGCCGGAGATTTGCCGCGGCTGGCGGAGATGCGCCGGACGTTGCGAGCGCGGATGCAGGCGTCGCCGCTGATGGACGCCCCGCGTTTCGCACGCAACGTCGAGGCGGCGTACCGGCAGATGTGGCGCAATTGGTGCGAGGCGGCGGCTATTCCGTTGCCAGAGCCGACGATTTAACGAAAATCCGCTCAATTCCTGATGATTCCTTAGCGTTCAGTTGTGTCGCCGGGGCCCTTCCGTAAAATCCGGTTCCCTTTTCAGGCCAATGTGGCCGACTTTAGTCGGCGGAGTTGGTTTTCATGATTAATCTTCTCCCGAAAGACACGGTCTTCTTCGATCTGTTTGAGCGGCTGGCCATTCATGCCATCTCCAGCGCCGAGCATTTGCGAATATTGGCGAGGAATTTCCCGGATATAGAAAACGAAGTGATGCGCATTCGCCAGGAGGAACATCAGGCTGATGAGCTGATGCACAAGGCGCTGGAGCGGCTGGATCAGACGTTCATCACGCCCTTCGATCGGGAGGACATTCACGAACTGGTGAACGGAATGGACGACATCATCGACACGATCGATGCGCTGGCCAAGCGATTCAAGATTTATCACGTCGATGCGATGCCGTCGTTGTTCAAGCAGCAGACGGACATTTTGGTGCAGGCGACGGTCGCGTTGAGCGACGCGGTCCATCGCCTGCGAAAGAGCCGGAAGCTTTCTGAATTGAAGGAGGTCCTGATCGAAATTCACCGCCTGGAAAGCGTCGGGGATGACGTCAACTATGCCGCCATCAGCCAACTGTTTGAGGGCGACACTCCGCCGTTGGACGTGATGAAATGGACCCGGCTGTTTGATTACATCGAGGAGGCCATCGACGGATGCGAGGACGTGGGAAACACGCTGGAACGAATCGTGTTGAAAAACGGATAGGGCCGACGGCGTGCTTGGCATATCCGGGCGCGATTTGGCTCGGATTCTTTGGAAATCGAATGATACATCCCGCATGGTTGATGACGGCGACGACGGCTACGGGGAACGTTCCGGCCGCCCATCTGGGTCTGATTTTCGCTATCGCTGCCGTGGCCCTGGTTTTCGATTTTCTCAACGGATTTCACGACGCCGCCAATTCGATCGCCACCGTCGTCTCCACGCGGGTCCTCTCGCCTCGGCAGGCCGTGATCTGGGCGGGATTCTTCAACTTCGCCGCCGCGTTCGTCTTCGGAACCGGCGTCGCCAAGACCGTCGGATCGGACCTGGTCGATACGCGATTCGTCGATGTCTTCGTCGTGCTCGGTGGATTGATGGGAGCGATCATCTGGGACGTCATCACCTGGCTCTTGGCTCTGCCGACCAGCTCCTCGCACGCGCTGGTCAGCGGCGTGGCGGGGGCGGCCATCGCCAAGGCGGGGTTCGGCGCGATCATCCTCGGCAAGGGCTGGGGACTTCTCATCCTCTTTCTCTTCGTGTCGCCGATCATCGGTTTTCTGCTGGGAGCGATCAATATGGTGGCGGTGGCGTGGATATTTCGCCGCGCCACGCCCCATCGCGTGGATACCCTCTTCCGCCATCTGCAACTGCTCAGCGCGGGCGTTTACAGCCTGGGCCACGGCGGCAACGATGCGCAGAAGACCATCGGAGTCATCGTCCTGCTGCTCACCGCCGGCGGACACGCGCCTTGGGCCGTTTACGGAAGCGTCTCCCTCCCCTGGGTTCACAATGAATATGGCCTGCCCATCATTCTCGCCTGCAATGCCGCCATCGCGCTGGGAACAATCTTCGGCGGATGGCGAATCGTCAAAACCATGGGATCGGGCATCACCCGCCTGACGCCCGTCGGCGGATTCTGCGCCGAGCTTTCCGCCGCCACCACCATCATCGGCGCCACCTTCTGTCAAATCCCGATTTCAACCACCCATGCCATCACCGGATCGATCCTGGGCGTGGGAACCATGCGCGGCGTCCGATCCGTCCGATGGATCTGGGGCCAGCGAATCGTAACGGCGTGGATTCTCACCATCCCCTGCTCCGCGTTCATGGCGGGCGTGACGTATATCCTTATTCACCTGTTCGTTCAGCCGCTGTTTCGATGAGGGGACGGCAAAGCGACGGCTCCGCCTTTTGGAAGTGGAAAACCCAACTGGGGAACTAGGATTCGAACCTAGACAAGCAGATCCAGAGTCTGCTGTGCTACCGTTACACCATTCCCCAAATATTCTCGGAGAATCCGCGCTCATCCGAGAGCGATAAGACGTTACACGAAATCGCGGTTTGTTGCCAGATGCCGCGGGAGCGTTTGGCGGGGGATCAGCCCCAAAGTTCAGGGCCAGGGTTCCGGGGCCAAATCGAACAATTCCGCGTTGATCGAGTCGCCGCGGATTTCGGCGGCCGCGGCGGCGGCGTCCTGGCGATGGTCCGTCAATGTGAACAGCGTGCTGCCGCTGCCGGTCATGCGGACGATTCTGCCGATCTTTCGCTCGATTTGCCGTCTTAGTTCGCCCAATTCCGGCTGAAGCGAAAAGGCGGGGGCTTCCAGATCGTTGATCAACACTTTCAGCAATTCCCCGGCGGGCAATTTTGACCAGGCGGTCCAATCGGGTTGATGGGTGATTGCCTGGCTCGATCCCAATTTCATTTCGTCGAATCGGCGATAGACGGCGGCGGTGGACATCGAAAGTTTGGGAAAGAACAACACCGCGAATTTCGCCGCGGGTTTGCCGATGGGCATCACCCGTTCCCCGCGTCCGGCGCAGACGCTGCTGGGGCCGTGCAAAAAAAACGGGACGTCGCTGCCGAGCCGAGCTGCGATTTCGGCCAGTTGCTCAATCGAGAATTTCAAATTCCAGAGTTGATTGAATCCGATCAGGGCGAACGCCGCGTTGGAGCTTCCTCCGCCCAGGCCGCCGCCCATCGGGACGTTTTTTTGCAGCGTCACGTCGGCTCCGCGTTTGTCATCCAGGGTTTCTCCCGCTCGGACGATCAGATTGGTTTGGTCCTCCGGGACATCCGGCCGATCGCATTTCAAGCGGATTCCAGGCTTGTCCGCCGCGATCATCTCGATCGTGTCATGCAAACCCACGGCGCACATCCAGCTCAGCAGGGGATGAAATCCATCGGCGGAGCGCGGCCCGATGCGCAGATGGAGGTTGATCTTGGCCGGCGAGAGGATTCGCATCGTTCACTTGCGGCGAAACAGGCCTTCTTCGCAACTCAGCACGAACCGTTCGGCGCAGGCCTTGAGGTCTTCCCATTTCTGGCGGATGCGGTCGGCCTCCTCGGTGTTCACCCGCTGGTCGTCCTCGAGTGATTTGGTGACGGCTTCCAGGAGCTCGCTGAAATCGCGGACCATCTCGCGGGTTTCGTCGAAGATGGTCTCGTCAGGACTCTTGCGCAGGTCGGGGACGGGATTGGCGGCGAAAAATCCGCCCGCTTCGTTGCAGAGCCAGCGGATGAGGCGGATGTCTTTCGTCAGGAGATAGAGTTCGCGGATGCGATCCAGCGGATTCTTGGCCCCGGAGGCATCGGGGTCATCGTGCTCGGCGGGTGGCTCGCACCATTTGTACACCAGGGCGGAGGAGACCTTCAGCCCGGCGGCCACGGCTTTTACGCCCAACTCTTCCACGGCGTTGCGGATGATCTCATAGGATTTCATGGCCGCAAATTGTAGCCGACGCGGGCGGTTCGTATATTGGGCGGGAGGTGATTTTTTGTTAATGGAGGTTCGGTGATGCCGCGATATTGGTGGAGTATTCCTTTTGTTTTGCTGGCGTGGCTGCCGATCGCGCTGGCGGATGCGCCGGCCACCCAGCCATCCGGTGGGGGGGCCGCGGGGCCGACCGATGTGTTGAGGGTCTTCTTACAGGATATTCAGCACGGCAATTCGGCGGACATTGTCAGGGTCTGCTCGGCTCGGGGCGAGGATGCCAAGGGGGTGGTCCGGGATTTTCAGGCGGTGGCGTCGGCCACGGAGTATCTGCGGACGGCCGTAACCCTTAAGTTCGGCCCGGATGCCTGGGCTTCTGTTTTGCCGTCGCTTCCAAAGCCGGCCGATTTGGATGACGTTACGGAAACCATCACGGGCGACCAAGCCCAACTGACCGGTGCCAACATCTCGAAGGTGCGGATGATCCGCGTGCAGGGATCCTGGAAGCTCGATGTTGACGGGCTGCTCCAGAGCGACGAGGCGCCCGCGAACGTTCATTGGTTCTCGGCCCTGGCCCAGGCGATGCGCCGAACCGCCGACGACATTACGGCGGGGCGGTTGACAACGCCGGCGGCCGCCGCTGAGGCGATGGCCGCGCGAGAGCAAGCCATACCCGACGTTCCCACCACTCAGCCGGCAACCCGGCCCTGACATGGCCCAGACCAAGCAACAAATCCAATCGCTGCTCGCCGGCGCCGGCGCCAAGCCGCGGCGGCGGTTCGGTCAGAATTTCATGATCGACGGCAACCTGGTGCGCATCGTCGCCGATGCCGGGCAGATTGCCCCCGACGATCTGGTCGTCGAGGTGGGGCCGGGGACGGGAACGCTCACCGAGGAGCTTCTGGCAAGAGGGGCCAACGTCCTGGCGGTGGAAATCGACCGCGCGCTGGCGGAGGTCTTGCGTAAACGCTTCGCGCAGGCGGGCAATTTCACGTTGATCGAAGGCGACGCCCTGATGGGCAAACATGCGCTGGATGCTCGGATCGTTGCGGCGATTGGGCGGGAGAAATCGGCGGGGCGGCCGGTTCGGTTGGTGGCGAACCTTCCCTACAACGCCGCTTCCCCGCTGATCGTCGAGGCGTTGATCGCGGGCGTGGATTTGCTGGCATTTACGGTGCAGAAGGAGGTTGCGGATCGGCTGCGCGCCGGCCGAGATTCCAAGGAATATGGAACGCTGTCGATCGTGGCGCAGCTTCTTTCGCGGGTGGAGGTGGTTCGCACGTTGCCGCCGCAGGCGTTTTGGCCGATGCCGAAAATCGAATCCGCGCTGGTGCGAATGACCCGCCAGGACCGCCTGGGAGCCCATGCCGCCGCATTTGGGACGTTCATTCACCGCATCTTTTCCGCTCGCAGAAAGACCCTGCGAAATGGGCTGACGATGGCGGGAGTAGATGCCGATAAACTGCTCGCCGCCGCGGGCATCAGTGGGCTGGCGCGGCCGGAACAAATTGCGCCGGGGGATTTTCTTCGGCTGTTTGAGGCGATTGGCCGCGAAGCAGAAACTCGAAATTCGAAATTCGAATGACGAATCAAATTCAAAACTCGAAATTCGAAACAAAGACGAAGACCGTTTCGTCATTCGAATTTTGAATTTGATTCGAATTTCGAATTTCGCGATTTCGAATTTCCACGAATGATCAATTCGTGGCCGATGCTTGTCTCGCCAGCATGCTGGGCGGAACGATGCCGGCCATGATGGAGTTGTTCACCTTCGATTCGTCGATCTGCTGGGCGTCCGTGGGTTCGATGACGCGCAGGCTCAGTTGCGGGTCGGTTGTGGGCTCACCGTTGATGCCGATGAATTGGCCCATGAGGGCGGTGATTTTGGCGTCGCTGGTGCGGACGTAGATTTCGGTGCGTCCGGTGGCCGGGTCAACCAGGCGATAGAGCGTTCCGCCGCCGACCTGTAGGCTGGAGGGCTGCAAGGTTCCGACCGCGACGAAGACCTGGATTTGCGACTGTTTGAGGCGCTCGGCCAACTCCTGCTGCTCGGCCTGCAAGGCGAGTTGACGTGCGGCGGCGATCTTTTCCAGCCGCTGGACCTCGATCAGTTTCGCCTTGTTGTCGAGACGGGCCTGGAGCGTGGCGATGCGGATTCTCACAACGCTCTTCAACTCATCGGATAACTGGTCGCTCTTGGCGATGGACTGATAGCTGGCGATCAGTTCGTCAATGGGCTGGGAGTCGAGGGGCTGCTTGCTGACGTCGGAGAACTTCGACTCGAATTGAGCGAAAAGTTCTTCGGGGCTGGGCGGCGGAGGCGCCGCCGCCACTGCCGGTTGTGTTGACGGCGCCGCGGCTACGGGGGATGGGTTGGTCGTTGGGGCGGCCGCCACGGGCGCCGACGGGGCGGTGGTGGGGGTGCTGGTGAGAATGGCGTTGGCGGCGTCGATTTGCGGATTGGAGATCGGCGCGCCCGGCGCCGGCGGATTCTGTGCCGTTGGCGCCGCCGGTTGTGGGTTTGCCGTGTCCGGATTGGCCGCCAGCGCCGGATGCGCAACCGTCACGAAATCCTTCTTGACGTACAGATAGGCCCCGGCCGGTGGTTTGATCTTCAGGAATTCTTCTTCCTTACCGATGATCTCGACCTGAGCGCCGGCGTCCAGATGGGTTTGCACCGTGGTCTTCATGGCGTTGGTGAGGCTGCCGGCGCGAACGTTGACGTTGTTGCGATTGATCTTGCCGACGGCGCTGTCGCCGGGGTGATCCACGAAAGCGGCGTTGACGTAGGAAAAGCTTCCGTCCGGCGGAAGGATTTTGAGCCAGTCGAACTTGATTCCCACGACGGTGACCGCGGCGCCCTTGGACAATTCCTGGGTGGGGTAATACCCCTCGCCGGGACCGCTGCGGACGTAAACCGAATCGACGTTGATGACCCCGTCGATCTGGTAGCGTGAATTGGCGACATTCGGCTGCGGTATGGCATCCTGAGCCAGGGCATTTAGACCAGGAACAACCGACAGTGCGACGGCAATAAGGATAAATCGGAAGGACATTGCAGCACCTCCATGTGCGAGTGGGCAATCCATTACCCGGCTCAGCTTTTAAGCCGGATTTTGCGTTTCTGGGTGAATAGGATACCGCTTGCGGTTGAAATGTAAAGGGGGAGGCGCGCACAATATTGCGCCTACGCGCAATAACGGCGCAGGGGTGCCGGCGCGGGTTCGGTAACACCTATATGATGAAGGAGCTCATTTGGACGATTGATGCATTCGATTTCTTAACAATTCGCCGACAGACGTGGCGAACTTCTGGATTCGTTCCGCCGGGACGTTTTGTTGCAGGACCGCCAGTGCATCCTTTGGAAAATGGAACAGCAGCGTCTTTTCATAATCCACCCTGACGCACACATCCCCTCCCCAACTGCCGAAATCCGCCCCGGATACTTGGCGAATGGAAGACCAGGGAATCAGGATTGGTGATTCCGAAGCGAAGCTGGCCGTGACCAGGAGGCCTTCTTGAGCGAATGCGATCTGAAAGAATTTACCGCCGCTGCCTCGACCGCTACGAAGTCGGCCGCAACTTCCCTTTACCCTGTATTCCGCGCCGAGTGCACGGATCTTCATCGGTGGAAATCGTTGCGCCAGTGCGTCCCAGCCGCTGATCTTTCTAAAAAACCACCTCATGCGCAGCAACACAACCGCAGCGATGGCGAAGGGCAATGCGATTAAAACGTCTCTTCCAAAGCCGCTGGTTTCAGCAAGTGCACTGAACACGGGATTTCCCATTTGAATCTTGGCCGACAAATCGCGTCGGCGATTTTGTCATGATACCAAGGTCTGGAACCGGGACAACCCGCCGCCGTTGCGAGGGTCTGCCCCAACTTCCGGGGGTAAAGACGATTGAACCGCCATGACAGCAAGGTGAAACCAGCGTCAGGGCGTCATGGCGGTTCAATTTCTGCTCTCCCGATTCGCCCACAGGGCGAAAGTCTCTATTGGAATAGCAGTGGGAGGCCGATGGCAGTGGATGGTCGCCATTGTCCCGCGATGCCACATGAACCGTTGGCCAAGTCCGGGTTCTTGCAGGCGCAGATATTCGCCTTGATGCCAAACTCGGCAGCGATGGATTGGACGCGATCGTAAATCCTGCGCCGACGTGCCGCGGACATTGCATGGACGGAACTATTGCCAGCATGAATGTCCATGCGATCGGTTGCCGACAAGGCGGCCATGAGTTGAGTGAATTGGGAACGCGCAAGATTCTTCCGCAGCGAAGCCGTTATTGCGGGGCGCAAGAAGAGCGTGCTGGCCGCGATGGATTTGACGCCGCGCGAAGCGATTGCCGCGATCAGTTCCCGCAGGCTCGATTCATCGTCTGTGAATCCCGGAATAATCGGATCGACGCGCACCTCGGTATTGACACCAAACCGGATAAGATCGCCAATCTGCTTGAGGCGCCGGTTGACGCTCGCCGCGGCGGGTTCAAACAGCCGCCGCACCGCATCATCCAAGCTGATGAGACCAATTTCAGCCCAGACCAACGATGCATGTTCGGCCAGCAACCGCATGTGTTTCTTGGGGATCACGCCCTTGGTGAGAAACGTGACGGGGATGCCGCGCTCCAAGAGCAGATACAGCACCTGATAGGCCATTTCCAGGACCTGCGGAACCGGCTGAAACAGGTCGCTTGACGGGCTGAAATAAACTGCCGTCAGCGCAGTCCGCTTCCGTCCCAGTTCGCTCCGCAAGCCCTCTACCGTGTTTGCATACAAGGCAACACGCGACTCGCCCGGATGGTTCCGATACCCCCGAATGTAACAATAGACGCAGTCATGCACACAGCCGGCCGTGAGGTTGATCGTTGCGACTTCCCGCAAGCACGCCAGACTGGAGGGCGTGAGCACTGGCGACTTTCGATCCACGGTTTGCACTTCGATCACGGCACGGCTCCGGTGAAGTTTCCACGCATCTGGCACCCCTAACATAATACGAACCATGCCATCATGCTGCAAGTGTGAAATGCGCCGAGATGATGCCCTCTGCCCGATGCCGGGCCAACATGACAGTCCGCGTCATCTCAAGACAACGACGCGAGCATCACTGCCATTTCTAAGCAGCCGGCCACGAAAAGTTCGATAGCCGTCTTGTTGTCCCGGAGATAATGGCACACCCTGTTGCAATGACGGATTCATCGTGCTTCGGAGGCGGGGCGAGTTGCGCGGAAAACGCGGTCCCGCACCGCATCCCAACTTGAGTCGTCCGGGGGCTGCTGCACCCAGATCGCTTCGGGGTGGCGGTCGTCCGCTTCACGCAACGCCGCGTAGAGCCGCCGGGCGTATTGGTCCGCGGAAGTCGGCATCTCGATGATCGCTTCAGGCTTGCACCATTCTCTCAACCGGCGCGCCAGTTCCGTTCCACGGATTATCAGGAATACCGCATTTCCGCCAAGCGAGCCGGAAAATAAAGCTGAGAAGCGTTTCACGTCGGCATCGGCCAGGCGAAAAGTAGGTGTCGAAGGAGAGTAATGGACTAGCTGTTGGCCGGGACTTCGGGCGGGTTTGCGGTCGTCGCTGGCGGCCATGCGAATCTCGACGCGGCCGATCAGTTCCTCAAGACGTTGTTGGGTGACGGCGCCAGGCCGGAGGATCGCCGGCTGGGGCGACGTCAGGTCAACCACCGTTGATTCGATTCCCACCCGGCATGGGCCGCCATCGAGGATCAGATCCACCTTGTCGCCCAATTCCGTGCGGACGTGATCGGCCGTCGTGGGGCTGATGCGATTGGAACGATTGGCGCTGGGGGCGGCGATGGGGCCGGCAAATTGCCGAAGAAGCTCCAATGCGATCGGATGATCTGGGCAGCGGATGGCCACGGTCGCCAGGCCGGCCGTGGCCTCGGGCACGATTTGCGAGCCTTTGGGCAATACCAGCGTGAGCGGGCCGGGCCAGATCGCCCGCGCCAAACGCTCGGCCGATTCCGGCCAATCCGCCACGTATCGCCGGGCTACCGGAACGTCCGCCACGTGAACGATCAACGGGTTGCCGCTGGGCCGGCCCTTGACCGAAAATATCTTCCCCACGGCCTGGGGATTGGTGGCATCCGCGCCCAGGCCATAGACCGTTTCCGTGGCGAAAGCCACCAGCCCTCCGGATCGGAGAATCTCAACGGCTCTTTGAATCTCGGCACTGCGGTGCATCAGTGGTGATCATAATCATGATCGCCGTGCGAATCATGGTCGCCGTGCCAGCCGGGTCCGGGGTGGTCTCGATCGTCGCCATGGCCGATGCAGCCGGCGAAAAAGAGCGGTGATGCCAAAACGAATGCCGCGATCAAAAGAATCAGGATACGCCTGTAATTGGTCATTAATGCAATATAGATCGCGCCCCCGCGGTTGATAACGGGCAAAATGGCGTGATCGTTCCCGATAAATGAGGCCGTGGACTACATGATGGATCACGTCGCTTCGACAAGCTCCTGATCCTTAAGCCATTGGGTTGCCCCTTGGCCGTCGGTGCAAATCAAAAAAACTTCCTGCACGGTCCCCGTCCCCAGATACAAACACTTGAGCCCGGCCGCCGTCTGATATTGCAGCTTAAGCTTGAACTTCACCGCCCCCTTCCCCCGCCGCACCTTGATCCTTCCCGGCACGATCCGCGAAACGAACGGGCATTCCTTGACGATTCGATCAAGAATCGCATCCAACCCCGCGACGCGCCCATGCTGCCGTTTGATCCGGCCGAATTTCATGATCCGGACATTAGAATGGATTTGGCGGGGATATAAAGGGGAGCCGCCGGGCGGAAACTCGAAATTCGAAATCCGAATGACGAATCAAATTCAAAATTCGAATGGCGAAACGGCCCCTGTTTCGAATTTGGAGTTTCAAATTTGATTCGTCATTCGAATTTCGAATTTCGAATTTCCGCGCAGCGGGCGCTCGCCTCATCTCCACGCCAACACGCCAAACACGCCCTCGTGATGTCTGATGCGTTGCGGCAGTGCGAGCAGGCGATCGCGGTAGATGCTCAGGAGCACACCGAGCGCGAAGATCACGCCGCCGCCGATGGCCAGATATATGCCGACGGCCAATTGCGCCCTCATGCCGGCAAAGACCAGCAGCATGGCCAGATGAATGACCAGCAGGCAGCCCCCGACGAGGGTGGTGGCCCGCAGGCGGCACATGAAGCCGGTGACGAACATCAAGATGCTGACCGTCGCCAGCCCCAGTTCATCCATCAGGGAAATCTCGTACCCGAAACGATTGACGATGGCCGCGACCGCCAAAGGCACGCCCGCCAGCAGGCTGCCGAACAACAGGCAGAAGCTGGCCGCATCGCTTTGGCAGTCTTGCTCGCGGTACCAGAGGCCGTAGCCGATCGCCAGCATGATCACGCCGACCGCCACGCAGAACAACTCGATATTTTGCCAGGGGCTGAGGTGAATCTGCTTTTGCAGGATGATGAACGACAAAGCGGCTTCGGCGACGGTGACGGTGATGTACCAGCGGCGGAAACCCGGATGGCGGACCAGGCCCGCGGCAACAAATCCGAGGACGCTGAAGACCGCCAACAGAACGGCCAACGACCAATCGGTGTGGTCGGTGGCGAGGCGGCTGAGCGCCATCAACGCAGCCGCGACGAAGGAAAGGGACATCAGCGCGTTGGCGCAACGGAATGCGGCGACGACCAGGGCGGGCCGCGCGACGCGCTCCCACGCGGCAAAGCGGTAGGCCGCCAGAAGCGCCGTGCCCAGCACGGCGAACGTCACGCAATAGTATTCCGCGCGCACGCTCCAGAAATTAAGCAGTTGCCAGACCGCGCCGCACGCCATGGCGGTGGCGAGATAAACGTTTCGTCCGCCGCCGTACAAAATCGCCGCGGCGGCATAAAAGACGGCGGCTTCGGCGCAGACCAGCGACAACAGAAGATTGGTCTGCAAGCCGACCACCGGCTCGAGGCGCTGGGCCAAATT
>Ga0181530_10002598_pt1 | contig 21234 bp, 16 predicted proteins | sample PEATcosm2014_Bin_42_FD_119769 | JGI IMG/M metagenome (GOLD analysis project Ga0181530, IMG submission 119769) | Peatland microbial communities from MTU Mesocosm Facility, Houghton, MI, USA - PEATcosm2014_Bin10_60_metaG | ecosystem: Environmental > Terrestrial > Soil > Wetlands > Peat | place... | reverse complement strand
GGCGCCTTCGGCGGAGCCGTAGAGTTGGCGGAAGGTTTCCAGCATGGGAGTTAACGAAAACTGAGTCTAACATTTTTGAACCGGCGGGCCTTTGCGTGGGACAGGCCATCGTCTTTCGTGGCCCGTCCTGCGTTGCTGAAACGCCGCTTGGCGGACGCCACAAGCCGATCCCCTATCCCCCTCAATTTCCGGAACCGGCTGGAATCGTGGCGACTTGAATGGTGACCGGAGAGCCTTCGCGCACGGAGACGGGTGAGCCCGTGCTCTCGACTGGCTTGAGGAAATCGGGATCGAACCAGGCGCCGTTTTCAACCTCGTCCCAGGCGTAGACTTTGTACTCGCCCGGATTCACGCGGCTGATGGTGAAATTGCCGTTCTGGTCGGTTGAGGCGGTGCGGTAGAACAGGCTGACTCCACGGCGTTCTTTTTCCTGCGGGATGAGCACGACGGTGACGGCGATGGCGGGTTGTTGGGTAGTGGGGTTCTGAACGGTGCCGGTAATCTGCGGAGCGTTGACGCCGATGACGACGTCGAGCGACGCGCCGCCGCCGCTGGTGAGGTCCAGGCCGTTGGCCAACACATCGGTGTCGCCGGCGCGAATGGACTTGAGGTAGAAGGTGCCGGGCAACGGTGAGACGTTAACCTCGAAGTGCTCGGGGTTGACGTCGTCGAAGCTGAAATTGTTGGACGCGTCGGCCTTGGCAGGCTGCGGCGGGCCGGCGTTGAAGCCCGGCGTCCAGGGGCTGAGCCGGACCTGGAAGCTGGGAATTGGGTCGGCGGTTTCGCCATCCACGCGGATGTGGCCGGAAACGGTGACGCCAGGGTTGATGGTCAGGCCGAGGCCCTCGACATTGGCGTTGCCGACGTCGATGGGCAGCATCGCGAAGTGACGGAGACTGCCGTTGTTGGTGATGGCGACGAGATTGTAGGAGCCCGGCGCGACGCTGGGGAATTCGAAGGTACCATTCTGGCGCACGGCGGAACCTTGATTCATAACTAATGAAGTCATGGAGTTACGCGGTTCAAGTTGAACGGATACATTCATACGCGGACTGTTGATTCCGGGCAACTGTTCCGTCACTGCCGGAACGGCCGTAGCGTTCATCACCGTGCCCTTGACGCTTACCGTGTGGATTTTGGCGAGCTTGAGGTTGATGCCCTGGAGCTGTTGGCCGGGTTTCATGTCCATGGGCACGGCGGCGGCGATGTCGGTGACACCGGGATAGAAAGTGGGTGCGTAATCTTCCTGCTGCTGCGCCGGGCCGTCGGCAACGCTAAAGCCTCCATCCATCATGATCATGCCGCCGGGCCGGCCGCGGTAGATGGCGCAGAGGTAATACTTGCCAGGTTGAACCCCGGAGATCCGGTACTCCCCGAGGTCGTTGCTATTGCCGCCATTGGATTGCTGGAGCTGTTTGCGGCCGCGGTTGTAGGTCGTGCGCAGGAGCATGATCTGAACGCTCTGCAGCGGATCGCCGTCTTCGTCGAGCATGCGGCCGGCGATGACGCCGTGAGGCGTAAGGCGGAAGTCCACGCCGGTCATCTTCTGGCCGCGGCCGAGCTCGAGCTGTGTGCCGGGGCCGTCGGGCCGCCGGGCGTTGAATTGCAAACTGAGGAAGCCGGTGTGCGAGGCGTTGAGGCGGTATTGGCCGGGCTCGATGCCGGAGACCGAGAACCTGCCGGCGGCATCGGTGGTGGCGCCATAGGAATGAACGCCGTTTATGGAGATGGTGGCTTTGCGCAGAGGCTGGCCGGTGGAGGCGTCAAAGACCTGGCCTTCGATGGTGCAGAGATCCTGCGGCGGCGATGGCGGGGGCGCGGGGCGGCCTGCCTGCCCGGTTCCAACCCGGGGAATCTGCGCAATAAGCCCCAACGGAATCGCCAGGAGCACGGCTAGACGGCGCATATTCGATCTCCAGTTACACATGAGACGCCGCACAGGGGTTAGACGTAACCGGGGGTGGCAAAGTTTGCAAGCGGCTGGTCAGGCCCCCAATCGGAGCCGCGACCGTTAGGGAGCGCTTGCCGCAACGCTCCCTAACGGTCGCGGCTCTGCCTGAAGGGTCTATCCTGGATCCGGCCTTTCCAGCTTCCGCCGGAGCCGAGCCAGTACGAAATGGCGGAATGGATGGTAGCGCCGAGATAAAACAGTGCCGCCAGGGGCAGCAGCGGCGCGGCGAACCAGCCACGGTTGTAGTAACGCAGGGCGGGGAAGTACGAGATGGACATCAGCAGCCATGCGGTAGCGGCCATTCCGGCGGCAGGCTGCGGTGCGGCCACGGCGATAGCCGGCGGCAGAAGATAGGTGATCGTGAGGCCGGTCACGGTGGCGAACAGCAGTAGCGGGGAATGGCGGAGTTGCGTGAATGCGGTACGGGAGATCGTGCGGCCGATTGCGCCGAACGTGCCGTAGGACCGGATGCTGATGGTGGCGGGGCTTAGTCCGAGCCAGATGCGGCCGCCGCTGCGCTTGATGGCGCGAGCCAGTGCGCAATCGTCGATGAGCGAGCCGCGGATGGGTTCGATGCCGCCGATCTTGTCGAGTGCCGCCTGGCGAACCAGCATGCAGCCGCCGGCGGCCCCGGCGGTGGCGCGGCGCGGGTTGCGAATCCACGCGGGTGGATAAAGCAGGAAAAAGAAAAAAACGAAAGCCGGCACCAGGGCGCGCTCGGCGGGAGAGTGACACCGCAGCTTGGCCATGAAAGAGACCAGGTCGTAGGGGCCGGCCGCGGCGCGCGCCGCCAGATCCTCCAGGGCGCCGGACGGATGGACGATATCGGCATCGGTGAGCAGCAGGTAGTCGGGATGAAAACGGGTAGAGCGTCGCACGCCTTCTGAGATCGCCCAGAGCTTGCCGGTCCAGCCGGAGGCGAGCGGGGCGGCGTGCACCACCGTGAGCACATCGGGAGTGGCGGCGGCCCGCGCGGCGGCGGCGGTGCCATCGCTGCTGTCATCGTCGACCACCATGATGTGGAAAACTCCGGGATAGTCTTGCGCCGCGAGCGAGGCGACGGTGCGGCCGATGGTTGCGGCCTCGTTGCGCGCCGGGATAACTGCCACGATGCGCGGCGCGGGCTCCGGCTCGCCTTCCATTGGGGTGGAGCGGTTCAGGAATTCCCGCCAGAATGCGCCGCGGAAAAAGATCAGGTAGAGCCAGAGGGCCAAGGCTACCGCCGCGGCCAGTTCGAGTGGCATTCACAAGCATTATCGCGCGCTAGAATCGTGCCTGTGAGATTATTCGGGCCTGTGCACCTGGCGCTGCTGGCGGGAATCGCCATAGCGGCGCTGGCGCTGGTGAAACTATGCCGCGCGCGGCCGCCGGCCAGACGCCCCATCCGGCTGGCGCTGGGTTGGGGCCTGGCGCTGAACGAGATGGTCTGGTGGGGATTCCGCTACGGGCATGAAGGCATCCATCTGCGCAATCTGCCGCTGCAATTGTGCGACGTCACCTTGTGGGCGACGGTGCTGGGGTGCCTGACGTTGTATGCCCCGTTCGTGGAATTCGCGTATTTCGCCGGCGTGGCCGGGTCGGCCATGGCGCTGCTGACACCGGATTTGTGGACTCCGTGGCCGTCGTACCCGGCCCTCTACTTTTTTGCGGTGCACGGCGGGATTGTGGCGGGAGCGGCCGTGCTGGTGTTCGGCGGGGAAGCCGGACTGCGTGCGGGCGCCATGTGGCGGGCTTACGGAATGCTGCTGGGCTATGCGGCGGCGGTTGGCGCGGTAAACGCGGTGTGCGGCACCAATTTCATGTATCTGTGCCGCAAACCGGCGAATGCGTCGCCACTCGACGTCCTGGGTCCGTGGCCGGTTTACCTGCTGCCGGCAGCGGTCTTGGGGCTGGCGCTATTCTGGCTGTTGGGTCTCGCGGCGCGGCCGCGCACTCAGGCTTCGAGCTGACCGAGCGCCCTCATCATGGTGCCGTGGGCCAGGACGGCAGCCGGATCGCGCTGCATGGCTTCGTAGTATCGGCGGTGGAAGCCGCCGCCGTCTTCGGAGGGCGAGAGCAATGCCCGGGCCTCCCCGATCAGGCGATCCGCGTCCGCCGTGGTGAGGGGGACATCGTCGGCGTCGCGGGCTTCGTCCACCAGCACGATGAATTGGGAGATCTCGCGCAGCCAGGCGAACCACGGGTCGCCGAGCACAAGCTGCAGATATTGGCCGGCGGAGGTGATACGGGCGACGTCGCGTTCGTAAGCGGCGCGTTCGGCGTCGAGCAGCGACTTATGGAGATGCAGCAGTGCTGCGCTGAGGGTGGCGAGGCGATCGTGGGGGGAACCGGACACTTCGCCATGGTACCGCGAATCTTTGCGGCATCTCGTAAGATCGGATACATATGCAAGAAGGCCAAAATCCCCAATGTTTTTGCATCCGAATGGATTATATTTGGACGCCGCCGCGAGTCCAGCGCTGGGAAGTAGGCTACTCACGGTTGAGGACGTGGCAGCCCAGCTTGGCGTTTCGGAGGCATCGGTACCGGCGCCCGCCGGTCACTGGATTGCGACGGAGCCGTTCAGCGCCGACATCTGATGCCCTTCGCTGTCTCTCACTACCAGCCGGAGCATGTAACTTCCCGGCGCCACCGGGAAGTTCGTCCGAAACATCAGCGTACCGGTATTCATCAGTTTGGCCATCGTCTCGTCTTTCATCTTGATGTCCACGGTCTTTTCAATCGCCGAAATGAAGTTTCCATTGTGGTCGAATAACCCGGCCAGGATAGTCAGGATGTTATTGTTCCGGCCATCGGCTTTCTTGAATTGGAGCTGCCTCGCATCCAGGCGGCAGACTACCGCGATGGTAGCTTCCTTGTCGTTGGCCTTGAAAAACTGGGTGTGCAGTTCCACCGGTAAATCTCTGAGTTCGTCGATGGAAAACAGAGCCTCTTCCATCTCTCCTCTGGCCGTCTCTTCTGGGTCGGACGCCTTCTTGGGGGCGTAATACCTCCTGCGGGCCTGAAGGTTCACACTGATGGGCGGCACAGTTTTCACCACCACTTTCAAGGTATGAAAACTGCCGTCGAGCTTCAGATTCTGCGGCCCGAAGCCCAGCACGTAGTGGGCCTCCGGCGTGTTCGCCAACTGGCGTACGCCCTCGGTCAGATCGTTGTTGTTTGCATAGAGAGATCCTCCCGTGCCGTAAGCGATTTCACCCAAGACGTCGCCTTGTCCCTGCGCGCTCAAGCGGTCGTAATCCTGCTTCAACATCAGGAAGCCTTGGTTCGCGGCGCCGCTCGGCCGGCTCGCGTCGAGCCGCGGATCGTTCCACAAGCCCCGGGCATCCAGGCTGTTGACGATCACGCTCGCCCGGATGGCGGAGTCCAAGATGTCGCTTTTTTCCTGCTGAAACTCTTCCGCCGAAAAGAACCCCGGGGAAATCAGGACGACGATGCGCTGGCCCGGCATCGCGCCCATGCGGCGGACCACGTCTTTCAGGACCCTTAGGCTGAGGTGTGTATCGTGCTCTCCCGCGCTGAGCACCTGCCGGGCAACCGACAGCGCCTGGGCCGCCGCCACCGCCCTTCCTGCGGCGTTGTTCGGAAAGTCGAAGCAGGCCCACGTCTCCTGGTTGGCATAGTCGGTGGCGGTAGGGTCGTTCTTGTTGATGATCATGTCCGCCATGTAATAGCTGATCTCTGGACACGTCGCCATGCCGCCGGTGCCGGTGATGGACCGGTTGCGGAGAAGCTGGAGAGCCGCCTGCAGTTTGTCGATATCGTCGGTGAATTCAACCTGGTTCTGGCCGGACGTGGTGAAGATAGCCGCGCGATCGGTCTTCGCCTGGCTCAGCAGTTGCTTGTTAACGGCGTCCCGCGACTGTGCCAATTCTCCCAATGACGCGTGTACGTCATCGAATAAGTAAGCGATAAATCGCTCCGGAATGTCGATTCTCGCCGCCGGTAGGCCTTCGGTAGGAGCGGTGTCGACGGTCTTGGCCGCCTTGGCTGCCAGGTCGCCGGTTTTCTCCAGCGAGAACCGGATGATCTCCTGGAGTTTTCCGTTGTCGAAGATCTGGAAATTCTCTTTGGCCAAGGTGTCCACGATGCGGCCCTTGGAATCGCGCACCACTACCGGCACCAACACCAGGTCCACTCGCGTCTTGAATATTGCGGGAGCTTCCTTGGTCGCCATTTCAGGCGCGTTCTTGTCAATCGGCCTCGCTGTTTGTGCGGGAGCGGCGGGAGTTGCGGGCGCCGGCGGCGTGAGCATGCCTCCGGGCTGTGGCTGGGTCTGGGACTGAGCGCCGGCAGCCGTCATCCACACGATCAGGACAGCGTGGGAGAACGCCACTCTTAGTATGTTGGTCACTGGCGGATCAACTAAGCATATCGCAACCAATGGTCCAGGACATCCGGGTCACCGGATCGACGTGCGCCGTCTATTGGCGACTGGGGAGCATTCTGGGGCGGTGCCAGCGGCGGGGTCCGATTGGACTGAATTTGGACGATTCGCGCTAAAACCGCACCAAACAACCCCTTTAGAACCAAGCCCTGTATAGTTAAGTCAATCAGATACCACTCTAGGAGTGATCGGATAAATATGCAGAATGCCAGTTTCGACCCGGGGCTGACCACCCAGGTGATTGCGCCCCTGCGGCGCATCATCAATAAGGACGGCCAGTTCAACGTACACCGTCGCGGCACCACGTGGCGCGATTTTCACCCGTACCTGCACCTCATCAACCTGAGCTGGCCGCGTTTTCTGGGCGTGCTGTTCCTGGGATACCTGGTGAGCAATTGCCTGTTCGCCATGGTTTATTACGCGATCGGGCCGCTTCAGCTCTCGGGCGCCGATGCGTCGACGGCCTGGGGCCGCTTTCTGAACGACTTCTTCTTCAGCGCCCACACGCTGAGCACGGTGGGGTACGGCAACATCGCCCCACGCGGGTTGGCGGGGAACGTGGTGGCGGCGTTCGAGGCGCTGGTGGGCGTGCTCAGTTTCGCCGTGGCCACGGGGCTCCTTTTCGGGCGCGTGTCGCGGCCGTCGGCCAAGATCGGCTACAGCGAGAACATGGTGGTGGCGCCCTACCAGGACGGCTCGAGCTTGCAATTCCGCGTGGTGAACCGGCGCGCCAACTCGCTGATGGAGCTTGAGGCCAAGGTCATGATGATGACGGTGGACACGGCCGGCGGCCAGTCCCAACGCGCCTACAAACTGCTTACGCTGGAACGCGAGAAGGTGCTATTTCTGCCGCTGACGTGGACGGTGGTGCACCCTATCGATCGCGAGAGCCCGCTGTGGGGCAAAACGCCGCAAGACCTGGAGCGCATGCAGGTGGAAGTGCTCATCCTGATGAAGGGGTACGACGACACCTTCAACCAGACGGTGCTCTCGCGCCATTCCTACAGGCACGAGGAAATTGTATGGGGCCGGAAGTTCGACCCGGCCTTCTCGGTGGACGAGGAAGGCGACCTGGTTTTAGAGTTGAAAAAAGTCGGCGAACTGGCGCAGTAGGTGGCGCACGCACTCGTGGGCCGTGTCGAGACTCATCTCGACACTCTTGGTGGCGTACGGACGCTCTACCGGAACCCGGCGTCGGCAAGAGTGCCGACGCGCCACGCGTGTCTCTGAGAAATGCGGCCTACCGGCTGGCCGGTGGGATGATGCCGTTCATGCGCGCGTAGACCACCATTTGACCGTAGTGGTCGAAGCTGTGCCACGTGAGAAGGCCCCCAAGAGTGCCGCGCGCCATCTCGCCCTGGCCGAAAGGACTCTTCACCATATCCAGCTCGTTCTTGGCGGTCAGAGACAGCGTGGCTTTGTGGGCGTAGGCGAAGGCATCCTTCAGGAATTTGACCACCTGGTCCTTGGTCTTGACGGAATCGGGACCGTTTTCGCCCGCGCCGAGATCCACGGGCGGCTTCTGTTCCAGGGCGGTTGCCGAAACCAGGTACAGAACCGTGGCCACGTGCTTGCACTGTTGGGCGAAAGTGCGGACGCCCTTGAATTCGCCGGCGGTCGGGGCAAAGTCAAACTTGTCGGCCGGCATGGCTTCGGCCAGCGGTACCAACTCGTGTTCGATGCCGGACAACTGGCCGTCGTAGAGCTTGGCTACGGTCATTGGCTCGGCGCCAAAGGCGGCGGGTGCGGCTAATAGTGTGGATCCGAGCAGAACTGCAAAGAGTCGATTCATTTCGTGGAATTCCTCCCCCTCGTGCGGACAGTATAGCAGAGAGGGAAGAATCTGGTGCAGCTTAACCGCCCTTACGGGCCGGAGGGGGCGGATTGGGCGGGCCGCCCTGGCCAGGGCCACGGCCGCCTTCCGGGAGTGGCCTTTCGGCCTGCAGTTTCTTCCACTGGTCCTGCGTGAGAACGCGGCGGATGCCCAGCAGGAAACGGGCATTGGCCTTCTCGAGTTCGGCGCGCGCCTGCGCCACCCTGTCGATCTGAGCCAGGATCTTGGCCTCGTCGGGCGTGTCGGCAGCCATCATCGGCTCCATGGTGATTTCTTCCTTCTGCAGAGTGGCGTTGAGGTCGACCAGGCGCAGGCGATTCTGCTGGAAGATGTCATCCATTTTTTTCTGCTGGTCGGAGTTGAGGCTGAGCTTCTGAACCATCTCCGGGTTGTTCCACCAGCGGCCCTGGGGCAGGGAACGCTCCAGCGGCGGACGGCTGCTGCGGGGCGCTGGCGGCGCGCCGCCGTCGCGGCCGCGTTGCCCCGGAGGCGGACCGAAGCCGCGGCCGGGTTGAGCGGGCGCCCCGTTGTCGCCCTGCTGGGGCGGGGGCGGAGGGTTCTGGTTCTGGCCACCAGCGGGTGGAGTCTGCGCCCAGGCAGCGGCGCCGGCGAAGAGTATCGGTAGTACCAGTCTGATTGTCTTTTGGTTCATTGCATTTCCTTTTTCGGGCTTTCGTCTGTGGGACCGGAACCCCAGGTTACAAGATTTACCAGCGGCTCCATGGTCTGCGGAACCGCGCGCGAGATTTCGGCATCCACTTGCTCCAGAAGCGCGTCGGCGCGGGCCATCTCGGCGGCGCGAGCCTGTTGGCGGGAACGCTCCCAGTAAGCCGATGCCGATACCAGGATCAACAGAGAGGCTGCGGCCAGCACCCAGCGCTGGGCCGTGTGGCGGGCGGCCGGCCCCCAGGCGATCTTCGGGGCCGATGCGGACTGGGCGGCGCTCCAATCGTGGGCGGAGCCGCGGAACTCCGCGAGCGCGCTTTCCATGCGGTCGAGCCGCGCGCTGCATTCTTCGCACTCGCCGGCGTGGCGCTGGAGTTCTGAGTCGCGCTCGCCGGCGAACCAGCGGGAAATATCCTCCGGCGAAAAATGTTCGTTCATTGGCTTTCTCCCATTCGTTTCCTCACGGCTTCCAGCGCGCGAAACAGGTGCACTTTCACGGTCCCTTCCCGAAGGCCGGTAACCGCGGCGATTTCGAGCAAATCCAGGTCTTCCACGAAGCGCAGCAGAAAGACCGTGCGCTGGCGCGCCGACAGAGTTTCCACGGCGCTCCACACGGCGGCCACGCGTTCCTTGGCGAGAACGGCGCTTTCGGGCGACGAGCCGCCGTCGGCCAGCGACCGGCTCGCCACGTCGAAATCCGGCGCCGTCGCGCGCGTGCGATTCCAAAAGCGGAGCCGGCGATTGCGAATGGAATCGCGTACCAGGTTCACCGCAATCTGCATCAGCCAGGTACTGAGGCTGGCCTCGCCCCGAAACCCCTGACGCGCCCGGTAGGCTTTCAGGAAACAATCCTGCGCCAGCGATTCGGCGGCATCCCGGTCGCGCAGAGAGGCCAGGGCGAAGCGAAAGATCCTGGGCCAATACAGCCGCACAACGGCGTCGAAGTCCTCGATCTCTCGCGTTTGGTCCACTGCGTTCGGGATCCACCGGGTTGTCGAAACCGGCTCCATCTGTGAAGTGTAGACGGAAACGGCGGGGATGGGTTTACGTCGCAGGCGCCGAAATCGGTGAGGCGTGCGGGCGCAGTGTTCTCAGTGGCCTGAGGCCTGAGCCTCGCGCGCTACCAGTTCTTTTCCCACACCCGCACGATGGGGTAGCGGCCGTTGTCCTCGGGCTCGTACTTGGAATGCTGATACCACCAGGCGAGGCGGGCGTTACGATCGGCCGCAAAGGCCGGGTCGGCAGCCACCTTGGCTTCGAATTCCTTCGCGAGATCGGGATTGTCCGCCATGGTCTTGCGCGCGATGGGTTCGGAGAGATATTCGCCCACGGGCGGCGCCGCTGCGCCCGCCACCGGTGCGCCGCCACCCGCGCCAGGAGCTCCGCCACGCCCCCCTCCGCCGGCTGGGCCGCCGCGGCCGCCGCCGCCACCACCACCGCCCCGGCCTCCGCCGCCTTCAAACACCGCGTACATCAGGCCCCAGCGCGCGAAGGAATCGGGCGCTTGCGGTTCGAGCGTGGAAAGAATCAGGCGGGCGTGGCGCTGCTTCATGGGAACCCAATACGAGCCGGCGGGAATCGTGATCTTCTCCTTCACCAGGCGGGAATCGAAGCTGTTCAGACCGATGTGGCCTTCGTTGGGAGAAGTGGCCCACACGATGTTGGAAAAACGATAGGTCTCGAATTCCTGAGTGAGCGACTTGGCGGTGCGCTCCATTTCGACGCCGTGCAGCGCCAGTAGATCGGCAATTTCTTTCCAGGCCGAAGGAATCAGGTAGCCGAGCGGCATCTGCGCTTCGAGCGTGGTGTCGATCTGGTCGTGAATTACGGTCTCGAAGTCGTCGGGCTCGGCCAGGTAGCGATTGGTCATGGCGCCGGTCACCTCGCTCTGAACCTGCCCCTGCTTGAGCGCGTGGTAGAGCAGCGGGCGGCTCTTGTCGTTGCTGACGCGGCCGGCCAGATAAACGGGCGCGGCGCTACGGTCGCCGGCGCGCGCGGCCATCGCTTTATCGGCCTGCCGCACGGCCGCGCGCAACGCCTCCGGATCGGCCACGATGATGTCGATCGAATGGCGCATGATGTCGTAATTGGCCCAGGCGCGGGTGCGCGCGGCCTTGAGGCTGTGCGTTTCCACCAGTAGCGAGGGGCGGTTCTGGACCGCCGCGTAGAGGTGCGAGTAACGCGGGGTGAAAACCTCCATGAAGAACTCGCGCTTGCCGTTCACGTTGCGCAGGCCCCCGTAAGGAGCCACCAGGTGGCCGTCGGCCGCCATGCGCTGATCCAGCTCCGGAACGAATTTGTCACGCACCCAGGCGCAGGCCGGTTCGGCCAGATCCTGGTTACGGGCCATGTCCCAGGTGACGTCGTATTGCATGTCGGAGCCGTCGGTGACGTGGTTATCGATCAGAAAATCGGGATTCCAGGTGGTGAAGATGTGCAGCCAGGCGCGCATTTCGGGCGTGTCGGCCTTGATGTAATCGCGGTTCAGGTTGAGACGCTGGGCGGTGTTGCGCAGGCCGGTGTCACGCGGGCCATTCTGCTGCGGGCGATGGTAAGGGCTGAAAGATTCGTGACCGTCGACGTTGAAAACCGGGATGATCACGAAGATCGCCTGATCCAGCCAGGAGGCCAGTCTTTTCGTGACGGCCATATCGCGAACCAGCATGAGGACCGTGTCCTTGCCCTCGATTTCGCCCGAGTGAATGCCGCTCTGGATCATGACGACGGCCTTGTTGGTCTTAGCCGCGGCTTCGGGCGTGAAGGCGCGATCCTTGGAAACCACCAGCGCGATCATGGTGCGCCCTTCGGGGGTGGCGCCGATATTGAGCACCTTGACGAATGAGGACGCCCTCTCCAGGCGGTGGGAAATGTCGACGGCTTCGGCGTACGGGGCGGTCAGCGTCCAGCCGGTCTTTTCGCCGGTGGTCAGCAGATCGGGAGGCGATGCCTTGGTGCTGGCGGTGAGTGCAGCCGCGTCTTTGGCGGCGGGAGGCTCAAGGGCGGAATGGGGCGCGATGGGTTCCTGAGCGGACGACCAGGCAGCCAGGGCACACAGCAACAGCGTGGAGCGAAGCATGAGAGGTATGGTATCGCAAGACGCAGCCGGGAGAGGGAATTCGAGGCAGTCGGAATATTTCGGCTTCAGCTCCAGTCGGCGGGCTCTTTGCGGGTCACTCGCAGAACCTGCGTGATCGCCAGCAGTGACGTCAGGACAGTTCGCTCGCCGTGGGCGCCCAGTTGCGGCGTCGAACCCGCCATTGCCAGCGCGATCCGCGGGCCGGGCCACGCCAGCCAGCGGACCAACAGAAGGGACCGCACCGAAGTCTGGGCCAGCGCCCCGCGGGTGAAGGCGTGAGTGACGGCGGCCAGCAGCAGAGGACCATGAACGCGGGCCGCGGCCAGCGTCCATACACTGGGGACGATGGCAATCGCCACGGTGCCGACGAACAGCATGCGGCAGAGTGTCCGGATTCCCGGGTAACGCCGGCAGAGGCTTTTCTCCAGCGCCACGAAAGCCATGAACCATACCAGCCAGGTGAGGAATTCGATCACCACCAGGGCCGGGAGCGAGAGCGAAGCCATGCTTAGTCGATGGCGGGTCCGAAGTAGCCCTGCGCCAGGGCCGGTTCCGCTTCGAGTGCCTTGGCCCAGCAGGATCGGGCTTCTTCGCCCTTGCCGGTGGTTTCCAGAATGCGTCCCATGTTGAGCAGGGCTTCGGGCATGCCGGGTTGTTGCGCCAGCGCGTCGCGGTAGAGCCGCACCGCCTTTTCGAGCTGTCCGGCTTTCTCGTACATCAAGCCGGCGTTGTAGAGCACTTCGGGAGTGCGCTCGCCCAGATCGATGAGGCGGACGTGGAATTCCAGAGCGGAATCGAAATCCGAGGACTGGATCGCCAGCGCCGCCAGGCCGCGCAGGGCGTCGATGGACTTCGGGTCGCCTTCGAGCATCTTCTCGTAGAGCCGTTCGGCATGGTCGCGCTCGCCCAGGCCGCTGTAGGCGAGGGCCAGGTTGGCGTGTGCTTCGGGCCAGTTGGGGCGGTGCTTCAAGCAGCCCTCAAAGGCCTCCGAGGCGCCGCGGAAATCTTCCCGCTGCAGCCGCAGGTAGCCCAGGCGGAAGCGGGCTTCTTCTTCCTTGGGAGCGCGGTCCAGGATCTGCTTGTAATAGCGCTCGGCTTCCTCCGGCTTGGCGGTGCGCTCGAGCAGCAGCGCCAGGTTCCAGATGGGAGCTAGACCATCCGGGTTGGCCTGGATGGCGCGATCGTAGGCCTGGCGGGCGCCATCGAAATCGCCCAGTTGCTCCCGCACAATGCCGATATTGGTGTGCGCTTCGCAGGATTGCGGCCGCAGTTTGAGAGCCTCTTCATAGGCTTCCGCGGCTGGTTCCCAGCGCCCCGACTTCTGATGCGCCAGGCCCAGGTTGAACCAGCCTTCAAAGTGGCCCGGCACCGAGGAAGTCAGCAGGGTGCAGAACTTTGCGGTGAGGGCGTGTTCGCCGGCCGCAGAGGCCCAGGCAGAGAGGCCTTCCAGAGCCACGATGGATTCGGGCCGCTGTTCCAGCAGCCGCTCCGAGTATTCCCGCACCATGTCGAAATCCTCTTTCGACATGCCGATCAGGACCAGGTTGGCGAGCGATTCTTCGGAGTCGGGATTCTGTTCCAGGATGCGCTGGTAGAGCGGCGAAGCTTCGTCGGGGTGACCCAGGGACTGCAACGAAGCCGCCTTGCCGAACAGGGCGTCCTCGTGATCGGGCGCCAGTTCCAGGCAGTGCTCGAAAGCGAACAGCGCGCTCTTGGGATCTTCCAGCCGGAGCTGCGTGGCGCCCAGGCCGAGGTAGGCGTCCAGGTGCGAGGAGTCCAGCGTACACGCCTTGTGGAAGGCCTGCGAGGCCTCGTCCCACGCGCTGATGCGCTCCAGGCAGACCGCGAAATTGAACCAGCCTTTGGCGAATTGAGGTTTGAGCTGGGTGAGCGTGCGGTAGCTCTTGGCGGCTTCCTGGTAATCGCCCAATTCGAACTGAATGTGCCCCATCGCGCGGTAGATCTCCGGCGATGCTTCATTGGAGGCGACGGCGCGCTGCAACTGCTTGAGAGCGTCGTCGCGCTTGCCGGCCAGGTGCAGGCTCACGGCGCGGGCCAGGAATCCGGATGCCGGGCCCGGATTAACGCCCGTCAAGCCGGGCTTGTCGCCACCTTCCAGATGTGCTGGCCGGAGGGGCTGAACTTTGGGGGATCTGATGGCGGTACTCATGAATTGCGATTCTCCTTCGTGGGGATTCCTGCTGGTGTTAGTCTTACCCAGTAAAGGCGCGCCCGGTCGTCGGGTGTGCCGAAGAAACCGATGCCGCCTACCGGAAACCGTGCGTCGGTCCAGGTGTCCACCGCCCGTCCGTCCAGGTAGAGGGTGAACTCACTGCCGCGAACACGCATGCGTACGGTGATGGCAGTCTTGCCGCCGGGTGACGGCGTGTCCGCCGATGGTGGACGAATCGGCAGAGTCACGGCCGGCGACACAACGCCGCCTGCCACCGACGCGCGGCTGAACGTAAACCCTCCGCCCGGCGCCACGGCGATGCTGCCCTGAAAGTACTCGTTGAAATCGTGCGCGCGGTAAACCCAGTTGATGCTGTGGTGGTCGATCCGCGCCAGAAACTCGAGATCGTAATCGTCGAGCTCGATCGAGGGTGCGAAGAGAGCCAGCGAACCGGCGCGCACGCCGGCGATATCCAGCTTCCAATCTTGCACCCCTCCCAGCCAGCTGCTCCAGCCGTTGGCAAAATGGTCCTCAAGGGGCGGGACCGCCGCCGGCGCCGCGGCCGGCGCACTCTGTTTGGGCGCTGGCGGAGCGCCGAACGGCACACCGCCCATCAGTGAGCCGTGGAGGGCCCGCGGCGTGTACTCAAAGGTATTATCTTGCGGCTCGAAGGCCACCAGCGTCAGGCGCTGCGCCGATTGCATGCCGGTGGCGCCCGGCCGGGTAGCGATCAACGATGCCGGCGAGCGGCGGAAGCCCACTCCATCTTCGTGCAGTCGGAACCCCGGCGTCCGAGGATCGCCGGCATCCCATCGCAAAGTGGAGCAGCGCGCCGCGCCGTCGCCATCGCGCAAGTCGCATGCCGGGGATGAAACGGCGCCCGGCCACGGGAATACCGCGGCTCCGGTCCCCATGGTGGGAGGCCGGTAGGCCATTTTGGGTTTCGTGATTCGCCTGCCCGCGTGCCGCGTTGCGGCCTCGATCTTGCTCGCCGGCGGCGCCACTCCCTGCACCCGGTTCGAAAAGGGAACCGCCACCGGGCCGGGCTTGGATAACTCAATGGCCGGTTGCACGGGTTCCGGAAGGCGGAAGCCGGCCGACGCCGACACGCGCAGTTCCTTTCCCTTCACTGGATGGTTCCGCAAGGTCTGCGGTCGTTGCGAAGACTCGAGGCAGTGTGCGCCAGCCGGTGTAATGGAATAGCGCTTGTGGTTCTCAGACCCGATATGGACCCGCAACGGTGGATGCCGCAGGATGCCGAACTCTCGCGGATTCGCGTCCGGCTTCAGAATGCAGTCGCGCACCATGGCTTTGCGGCAGTGCGGCATCTCGACCGTAAGTTTGTGGCTGCGGGGGGCCAGCGGGATCACCTCGCGGCTGCCGCTTATAGCAAGTGGTAACGGGCGCGGTTGCGCAGCTACGGCGACCTTGACATGACCCAACTTCGCGGCTTTATCGCTCCGCTTGGGAATGTGCGGCAGGAACAGACCCGCGGGCGTTGGCTTGAAGCCATCCATGGGTGGGTTTTGAACCGGAATGCGGGCCGCTGGATAACTGCGCGGGGTAACGCTGTAATCGCTAAGCAAAAACTCCGCGGAAATCTGCTTGGCATTCTCACGCCGGCGCATCAGGCTGGCGACTTTGTTCGCCTCCATCAGCCGGTCCATCCCCAGCCGGAGACGGTACTGATTGCGGTGCTCGCGAGAACAGAAATCACCGCCGGAGCCGACCGCAAATCGGCTGAGCGGTTTGCCACACAATTGGCACGTTCTCGCGTTCATTGTCGATCATTATGGCACAATACTTCTGAAATTATACAATAAATGCTGGTAACACGGGGCTGATATCTAATGTTAACTCCTTTTGTTAGCTATATGTACTGGAAATAATATAGCAAAAATGGTACGTTAAAAAACGGGATATCCTAGTAGAATTAGTAACCGGAGAATCTCATGACTGAGTCTACCGCTCGCGCAGAACGCCTCGATTTACCTTCTTCAGGCGGTGCGTATTATGTTTGGCAGGTTCCACAAAAACCGATCGCCGTCAGGCTGCCCCTGGCGCTGATCGAACGCCTGGAGCAAGAGACCGTCGAATCATTCCGGTCGCTGACGTCGCGCGGTTCGGAGATTGGCGGCCTACTCTTGGGCGGCATCGCGCCGGGAAATCCGGCAACCGTGAGTGTCGAAGACTACGAGTTGATTCAGTGCGACTATAGCCGGGGTCCGCTTTACCGGCTCTCCGACGCGGACATGAGCCGGTTTGAGAGAGCCATCGAGCAGCACGCCTCCGGCGCCGGCCTTCGCGTGGCGGGATTGTTCCGCAGTCATACGCGCAAGGGGCTGTCGCTGGACGCCGAAGACCTGGCCTTCTTCGAGCCGCGCTTCCACGATCCCCATCACATTGTATTGCTGGTGCGTCCGTTCGCCACCAAGGCCAGCGCCGCTGGAATCTTCATTCGTGAGAACGGCCGGCTTTCGGGAGATGCCAGCCTGCTGGAATTCCCGTTCCGTGCCTCGGAACTGGGCGGTGGGTCGCGCAGGCTCAGCATGGATGCGGCGCCCTCCACTCCGCCTCACGCGCCAGCCGCTGCCGAACCGCCGGCTGCCGGCAAAGCGCCGGCCCGCGCACAGATCGTGCCTATTGCGCCGCGGCGTGAGTTTCCGGCGCCGGAACAGGAAGTCAAGCCGGCTGAACCGAATCCTCCGGCGCCGCCTCCCGTGGAAGCCAAGGCGCCCGCACCGCAGCCGGCGCCAGCGCCGCCGGCCGCCAAGATTGCTCCAGCTACCCCGCCGCCGGCGCCACCGGCAGCCAAGGTTTCCCCGGCTCCGCCGCCAGCTCCCAAGGTGGCTCCGGCGCCGCCGCCTTCGCCAGCCGCGAAGAGCGCTCCGCCGCCTCCGAAAGTGGCGCCCGCTCCCCAGACTCCGCCCGCCAAAGTGACGCCGGCCCCGGCAGCCCCTGCGGCCAAGATCGCTCCCGCGGCCCCGGCCGCTAAGTCCGCGCCGGCCGAGCCGCCCAAGAAGAAGGAAGAAGAGAAAGCCAAGGAAAAAGAGAAGGTGGTTGCGCCGCCGGCGTCGGCTCCGAAGGTGCAGGAAGCGCCCGCGTTCACGGCCATCGCGCCGCCCGCCGCCAATAAGTACAAAAAGGTGCGCCTGGTGGTCGCCGCCGCCTTGTGCATGCTCGTCCTGGTGGGCGGATTCCTGTTCGTCTATCCGGCTCTGCTGCATCGCGGCGACCGCGGCCAGACAGTCGCACAGCAGGATTCTTCGCCGCTCGGCCTGCGCATCGAACGAACCCCCGGCGGACTGCTGCTCACCTGGAACCGCGACGCCGTGGTCATCCAGCACGCGTCCAAAGTGGTCCTCGCGATCACCGATGGCGACCGTCACGAGAACATCGAAATGGATCCCAACCAGGTGCGCACGGGCAGCATCGTGTATCCTCCGATTTCGGGAGATGTAAGTTTCCAGATGGAAGTGACCGACGCCAAACAATCCAGAACCACCAGTGAATCGCTCCGCGTGCATGATCCGCGGCCTTCGCCGCTGGCAACCTCGCCGGTGCCTGCCCAAGGCCCCCAACCCGGCGCCAAGCAGAACACGCCTGGCAAGAGCCCGAACCCTGATGGCACGGACCCGGCAGCCGCCGATGCGTCTCCCAAACCGCCGGAGGAGCAGGCCGTGGTCCGCAATACGACACCGGTGAAGCAGTTCGACAAGGAGTCCCTGGCGCAGCGGCTGCGGCCGGCGGCGCCGGAGGACATGGCGGAAGCTCCCGCGGAAGTCCGGGCAAATAGCTCGGCCCCGGCCAGTCTTGGCTCCATCATGTCGGGGGCGGCTTCCGCTGGGCCCACGCCGGCAAGGCCCGCGCCGTTACGCTCCGCGGACACTTCCGCTGGCGCCGCGAGCCCCGATTCGGGCGGCCAGATCACGCCGGCGGAGCCCACCTACAAGAAGACTCCCGAGTATCCCAAGGTGGCGCGCCAGATTGGTGCCAGCGGCATCGTGGAAATCGAAGCCACCATCGGCACCGACGGCAGGGTCAAAAACCCCAAAGTCACCAGGGGCAATCCGATGCTTCAGAAAGCCGCGATCGATGCCGTGTTGGAGTGGAAGTACAAGCCGGCGCTGCTGAATGGCAAGCCGGTGGAATCGCCCGTGCAGATCAAGCTGAATTTCACGCCCGAACACTAGGCCCGTGGGACAGTCCATCGCCTTTGGTGGTCTGTCGGCCTCTGAACCCTCTGACTCCCTGACAGGCGGCAAACACGGATCGTCTCTTTCGAAAACAGCTCCCTCCCCTCCCCGCTTCCATTTTCGGCATGGCGGATGAGATTCACTTCGAACCGCGATCGTCCCACAAATGCCACTCACGCGGGCAGCCGCAGACGGGCGATACACCCGGGGCCGTCCCCCCGGTTTTCCAGCGTGAGCGCGCCGCCGTGGCTCTCGGCAATCTGCCGGCTGAGAACCAGCCCGATGCCCGAACCACCCGGCTTGGTGGTGAAGAACGGGACAAATAAGTTGGCGGTGCCGGAAAGGCCCGGGCCTTCGTCCTTCACCCAAATCTCCAGCATGGTGCCGTCGCGCCGCCATCCCGCCCACACACGGCCGCCGGTGGTGAGAGATGCGTCGGCGGCATTCCGCATGACATTGATCAGCACCTGCTCCAACTGATCGGGGTCGCCCGGCACCGTGACGGTTGGACCCGCCTCGATCAGGACCGTGAGCCGCGTTTCCAGACTGGCGGCCCGCTGCACGGCTTCGGCTACCGCCAGCGGTTGCAACCGCGGCCGCGGCAGTTTCGCCAGGCGTGCATAGGCCCCGATGAAGCGGCTGAGACTTTCCGAACGGGCCGTGATGACCCTCAGTCCGCGCCGCATGTCGTCGCGCCAGTCGCCGGGCAGGCTCTCCCGCGAGATGATGCTCTCCAGGCTTCCCGCGATCGACTTGATGGGCGTGAGCGAATTGTTGAGCTCGTGGCCCAGTACGCGGACCAGGCGCTGCCAGGCTTGCAGTTCCTGCTCGCCGAGGGCCTGGGTGAGGTCGGAGATCACCACCAGCTCTAGCGGCAGCCCGCGCTCGCGGACGCGCGTGCGCCGCACTCCAAAGCGCCCCGCGCCGCCGGGAAACGAGGCTTGTAAAGTGGCCTGTTCCGGGCCGTCCAGGCAGGTTTCCAGGTGCAATGCCTCGGCTGTCTGGCCGAGCAGTCCTTCGGGCAGGGCAGCCAGCAGCCGCTCGGCGGCGCGGTTCACCAGGCGGAGGCGGTGGTGTTCGTCGAAGGCGAAGATGGCGACATCGATTTCCCTCATCACGGTGCGCAGCAGAGTGGTGGCCTCCAGGGCGCCCAGCCGCTGCTCGCGCAGCGTGCTGCCCAGTGTGTTCACCTCGCGCATCACTTCGCCCAGCGCATCGTCCGGACAGGGCGAACGGCCACGCACCGAGAAATCGCCTTCCCGCAGCGCGCCCAGCAGGTTGGAAAGCGTCTGCAGCGGAAAGACCACGCGCTCGCGCACGGCGAAGGCAAAGCCCAGCCACACGCATACAATCAGGGTGGTGAAGGTGAGTTCGTATTGCGGCCTGTAACCGCCGGTCCACAGCATGTAGAGGGCGATGGCGGAGCCAGGCAGGCCGGCCAGAAATGCCAGCAGGACGATGCGGCCTTCATGGCTGATGCGTGCCGGTTTGGAGGCGGACGGCATGGGGCGGCCTCACAATCCATAGCGCTGCAGACGCCGGTAGAGGGCGCTGCGGCTCAAGCCCAGCGCGCTGGCGGCGTGGCTGACGTTGCCGTTGAAGCGCGCCAGCGCTTTGCGGATCAGCAGCGCTTCCACATCTTCCAGGCTCATCTCTTCGAGACGCGGCGGGCTTTCGCGGCCGGCGCGCAGCCCCAGGTCGGCCGCGCGGATCGTGTCCCCCTGCGCCATCAATACGGCGCGCTCCACGGCGTGATCGAGCTCTCGCACATTTCCCGGCCAGGCGTGCGCCAGCAGCGCCTTGATGGCGCTCTCATCGAAGGCGCTGAGCGGTTTGCGATAGTGCTCGGCGTGCTGGCGCAAAAAGTGAGCGGCCAGCAGCGGGATATCTTCGCGGCGGTCGCGCAGCGGGGGAAGCCGCAGCTCGATGGTATTCAGGCGGAACAGCAGGTCCTGGCGGAAGCGGCCTTCCGCCACCTGCGCGCTCAGATCGGCATTGGTGGCGGAGAAGACGCGCACATCCACGCGCCGCGTCTTGGAAGAACCCACCCGTTCGAAATCCCCGGTTTCGAGCGTCCTCAGCAGCTTCGACTGCAATCCCTGCGAGAGGTTGGCGATTTCATCCAGAAACAGCGTTCCGCCGTCGGCCATTTCGAAACGGCCCACGCGGTCCACCTTGGCGTCGGTGAACGCGCCCTTCACGTGTCCGAACAGTTCGCTTTCGAAGACGCCTTCCGCCAGCCCGCCGGTATTTACAGTGACCAGCGGCCGTGTGGCGCGCAACGAAACCGAATGCAGGGTTTGCGCCACCAGTCCCTTGCCGGTTCCGTTCTCGCCGGTGATCAGGACGTTGGCGTCCGACGGGCCGACGCGCGAAATCACGTCGAGAACCGGCCGCATGGCCGTGGAGTGCGCGATCAGTTGCGGAAACCGCTCGGCGCGCAGCACGCGGTTTTCGGCTTCCAGGCGCTGTCCCCGCCGGAGCGCGCGGCCCAGCTCAATCTGGGTCTTGAGGATGGCGGAGAGCCGCGTGTTATCCCAGGGTTTCTGGATGAAGTCGCGGGCGCCGCGCCGCATCGCCTCCACCGCCAGCTCGACCGATCCCCACGCCGTCATCACGATCACGGGCAGCGTGGAATCGAGGCTCTGAATGCGGTTGAGCAGATCCAGGCCCTCTTGGCCGGAGGTAGTGTCGCGGGTGTAATTAAGGTCCATCAGGACGGCGTCGAAGTCGCGGGATTCGACGGCTTCGATGGCGGCGGCCGGCGAAGTGGCGGCCTCGGCCTGATAGCCTTCGCCCTTGACCAGGAAGCGCAGGGCTTCGAGTACATCGGTCTGGTCGTCCGCGATCAGGATGCAGGGCGTGCGGGACTCGGATGATTTCATCGGCGTGTCGATGTTTGGATTGACCGCAATCTCAAGTGTAGGGCAGTTGCCGGGCCGATGGTCTTT
>Ga0181530_10002593_pt1 | contig 21255 bp, 18 predicted proteins | sample PEATcosm2014_Bin_42_FD_119769 | JGI IMG/M metagenome (GOLD analysis project Ga0181530, IMG submission 119769) | Peatland microbial communities from MTU Mesocosm Facility, Houghton, MI, USA - PEATcosm2014_Bin10_60_metaG | ecosystem: Environmental > Terrestrial > Soil > Wetlands > Peat | place... | reverse complement strand
GGCGATCTTCGCCGCCAGCAGATCGCGCGGCCATCGCTGCGTCATCTCCTCAAGCGCCGCGACGGCGCCGAGATGGTCCTTGTCGGCCCAGAGCGCCAGGGCGTGATGCAACAGCGCTTCGCGTGGCGTGGCGGACGCCAGCAAAGGTTTTGCGGCGGAAAGATATGACGCGGCGGCCTTGTCGCTGGCGCCTATCTGCCCGAACAGGCAAAAAGCCGCAGCCCCCAGCTGCACCATCGGCGAGCCGGGAAAAGTTTTGGCGTCCTCCAAAATCGCCTCGGCCCCGCGATCGATCCGCGCCAGCCGCGCCGTGAACCAGTCAACCGAGGCGAGCTCCGCATCGGACGCGGCGGTCATCGGTAGGCCGCGTGCGTCGAGACGTGTGGTCATTGGGGCTCCGGCGTTGACGCGAAGGGGTGCCGCACACTTAGAGCAGCGCTGCGAGAACGGGAAGCCACGGCGGAGTTTTCTTCTCGCCTGGACTCTCCAGGGGTCCGTCAGGGCCTTAGGCGGCCATTCGTAATCGCCGCTGCCACCCCAACAAAAAAGGGCGGCCAATGGCCGCCCGTTCGTCGAATTTCCAAAAACCTTTAGCGCTTCGAGAACTGGAAGCTGCGGCGGGCTTTCTTCTTGCCGTATTTCTTGCGCTCCACCACGCGCGAATCGCGGGTGAGAAAACCTTCCTTCTTGAGCACGCCGCGCAGGTCCGGCTCGAAGGCGACGAGCGCCTTGGAAAGGCCGTGACGCACCGCGCCGGCCTGGCCCGAAAGCCCGCCGCCTGCAACGGTGACGGTCAGATCATATTGGTCGACGCGCTTCGCCACCCCCAGCGGCTGCTGCAGGATCATGCGCAGCACGGGGCGTGCGAAATAAACCTCGATCGGGCGGTCGTTGACGACGACCTTGCCGGAGCCCGGCTTGATCCAGACGCGGGCGACGGCGTCCTTGCGCTTGCCGGTGGCGTAGGCTCTTCCCTGCGCGTCTAGCTTTTGCACATAGTGCGGGGCTTCCGGCTGCGGCGCGGCGGTCGCGCCCTTCAAATCCTGAAGCGAAGACAAAGTCTCGGCCATTTAGACGGTCCTCGAATTCTTGCGGTTGAGACTGGCGATATCGAGCGTCGTCGGCTGCTGCGCCGCGTGCGGATGCTCGGCGCCCTTATAGACACGGAGATTACCGAGCTGCCGGCGGCCGAGCGGCCCGCGCGGGAGCATGCGCTCGACGGCCTTCTCGACGACGCGTTCGGGAAAGCGCCCGTCCAGAATAAACTTCGCCGTACGCTCCTTGATGCCGCCGGGATAGCCGGTGTGGTGGTAATAGACCTTCTGCTCGCGCTTGCGGCCGGTGAACACCACCTTCTCGGCGTTAATGACGACGATATTGTCGCCATCGTCCATATGCGGCGTGAAGGTCGCCTTGTGCTTGCCGCGCAGGCGCAGCGCGATCAGCGTCGCGAGCCGGCCGACGACGAGCCCGGAGGCGTCGATCAGCACCCATTTCTTTTCGATATCCGTTGGTTTGGCGGAATAGGTCTTGCCGAACATGGTCTGAAATTCCAGCGTGAAAAGCCGCGCAGCTGCGCGGTGGATGCGCTCTACTAGGGCGTCGGCGGCCCGCCGTCAAGCGGTTTGAATCGGACAGTAAAGGAGAAACATCAAAATGAACAGATGCTTAGCCTATACGGTACCATAATACCATAAGATTGACCGCTGCCAGGGGACCGCACATGCCTGATCTAGCCACTTCCGACGATTATCTGCGCGGCCTGCTGCGCAAGGTCAAAACCATCGCCGTCGTCGGCGTCTCGCCCAATCCGGCGCGGCCGTCCTATGAGGTGTTCGCCTTCTTGCTCTCGCGCGGTTATCGTCTCACCGGGGTCAATCCGGCGCTGGCCGGCAAGACGCTGCTCGGCGCGCCCTGCGTCGGGACGCTGAAGGATTTGCCCGGGCCGGCCGATATGATCGACGTGTTCCGCAATTCGGCCGCCGCCGGCGACGTCGTCACCGAGGTTCTGGCGCTCGACTGGCGCCCGCTCGTCATCTGGATGCAGCTTGGCGTGCGCAACGAGGCGGCGGCCGCACTCGCAGCCGCGCAGGGCATAGAGGTCGTCATGGACCGCTGCCCGAAGATCGAATATGGGCGGCTCAGCCTCGGGCGGGAGCGCGAGGGCGCGGCGTGAGCCGGTCCACACTCGCGCGTCATGCCCGGCCTTGAGCTGGGCATCCAGGCGTCGACGGCGGGAGCCTGGATGGCCGGGTCAAGCCCGGCCATGACGGCTACTCGGCGCGCGGTCAATCATCCCCGCGCGTTAGCGCCTGCGCATTGACGACCGCCATGCCGAGCACGAGCATCGCGAAAGCCTGGTGCAGTAGCCCGGCCCACAGGGGCACGGCGAGCACGAGCGTAGCGATCCCGATCGAAGCCTGTACCGCCACGAGGATGGCGAGCGCGCTCGCGCGGGCGCTGGCTGCGCCCGGCCCCAGCGTGTGCCAGACGGCGGCGGCCTGCGCCAGCGCAAAGGCCAGCACGGCGTAGGCGACCATCCGGTGCTGGAACTGCACGGTAAGCAAATTGTCGAGAACATTGCGCCAGAGCGGCGAGAGAAGCGCCAACTGATCGAGCGGCGGAATGAAGCGCCCCTCCATCAGCGGCCAGGTATTGTAAGCTCGGCCAGCCCGCAGGCCCGCGACGAGCGCGCCGAGCCCGATCTGCGTCAGCACGGCGAGCACGAAGATGTTGGCCGTGAGCCGCAGCGCGCGGGGCGCGCGGGCGCGCGTTCGCTGGCTTAGCGACGACGCCAGCCACACCAGAGCCACGAACAAGGCCGAGGCGAGCAGCAGATGAATGGCGAGGCGCTCCTGCGCCACCTCGATGCGGCCCGAGAGCCCCGATTTCACCATCCACCAGCCGATGAAGCCCTGCAGACCGCCGAGCGCGAGCACGCCCAAAAGTTTTATCTTGAGAGCTGGCGGAAGCGCGCCGCGAATCCAGAAAAAGACCAGCGGCAAGACGGTCGCAAGTCCGATCAGGCGGCCGAGCAGGCGGTGAGTCCATTCGAAGAAGAAGATGAACTTGAAGCCGGACAGATCCATGTCCGGAACGACGGCGGAATATTGCGGGATCTGTTTGTAGTTCTCGAACTCGGCCTGCCAGTCGGCGGCGCTGAGCGGCGGGATCACGCCGGTCAGGGGCTTCCATTGCGTGATCGAAAGACCGGACTCCGTAAGGCGCGTCGCGCCGCCGACGACGACCATCAGAAAGACGAGGGCGGCGAGGATCCAGAGCCAGACGGCGACCGCGCGGGTGCGCTCGGCCGCGGTGCGAAGAGCCGGCGCGCCAATGGGGAGCGGATCGTAAACCCAGGTCATGCGGCTCCTTCTCGTTCCCGCCGGCGGGGCGGTCTTTTAGGACATTTCCGGCAAATCGTCTAAATCGTCGGCATAGGGGCTTGCTCCGGCGGAGTCCATGCGCGGCCTGTCGCAGGCGCGCGGCGAATTTTGGAGAGGCGCATGCGCATGCGGACGCGCAAATTCATCGGCGCGGTGACGATGATCGGGTTTGTGGTGGTGTATTCGCTGATCGCCATGGCGTTGGCGCAGGCGCGTCCGCTGCATGAATCATCGCCCGCCGTGCAGTTCGTCGTCTATGCGATTTTGGGCCTCGCCTGGATCTTGCCCCTGATGCCGCTGATCCGCTGGATGCAGCGCCCCGACGCCTGAGGGTTTTACGCCGCATCCTGGCCGAGGCGCCGCCCGGCCGGGATCGGCGCGCCGATTACGAGGATGTTTCGTGCGCCGCTTTCGCGCAGCTCGCCTTGAGCCCTCGCGATCGCGCCGCCCTGCGGCTTCGGCGGCGCGGCGAGCACAAAGAAATCCGCCTCGGCTGCGAGGGTCCGCGCCATGTCGCCCGCATCGAGAGCCGGCGCAAGCAGCCAGATGAAATCATAAGTTCGCGCCAGCGCGTCGAGCACGCCGCCAAGCTCGCCCGCGTCGATCGGCTCGGGCTCCGGCTGGATTTCGGCGCTGGTTTCGTCCAACGATCCGCGCGGACCGGCCGGAATGACATGCAGCCGCGAGCGCGGATCGCGGCGGATCGCCTCGGCGAAGGAGGCGGTGGCGTTAATGAGATCGCGCACGCCCGGTTCGCCGCGCAAGGCGAGCGCTTCGGCGCCGCCGTCGGCGTCGTCGAGGCGGAGCAGAATTGAGCGCCCTTCGCCTCCGAGCCTTCGCGCCAGCGCCAGCATCAGATTGGACGCGGCGGCTCCGGGCGTCAGCCCAGCGCCGACGATGCGCAGCGCGCCGCCGTCGCGGCGCCCCGCGACGATCCGCGCAGCGACCTCATCGAGAGGGTCTGCGTCTTCGTCCGCATATCGCTTCGACGTCGCATTCTGGCCGGCCTGCGAGAGAGGGCGCCTTGGATTGCCGAGACGGACGAAAACCGGCGAGTCTCCGACCGTGCGGGGCGGCTCCATCGGCGCCTCATTCTCCATCCGGCGCCGGGGCGCGCGCCGCAACGCGCTGAAAGCCAGCGCCGCCAAACCGGCCGCGCCCGCGATGGCGAGCATGAGACGCCTCGCCGGCAGCAGGGGCCGGGCGGGCTTGACGGCGGGCGAAATCAACTGGGCGAGGACGGCGGGCTCGTCGGCGTCGCCCGCGCCGGGGGCTTGTCCGCGCAGATCGAGATAGAGCGCCGCGATGCGATTGGCCGCAGTGGCGGCGAAGGCGCGATCGCGTGAGCGGAATGCGATGTCGAGGGTCGTCCCAGACGCGCTGACTGCGAGGCGATCTTCAAAGGATTTGAGGATTCGCTCGTCCCGGCTTACGCGGGCGGGATCGGGCGCCAGCCCGAGAAAAATGAGCGCGCCCCCGATCGGCCCGACGCTCGCGGCGAGGGGATCGAATTCGGGCCGGGCGTCGATGCCAAGCTCTTTGACGGCGCGGCGGCCGAACTCGCGCGATGCGATGAGCCGGGCCTCCCCCCACGCGACCGGGGACGCGTTTTGCGCTTCGGCCGCGACGCCCGAGCTGGGCGGCCCCAGGGCGACGCGCGCCTCGGCGCGATATTCAAGCGGCGCGATCATGAGAAAGAGCGCGACGGCGAGGGGCGCGGCGAGGGCGCCCGCGAGAAGCCCTGCTTTGTGGGAGGCGAAGGCGTTGCGAAAGAGATCGAGCGGGCGGGAGCGCTCGGGATCGGGCGCTTCCGGGTCAAGCCGCAGATCAAGCCAATGCATCGGTCCGCTCCCGAATCCGCAACGCCCCATTATGAGACGCTCGCTATGGTTTCGGAGTGGTTAACGAGCGCGAATAAAGGGTGTGGATAAGAGCTTTGACCATGCCCGATCCGCAGACTTTACCCGTGGATTACTTGACGACATAGGCTTCGCTGGCCGTGACGATGATCCAGCACGCATACTGCAAAAGCGCCAGCCACCAACGCGGGTTATCGGGCTCAGTCCCGAAGCGGACATAGGTCGAGACCCAGGCGGCCGTCACCGGCAGAATCAATATCCAGAAGGGGGCGCCGTCTGTTGCGTTCAACAAGAGCACCGAAGCTAATAGCGCGGCCAGCATCGCGACCGCTTTCGCCGCGTCCGGCTTACGCGCGCCGAGCCAACCGAGCCCCGCGAGAGTCGCGAGCGCGAGAATGCCAAGCGCCCATGTCGGGAGCTGCGTCGCCAGCAAGGCCGCAACCAGACTCGTGACGAGAGCGGCGGCCGCAAAGGCGCCCGCCAGCGGCAGCGACGCGTCCTTGACGTTGGCCCATACCGCCCATCCCACCATTGCAAGCCCGAGAACGCCTAATATCGCGGGTTTGACGATCGCCCAGGCGGTGATTGGCAGATCATGAGCGGCATGTGGTCCGGAAACGGCGGACGCGATAAGCAGCGCGAGCCCTGACGCGACCGCCAAGGCGGCGGCAACTGCGGCCAGAAGGCGCCACCGCGCGACCAACTGCCGGGCGGCCCGCCTGAGAAGCAGGAAAAAAATACAGGCGATCGCAAATAGCGCGATGACCCCGGACCATATAGCTATCGACTCCAGCGCTTTGCTAATGCCCTCCGAGCGCAGGAATACGAACTGCTGCGCCGCCCAGAAAAGAGCCCAGGCGATTACGATGAATCCATTGATGGTCGGGGCCGTCTCAGCCGAGGGGTGACAGATCCATTGGTCGATCCGGCGGCTATGCTTGATGTCACCGGCCATGAGACCAGACTCGCCATTTCGGGGAGGCCGCGTTTTATAGGGCCGGACCCGCGCCAGGTAAAGGCGGCGGGTTGGTCAGGGCGCGCAGGGGTGGCGCGGCTGCAACAAGGCGTCGCCAGCCCCGTCGCAGATGGACGGTTTCAGCCGACGACGGCGATCGCATGGGCAAGGAGCAGCGTCATTCAGAAGTTTCGACCGGCCGTGTTCGGCGTCCTTCTTTGCTTACTCGCAACCCCCGTTCTGGCGGCGCCCGTCTGCACGCTTCTCATTGAGGCGGAGAGCGGTGAGGCGCTGGCGTGGCAAGGCGCGCAATGCGAGACCCGCAACAGCCCCGCCTCGACGTTCAAGATCGCGCTCGCTTTGATGGGCTATGACGCGGGTATCCTCAGCGAGGCGCACGCGCCGGCTCGGCGCCGGGCGTTTCCAGCGCTATGTCGACGATCCCAATTACGGCAATCGCGATCTATCCGGCGATCCGGGCGAAAACAACGGCCTCGCCAGCGCCTGGCTCAGCTCTTCGCTCAAGATCTCGCCGCTGGAGCAGACGGCCTTCCTGCGCAGGCTCCTGAGCCGCCAATTGCCGGTCTCGAAGGAGGCGATTGACCTGACGGAGGCGATCATGCCGCAATTTCCGCTGCCGGACGGATGGACCGTCTACGGCAAGACCGGCACTGGCTTTCAGCCGGGCCCGCTTGGCGCGCCCGACCATGATCGGCAATTCGGCTGGTTCGTCGGCTGGGCGCAAAAGGGCGCGCGCAGGGTCGTCTTCGCCCGGCTCTTGAAGGACGAGGCCAAAAACGAGGAATACGCTGGCCCGCGCGCGCGAGACAGCGTGCTGGCCGATCTGCCGCGCCTTCTGGCAGGCCGGTGACGGTCGCGCCCCGCCGCCGCGATTATGTCCCGATCTTGGCCCGCACCTTCTGGTAGACTGCTTCGGTCGTCTTCGCCGCCTCGTCGAGCAGCGCGTTGACCTCGGCGAGCTGCTTCTCGGCGAATTCGCGATCCTTGATCGATTTGGCGTTGATGAAGACGTTCAGCGCCGCGCTGCGAAGCCCCGCGTTGGCGGCGAGCACGGCGACGCCGGCGTCGCTGATGACGTTGAGATTGCCCTTTTCGGCGACGTCCGCGGAAAGGCGAATGACCTCGAAACAGGCCTTGACGGCGCGCAGCGGCGCGAGCGTCGCCTCCTTCAGGGCGGCCTGGATGGCGGCCGTGCGCAGGGCCTTTTCTTCGTCGGTGGCGCGCGGCAGGCCATAGGCGCCCATCACGGAATCGAACGCGACGACATCCTCGTCGATGGCGCGGATCAGCTCGGCGCGCAGCGCCTCGGCTTTGGCGTTGACGGCTTTGAGGTCGTCCGAGACCGCCTCATAGTTCTTTTTGCCGATGGTGAGATTGGCGACCATCGAGACGAGCGCCGCGCCGATGGCGCCGCTTACGGCGGCCGCGCCGCCGCCGCCGGGGGTCGGGCGTTCGCTGGCGAGATCGTCGAGAAAGGTCTGAATCGAGCTGTTCGCGGTCATGTTGTCGCGCATCCCTGCAAAGTCACGCCAGAAAAAGTCACGCCAGCTCTTTGGCCTGCGCATAAATATTCTCGGCGTCGAACACCTTGTCGGAGCTTTCGAACAGCTGGCGCACGCATTCGCGGTGCAGCTTCAGCTTGAGGCCGCCAAGGCCAAGCGCGCCGAAGACGATCTTGCCATGCCGCTCGACCCCTTTGTCGGTCGCCTCGACGCCAAGGATGCCGAGCGGCGGCTGCGCGTTGCAGTCGGCGATCAGTTCGATGGTCGGGCTGTCCTTCCAGTCCTTTTCCTCGAGCAGCGTGATGCCGATGCCGCCGGCGGCGACGACGATATGGGCGCCCTTGACGGCCTCCGCGCGGGCGGCGTTGTCTACGGCCTCGATCGCCGTCGGCGCGAAGCCGAAGCGCTCATTGATGGCCTTGCTCGCGGCCTCAGCGCGCGGCAGCGAACGCCCGGTGATGGAGACCTCGGCGCCTTCGATATGCAGCATCGCGGCGGCGCGCATGCCGACCGGCCCGGTGCCGGCGAGAACGACCGCCTTCTTGCCGGCGAGGGGCTTCGCCTTGGCGAGCAGCGCCACCGCGGCGGCGGCGGTGGTGTTGGAGCCATTGCTGTCCAGCATCACAGAGACGCGGAAATTGGAGAAGAAGCGCTTCTTCACCGCCTTGAAGACGGCTTCGCCCGCGGTCATGTCGCCGCCGCCGACGAAGATCGCCGTAAATTGCTTTTCCTTGGGTCCGCGCGTGTAGATGGTTCCGTCGACGAAGGCGCCGACGTTTTCCGGCGTCACGCCGCCATAGCCGATAATGTGATCGGCGCCGCCGTCGTAGCCGACGACCGTGTCGAAGACGCTCGGCGCCGGATCGGTGTCGAACAGGAACAAAAGCTTTTCTGTCATGGCGGTCTCATTGGGGTTGAGCGCGGGGCGAAGCCGGGCGGGCGGGCGCGGGCGGGCGTTTGGCGAATTCGAGCTTTTGTCAGAAATCGGCGGCGCTGCCAAGCGCGCCGCCGCTGCGGCGTTTCTGCGCAGCGAGCGCATGGTCGATCGCCGCGACGACCAGGCCGAGGGCGAGGAGCGCCGCCATCAGCCCGAGCGCGTTGAGGATGACCTGATTGTAGCCGAGCTTGCCGACGTCGAGGAACGGGTAGGGATAGGCGTTTGAAACCGCGCCGCGCAAGAGAATATAGATGAAGTATATGATAGGGAAAAACATCCAAATTAGCGGATAAGTCCACCTAATTTGGCCTTTTTCAACAAAGGCGAGCCAATAGAGCGGATACAAAATGGGGAGGGCGACGTGCAGGATGTGGTCGGCGACAAGCATGAGGCCTGTCCAATGATATAAGTTGCTGAGCAGCAACGCGTATACCGCGCCGACCATGATAATGTACACGACGGCCGCCGTTCTGACGCCGGGCCGCAGGAAAAAGCTGTCGGCGCCAGGGCGCAGGCACGAGGTCGTGATGACGAGCGCCAGCAGGAGGTTGGTCTCGATCGTGAAAAAGCTGAAATAGCGAACGAGCGCCGGCGCGAGCGGGTCGCCTGTGCCGAGGGCGCCGGAGATTGTGAAGGTCAGCTCGATGCCAAGGGCGGTCCAGCCGAGGCCTGCGAGGGCGCCGGCGCAAACGCGGGGGAAATCCGCCGCTTGCGCCGGCGGCGGCACGGTTTCGGGTTCTCGCGCCATGAGTCGCCGCCCTCAACAGGAATTCGAAAGTTTAGACACCCGCATTCGGGCAAAGGCAATCCCTTCAGGGCGTCGGCGCGGGAACGAAGGAATAGCGCGCGCCATGATGCGCGACGGCGCCCGGCGCGAGGACGCGCATCGATGGTTTCTCAAAGAGATCGCCGTGGAAATCCTCCGGGTCGCCATGGCCGGTCCAGCATTCGATGGCAAGAAAATTGGCTCGCGGCTTCGACCACAGCGCGAAATGCGGGAAATCCGACGTCTCGACCGCGAGCGCCGCGCCGCCCGCATGCTGGAAGCGTAGACCGTGGCTGCGCACGTTAAGGAAGCACAGGGCCTCGGCGGCGAAAAGCTCGGGCGTCAGCGCGAGTTTCTGGCCCTCGAGCGGAACGCGGCGACGGCCCTTCAGAAAGAGCCCCTGGGGCGAAATTTCCCGCACGAACGGTTCTTCCGGCGCCGAAAACCAGATGGAATAGTCGTTCCAGGCGCCCCCGGCGAAGGGCCAGCGAAATCCCGGATGCAGCCCGCAGGCGTAGGGCATCGGCCCGTCGCCGCGATTTTTGACCGTGAGACTCGTTGTGAGGTCGCGTTCGGAGAGGCAATAGTCGACGCAGAGGCGGAACGGGAAGGGATAGAGCGCGAGGCTCTCCTCGCTGCTGGTCAGGGTGAATCGCGCCCGCGCGGGCGTCAGGGTCTCGCCCGCGAAATTCATAGCGCGGGCGAAACCATGCAGGCCGAGGGGGAAGGTTTTCCCCGCCACCCGCGCGCCGCCGCGCGTCCATCCGACCAGGGGGAACAGGATCGGCGCGGTCTCGTCCCAATACGCCGGGTCCTTCTCCCACAGGAGCGGCGTCGGGCCGACGCTCCAGCGCCGGAGTTCGGCGCCGCGCCGGGCGACCTCGGCGCGCGCCGCGCCGCAAGAAAGTTCAATGGAATACGGGTTCAAGGGCGTCGCGGCTCACTGCGGGATCGGCGCAAGTCTCGCCGAACAGGCCGCCGGAACGCAAGGACGCCACGCGTCAAGTCTCGCCTGCAAGGCCCGCGGCCGATGTGCGCCAACTCACACACACGCCGGGCGCAAACGGCCATCCTTGCGGGGATTCCGGACTCGCTGGCCAATGGAACCATGCTTTCAACTTTGTCGCCAGCGCGTAAACGCGCTAAATCTCGGCTGATCGCGCCAAGCCGCGATCTTGATGCGCGGTCCGACGAAGGACGCAGGATCCGGACACAGGAAAATGAGAATTTGAATCCGGCAGAGGCCGAGTCTCCCGCCGCGTCGCCCGCCAGCCTGTTGCGAAGCCTTTTTCGCCGGCAGAGCCTTTTTGGCAAATATGTCGCGTATTTCGTTGGGCTGGTCGCCTTCGTGCTGGCGGTCAGCAGCGTCATCGACGTCTGGATCACCTATCGCGACACCAAGAACATGCTGCTGCATGCGCAGGGCGAGAAAGCCGATGCGTCGGCGCGTCGAGTCGAGCAGTTTCTCGCCGATCTCGAACGCCAGATCGGCTGGGCGACGCGGGCGAGCGCTGCGAGCGATGATCAGCGCCGGGACGATTTCCGGCGCATTCTGGCGGAAACGCCGGCGATTGCGGAAATTGCGCAGATCGATAGCGCCGGCACAGAAGTGATGACGCTCTCGCGCGACGGCGGCGCGCTGCATACCGGCGATAACTGGACCCTGACCGCGGCGTTCCGCGAGGCGCGGCCGGACGCCGCCTGGTTCGGCCCCGTGGTCTTCGCCTCGACCGGCCCGCGCATGCAGATCGCGATGCGCAACGCCGGCAAGGGAGCGGGCTTCACCGTTGCCGAAATCGAACTCAAATATTTGTCGGAGATCCTGAACGGCATTCAGGCCGCGCCCGGCGTCTTCGCCTATATCACGACGGGCGAAGGGCGCCTTATCGCCCACACTGATTCGAGCCTCGTTGGGCGCAATCTCGACATGTCGAAGCTGCCGCAGGTGCATGCGCTGAAACAGGCGAACGCGCCGATCGACGTCGGCTCCAATCTCGCCGGCGAATCGGTGCTGAGCGCGGCGGCGACGGTGCCGCGCCTCAAGTGGCTGGTGTTCGTCGAACAGCCTGTCTCGCAGTCCTTCAAACCCGTCATTGCGCTTCTCGCGCGCCTCGCCTGGCTGTCCGGGCTCGGCCTCCTCCTTTGCGTCGGCGCCGGCATGCTGCTGGCGCGCCGGATGATCGTGCCGATCCGCGCGGTGCAGGAGGGCGCCTCGCGCGTCGCGGCGGGCGATTTCAGCCATAATATCGACATTCACACCGGCGACGAGGTGGAGGCGCTCGCCGATGAATTCAATCGCATGGCCGCCCAGTTGCGCGAATTCTACGCGAGGTTGGAGCAGAAGGTCGACGACCGCACGCATGATCTCGCCCGTTCGGTTCGCGAACTCATCTCCCTCGAGGAGATCGGCCGCGCGCTCGCCGCTTCGCTCGAACTCGGCGAGGTGCTGCAAACCGCGCTGACCCGCGCGGTCGAACTCGCCGAGGCGGATGGCGGCGCCATCTACAACTTCGACCGCGAGCGGGGCGCCTTTCATCTCGCCGAGGCGCATGGCCTCGACCCCTCCTTCGTCGCCGCCCTGCGCGAGGTGAAGCTCACCCGCCTCGACGGGTTGCTTGGCGAAGTCGCGGAGCACGGCCGTACGGTGCAGGTGCCCGACATCAGCGAGGTCGAGGGGTTTCCCCTGCGCGCCGCGACGCTCGCCGCCGGTTTCCGCTCGGCGCTCGTCGTTCCGCTCATCGCGCCGGAGGGCGTGCTCGGCGCCCTTCTCGTCGAGAGCCGCAGGCCCGGCCCTTTCCCGGCCAACAAGGTCAGCCTGATGCAGGCTTTCGCGCATCAATCCATCCTCGCCATGCGCAATGCCCGGTTGTTCCGCAAGGTCGAGGAAAAAAGCCGCCAGCTCGCCCTCGCGAGCGAGCACAAATCGCGCTTCTTCGCCAATATGAGCCACGAACTGCGAACGCCCCTCAACGCTATTCTCGGCTATGCCGAGCTGCTGCGCGACGGCCTTTACGGCGATCTCCCCGACCGCGCCAAAGGCGTGCTGGAGCGTGTCGAGAGTAATGGCGCGCATCTGCTCCACCTCATCAACGACGTGCTCGATCTCTCGAAGCTGGAGGCCGGCGAACTGTCGCTCGTCCTCGACGAATATTCGCTGCGCGCCGTCATCGAGCAGGTCGTCGGCACGACCTACTCGCTGGCTCACACCAAGGGCCTCAGGATCGAGCAGGAGATCGAGGAGCCGCTGCCGCTCGGGCGCGGCGACGAGCGCCGCCTCGTGCAGGTGCTGTTGAACGTCATCAGCAACGCCATCAAATTTACCGACGTGGGCGCCGTCACAATTCGCGCCCGTGCCGTCGGGGACATGTTCGAGATCGTGGTCAAGGACACAGGGCCAGGCATAGCCCCTGAGGATCAGGCGCGCATCTTCGAGGCGTTCCAGCAGGGCGACAACACTAGCACGCGGCTGAAGGGCGGCACCGGGCTCGGCCTTTCGATCACCAAGCGCTTCGTCGAGATGCATGGCGGCGTCATCTCCGTCGCCTCGAAGCTAGGCGAGGGCGCGACCTTTACGATTCTCATTCCGATCCGCGTCGAACGGCAGAAGGCCGCGGCGTGAGCGCCGCGCCGCCACAGCGGGAGGAAAGACCCATTGCATAATCCGCCGCGCATTCTCGCCGTCGACGATGTCGCGGAGAATCGGGAGATCGTCGTCGTGCGGCTGCGCGCGCATGGCTATGAGATCTCGACGGCCGCCGACGGCGAGGAGGGCCTCGCCAAGGCGCGGGCGGAAAAGCCCGATCTCATTTTGCTCGACATCATGATGCCGAAGCTCGACGGCGTCTCGGTGCTGAAGGAGTTGAAGCGCGACGCGAGCCTTGGCTTCATTCCGGTGATCCTCCTCACCGCCAAGGCCGACCGCATGGATGTCGTCGCGGGGCTCGACGCTGGCGCCGATGATTATCTGACGAAACCGTTCGACCAGGCCGCGCTCGTCGCGCGCGTTCGCGCGATGCTGCGCATCAAGGCGCTGCATGATCTGGCGCAGGAGCAAGCGGCCAAGCTCGCGGAGCAAACCAAGGCGCTCGCCGCCTTCAACGCGACGCTGGAGGCGCGCGTTAAGGAGCAGGTGTGCGAGATCGAGAGGATGAGCCGGCTGAAGCGCTTCCTGTCGCCGCAGATTGCCGATGTCGTGGCGGCGAGCGGCGACGCGTCGAGCCTGCTTGAAAGTCACCGCCGCGAAGTCAGCGTGCTGTTTTGCGACCTGCGCGGCTTCACCGCCTTCACCGAGACCGCCGAGCCCGAGGAGGTGATGCGCGTCCTCAACGACTATCACGAGACCTTGGGCGCGCTGATCGATCGCTATGAGGGAACGCTTGAGCGCTTCGCGGGCGATGGCATGCTGATCCTGTTCAACGATCCCTTGCCTTGCGCCGATCATGCCGCCCGCGCTGTTCATATGGCGATTGACATGCAATCCGCCATCAAGACGCGCGCCGCGGTGTGGCGCAAGCGCGGCCATGAACTCGGCTTTGGCATCGGCATTGCGCTCGGCTTTGCGACGCTCGGGCGGATCGGCTTTGCGCGGCGCTTCGATTACTCCGCCGTCGGCAGCGTCACCAACCTCGCCTCGCGCCTCTGCGACGAGGCGAAATCCGGCCAGATCATCATAGAGACGCGCGCCTTTCACGCGGTCGAAGGGCGCTTCGAAGCGCGCGAGCTGGAGCCGATGACGCTCAAGGGCTTTCGCCGGCCCGTGGAGGCCTTCGAGATTTTGAGCGTGGCGGAGAGGAAGTAGCGCCGGTTCGCCTCGCAACGGCGAGGCGCGGGGGCGCCTTGGCCCGGTCCGGCGTTATCACAAACTTGTGAAGACCCGGCGTCAGACCGGATTTACCCTTTTCAAAGCCGCAATGCGGCCGGTCGCGGCGACTCGAGCGTCCCCCCGCGAACAAAAGCTGTGCGCCTCGGTCGAAGCTTCATTGATTCGTCATCTCTTTGTTGCCCGACACGAATAGCGCTCTCGCCGCGATACGTCATTCAAAACGAGGGGAAAAGAATGTCGCGAAAATTAACGCTGTCGGGGGTTGCGCTCAGCGCCGTGGCGCTGGGCCTTGGCGCGCCCTATTCGGCGCAGGCCGAAGGCCGGGTCGAACATGTTTTGCTTATTAGCGTCGATGGCATGCACGCTCTCGACTTCACCAACTGCGCCCTTGGCGTTCCCGGCGTCAATGGAGGCGCGCCCTATTGTCCCAATCTCGCCGCGCTCAGCCAGCACGGCGCGACCTACACCGAAACTTCGACCTCGCGGCCCTCGGACTCATTTCCCGGCCTGACGGCGATCGTGACCGGCGGCTCGCCGTTTTCGACCGGCGCCTTCTACGATGTCAGCTATGATCGCGCTTTGTCGCCGCCGGCCCAGACGACGCCCTATGGCATCGTCGGCGGCCCTGGCCTTTGCCCCGGCACTGTCGGAACGCAAATCGGGTTCGACGAGGAAATCGACGCCGACTATACCAAGCTCGACGCAGGCGGCGGCATCAATCCGGCCTACCTGCCGCGCGACCCGAAAAACAACTGCGCGCCCGTCTACCCGCACAGCTTCATTCGCGTGAACACGCTGTTCGAGGTTGTGAAGGAAGCCGGCGGATACACCGCATGGTCCGACAAGCATCAGTCCTACGAACTGACAAAAGGCGCCAGCGGGCGCGGCGTCGACGATTTCTACGCGCCCGAGATCAACTCCATTCCAGTAGCGCTGCCGCAGGTCACCCTGCTCAACTGCAATCCGCTTCCAGATCAGACGGCGGTGTCGCAGACCAACGCCTGGACCGACAGCTTCGCCAATATCCAATGCTATGACAGCCTCAAGGTCCAGGCCATTCTCAATGAGATCGACGGACTGAGCCATGATGGCTCGGCGACCCGCCGCGTGCCAAACGTCTTCGGCATGAATTTTCAGGCGGTGAGCGTCGGGCAAAAGCTGATCGAGAAGAACACGTCTCAGGCGGGCGGCTATGCCGACGCCGCCGGCACGCCGACCGCGCCCCTTCTCTCCGAAATTCAATTCGTGGACGCGGCGATCGGGAAGTTTGTGGCCGAACTCAAGCGCCGGGGTCTCTATAATGAGACCGCGATTATCATCACCGCCAAGCACGGCCAGTCTCCGATCGATCCGAAGCGCGTGCTGCGCATTCCGGCGGATAACGCCAGCGACAATCCGCCTTCGGCGATTGTCAGCCCGAGCGGCGTCGGTCCCGGGTTGCCGGCGGCGCAGGCGGACGAAGACGATATCTCGCTGCTCTGGCTTACCGACAACAGCGCGGCTGGCACGTTGGCGGCGGTGGCGTCGCTTGAGGCGAACGCCGCCACAATCGGCGCCAACGGCGGTGAAATCTACTATGGCCGCGACCTGTCGCTGTTTTTCCATAACCCTCTCGATCCCACATTCGACTCGCGCACGCCCAATATCGTCGTCGCGCCGAATGTTGGCGTGATTTACACAGGCGGCGCGAAGAAGCTGGCCGAACATGGCGGCTTCGCGCATGACGACACCAACGTCCTTCTGCTCGTCTCCCACCCGACTCTTCAACAAACGACGATCTACAGCCCGGTCGAGACGGCGCAGGTGGCGCCCACGGTCTTGAGCCTGCTCGGCCTCGACCCCAATCGTCTGATCGCCGTGCAGAAGGAAGGGACACAGGTTCTGCCGGGTCTCCCCTACGGCGGCCGTGACCACGGTGGCCGTGACTAAAGCGGTTTCAGGCATAGCGGCGATTAGCTGACGCTAAAGCGGTCTGACGCAAGAATCGAGGGCGGCTTCGGATGATCCAATCCGAAGCCGCCCTTTTCATTGACGCTCCCATGTCGGACGAGAACCGCCAGATCATCGCCGCGACACAGTCGATCCGGCGCCTGCGTTCCTCGCCCTTTTATCTGTGACGCATGAATGAGCTGACTGGCACGATCCGTGCGCTGATAGGTCCGAGCGTCAGCCGGATTGGAGCGCAATCGAAAGGAATGACGGCGATCTAAGGCCAATTTGGGCGGCGCTGGCGGATAATCGCGCTGGAAATCAACGCGGTGCGCGCTACGGGATTAAATCAAGCAGTCTCGTCCGGCGCTGTCGCAATTGTCGCTTATCGGCCTTTCCCGACGTGTCATGAAAGCTCCCTTTTCGGTCCTGCTCTTCTGCAATCTCCCATTGAGCGAACGGCGATCATGCCGAACGCTCCTCAGGGCGACCGGCTTCGACCTCAAACCATTTGCATCGGCCGTTATGTTTCCGAACAATTCGGAAGTGGGCGGAAACATCGAGAGTTAATCATGACCTCCATCGAATCGACCGCTTTCCAGCGCCTTGAGGCCGAAGGCCGGCTTTTGAAGCCGGCCCATAAGGCGCCCACCCACAGCGCTGGCCGCTTCGGCTTTCGCGGCGAAATCGCCTTGACGCTTGATCCTCCTGTGAATCTGGAGGCGGCCTTCGCCACAGCCGAAGAGGGCGACGCGGCGTTCTCGTTTCTCGCTGGATCGCTCACCACCTACAAGCAGTTGCCCGCCCTGATGGAGACGCTCGGCGCCACTGTGAAGCCGGGCGGCAAATATTTCATCTACGTCAGCGATCTCGACCGCGCCTCGCGCTATCAGATCAGCTTTAACGGCGTGAGCTTATATGTCCTGCCGATCGACGACACGTCGGTCTACAATGAACTGATCGATTTTCTCTATCTCGACAAGACGAAGATGAAGAAGTTCGATACGGCGAAGAAGATCGACGCGATCGCCGACGGGGCGGCCAAATATGATCAGGCCTACGAGGCCATCGATTACGAGGAAGGGCTGAAGCGCCTCTGATCGGCCGCCGACTGGCGGATCGCTCCCGACGGACGGTGGGCGCGAAACCGGCCGCTGGCGTCAGCTATGCCGTGCGAACCGCCGGGCGCCGCCATCGTAGCGCCGGCCGGCGCGTTCGGCCGTAAAGCCGAGCACGAGGCGTTGGCGTCAGGCGCAATTCCAGACCACCAAGAATCATCGCGCGAACCATCGTTTGCGTCTTGCGTTAGTCCCCTGCCGCGGCGATCTTCGTCTGGCGATTTCGTCGACGCGCTGCGCGGCGGCCTCCTTATCTTCGCCTCGTTATATTGGAAGAATCATCCATCGGCGGCTGAAAGCGAGAGGTCGATCCGCCATGGCAGAGAGCTTCACCCCGTCTTCCGCCAGCGCGGCTCGCCGCGAGCAGACTCCGCGTGAAGAGACCCCGGGCGCTTCGCAAAAACGGCGCGTGCTTTGCGTTTTTCCGCACTATGTCCCGTCCTTTGGCACCTTCGAATACGCCTATCCCCTGACCCCTCGCGTCAAGGCGTTCATGCCGCCGCAGGGCCTGCTCCTCATCGCCGCGGTCCTGCCCAAAGACTGGGAGGTGCGCTTCATCGACGAGAATATGGGCGCGGCGCGCGCGGGCGATTTCGCCTGGGCCGACGCCGTCTTCGTCAGCGGCATGCATATCCAGCGCCGGCAAATGGAGGATATCTGCGCCCGCGCCCACGCGCAGGGCAAGCCGGTCGCGCTCGGCGGTCCGTCGGTCTCCGCTTGTCCTGAGCTTTATCCGGATTTCGATTATCTGCATGTCGGCGAACTTGGCGACGCGACCGATGCGCTGATCGCGCACATCGCGCGGGACGCCGCGCGGCCCGCCCGGCAGATCGTGCTGACGACGAAGGAACGCCGCGCGCTCGCCGATTTTCCGGCGCCGGCCTATGAGCTCGCCGCGATCGACTGCTATTTCCTCGGCAGCATCCAGTTTTCGAGCGGATGCCCTTACACCTGCGAATTCTGCGACATTCCCGGCCTTTACGGGCGTGTTCCGCGCCTCAAGACCCCGGCGCAGGTCGTCGCCGAACTCGACAAGCTCCTCGCCTGCGGCGTCAACGGCTCGGTTTATTTCGTCGATGACAATTTCGTCGGCAACCGGCGCGCCCTGCTCGGCCTGCTGCCGCATCTCGTCGAATGGCAAAAGCGCAATGGCTACGCTGTGAGCCTCTCCTGCGAAGCGACGCTCAATATCGCAAGCAGGCCGGAAATCCTTGCGCTGATGCGCGAGGCGGCGTTCGACACGATCTTCTGCGGCATCGAGACGCCGGAGCCCGAGGCCCTCAAAGCCATTCAGAAATCGCACAACATGGCGACGCCGATTCTCGATTCCGTGCGCGCGATCAACGATCATGGGATGGAGGTCGTGACGGGGATCATTCTCGGGCTCGACACGGATACGCCGGACTCGGGGGCGCGGATCGTCGAATTTCTGGAGGAGTCGAAGATTCCGCTAGCGACCATCAACCTGCTCCAGGCGCTGCCGCGAACGCCCCTTTGGGACCGCCTGCAGCGGGAGGGGCGCCTGCGCGACGACGACCCTTCGCGCGAATCGAACGTCGATTTTCTGATGCCCTATGAGGACGTCCTCGCCATGTGGCGCAGCTGCATGGAGAAGGCCTACGATCCGAAGGCGCTGTTCGGCCGCTACGAATATCAGATGCGTGCGACGCGGCCGAACCGGCTGCGGCGGCCGTGGAGCCGGCAGCGGCTCGCGCCGCGCAATATTCGCATGGCGCTGACCATGCTCTCGAAGCTGATCTGGAGCGTCGGCGTTCGCGGCTCCTATCGGCGGGCGTTCTGGTCTTTCGCGCTGCCCCGGCTGCTCAGCTTCCGCATCGAGCGCGTGCTCAGCGTCGGCCTCGTCGCGCATCATCTCATCATGTTCGCGCGGGATGCGTGCTCGGGGCGAAGCAACGCCTCATACTATTCGGCGAAGAGTCGCGGTCTCGAAATGGAGGCGACCCTGCCGCAGCGAACCCCGGCTGAATAGGGAGATTGTGTGTCTCTGGCACAACATGCGTCGAAATAGCGACGCGCGGGCCGCTTGGTTAACTTTCAACTTTGCCGAGTCCGGCGTTCCCGCAATAGGGCTTAAGGCCTTGCAACTCAAGCAGATCGCGGCTTGGGCGCGGCCTAACGCTACGTCCGGACCAGGGCGAATCGTGGTTGCGGCGATTTTCTTCAACGTTGCGTCGAATCCACCGTGCGAGCTAAAAATTTGCGCTTAATGCATTGAGGCGCAAGGCCGATGGGCGCGTTTAGGTTTCAGCTGCGAATGCTCAGCGCGGCGCTTCTCGCCGCGGCGGGCTTGAGCGCTTCAAACCATGCGCAGGCGCAAACGTTGCCGCCCGGCTCTCTGCTCCAGATCGATAACGGGACGTCGCCGACCAGCAAGCCCAATACTCCAAACGTTTTCCAGGATTATACATTTACTTACACCCCGACCCAAACGGGCAATAATTACCTTCTGTTCGCATTTCGAAACGATCCCGGTTATTGGACGTTTGGCAATGTCTCCGTCAGCGCTGCGGGAAGTACAACCAATCTGCTGTCAAATCCGGCCTTGGCGACCGGCGGTCCCACGAGCGCGCCGGGGGTGAGCCTGCCGACTAGCTGGGGCTACGCTACGCAGACGGGCGTAGTGCCGAACGCCGCCGGAACGTGGATGCCGCCGGGGAGCGGCGTGCCAAGCTCTGGCAGCGGACTCGGCGTGAACACGTCCACGGCCGGGTCATGGTATGACGGCGCGGTCGGAAGTTTCGACGCCCTCTATCAGGGACTGTTCCTTAATAGCGGCGTAACCTACACAGTATCCTTCTCGGCCGAGTCGGATGGCGCCGCCACCGCTCCGACCATCGAGCTTGGGGCCTTCGCCGGCGCATGCGCTTCCCTCGCCGGTTCGACCGCGAGCTGCAACCCCGCCGGCTCGGGATTTGTGACCGCCATTCCGCCGGTCGTGCCTACCCCCATCGACACCACACAGCCATTCTTTCTCGCAAGCGCGCTTAGCTTTAATGTTTTGCCAGTTTTCGAGGGCGGCACGCTGCGGATGGATCAGGCCGGCGCGACCTACGCGCAGAACTTCACACTGGACGGTTCGACAACCAATACCATCGACGAATTCGGCAATAATTCGACGTTCTCGGGCGCCTTCTCCGATGCGGTTCCGGGCACCCCCGGCAATATCGTCTTCGCCGACAGCGTCGGCGGCGGCTCGGCGACCTTGACGGGCGCCAACACCTATACGGGAACGACGACGATCGACGCCGGCGCGACGCTGATCATGGGGGCAGGCGGCTCGATCACCAATGCGAGCACGCTGACCAATTCCGGTACGCTCCGGGTCGATGTGGGCGGCGCCGTCACGGTGGCCGAGATCGCCAATAATGCGACAGGAACGATCACCAATTTCGGCGCCGTCGCCGCCGCGCTGAACAACGTCGGGGTCGTCAACAACGAAGTCGCCGCCCCAGCCGTTGCCGCCGACGCGAAGGCTCTCGCCGCCGCGGCCGGGGATGGCGTGTGGACCGGCGACGTGCTGTCCAACACCGGAACCATCTTTAACAGCGGGACCTGGACCGGCGATGTTGCGTCGAACGCGGGAGGGATCTTCAACAGCGGAACCTGGAATGCGGCGAATTTCGCCAACTCGGCCGGCGGAACCGTGACAAACACCGGGACATTGACGACAACCGCCAATTTCACCAATGCCGGCCTGTTCCAGACCTCAGGCAGCCTGACGGCGCCGCTGATCGGCAACACTGGAACCTTCGACAATTTCGGCGCGATCACCGGCGCAGTGAATAACGCCGGATTTATCGACAACGGGGCGGCGCCGAGCTTGAAAGCCGCTCAGCTCCCCGCGTCCGCCATCAATCTCGCCGTCGCGGCCGCCGCCAATGGCGTCTGGACCGGCGATGTGGTGTCCAACACAGGCACGATCATCAACAGCGGAACATG
>Ga0181530_10002591_pt1 | contig 21268 bp, 16 predicted proteins | sample PEATcosm2014_Bin_42_FD_119769 | JGI IMG/M metagenome (GOLD analysis project Ga0181530, IMG submission 119769) | Peatland microbial communities from MTU Mesocosm Facility, Houghton, MI, USA - PEATcosm2014_Bin10_60_metaG | ecosystem: Environmental > Terrestrial > Soil > Wetlands > Peat | place... | reverse complement strand
CCTTCGAGTCCGATGCCGGCCGGCACATCATCAACTTCCTCTCCTGTATCAAGAGCCGGCAGCGTCCCGTGTGCGACATCGAGATCGGAGCCTTTTCTACGATTCCCACCCTCATGGGCGGCCTTTCCATTCGAAGCGGCGGTAAGACGGTCGCCTGGAATGGGAACGGCGCCGCCGTCATGGGCTAAGCGCTATGGGTCGCAGGATCTTAGTTCTCAGCCCGAGCCGCCCAAGTGGCCAGGTTGATTAGCGGGGAAAACGATGAAAATCTCACTTGCCGCACTGCTCGCGCTGGGCCCGCTGGTATTCGCGGCGGAGCGCGTCACTATCTCGCTTGACGGCGAATGGGATATTACCGATTCTAAAGTGGCCGATGCCATTCCGTCCTCTTACGGTCACAAAGTCCCGGTACCGGGGCTTGCGCATTCCGCCATTCCGGCGTTCCCCGGCGTGGACGAATTCGATAGCCGCGAGGCGGCCAAGGATAGGGCGCCCAAAACCGGCCTGGTTCCGAATGCAGGGGTGGCGCACCAGGACCGCAACTGGTTCTGGTACCACCGCGCCTTCACGGTTCCAGCGCTCCGCCGGGTGGCGATTCTGCGCATCGATAAAGCGCAATTCGGCGCCGTTGTCTGGCTGAACGGGAAGAACGTCGGAGATCACCTGCCCTGTTTCACCGCCGCCATTTTCGATGTGAGCGGCGCGCTCCGGCAGGGCATCAATGACCTGGTGGTGCGGGTGGGCGCCCATCCGGGCGTGCTGCCGCCCACGGTTTCTGGGGGGACCGACTTCGAGAAGAATCGTTGGACTCCCGGCATTTACGACAGCGTCTCCCTGCTGCTGAGCGACAATCCCGCGATCGAAACCGTACAGGTGGCGCCGAAAATCGCCGGCCGTTCCATCATTGTTCAGACCAGGCTACGGAATTACGGGCGGAGGAGGATTTCGTTCGCGGTCACCCAGCGCGTGCACGCGTGGAAATCTGAGGCGACAATTGCGGCAGCCCCGCCGCGGCCAATGTCGCTGCTGCCCGGCGAAGAGCAAACCGTGCTCCAGACCATACGCATTTCGAACGCGAAACTGTGGTCGCCGGAGGAGCCGAACCTGTATGTGGTCGAGACCGGCACGGGAGGCGACTCGGCAAGCACGCGTTTCGGCATGCGCGAGTTCCGCTTCGATACGGCCACCCGGCGGGCATACCTGAACGGTCACGTGTACTTCATGCGTGGTTCGAATATCACACTGCACCGGTTTTTCGAGGACCCGCTCTCCGGCACGCTGCCGTGGAAGGAAGCGTGGGTCCGCAAACTGCTCGTCGAAATCCCCCACGAGATGCACTGGAACAGCTTCCGCTTCTGCATCGGGCCGGTTCCGGACAAGTGGCTGGACATCGCCGACGAGGCCGGGCTGCTGATCCAGAACGAGTACTTCGTCTGGACGGGGAGCAAGCCGGAAAAGCAGGTGCGCTTCGACGCGCGCGAAATGATTCAGGAGTACGCGGAATGGATGCGCGACAACTGGAACCACCCCAGTGTGGCGATCTGGGACGCGAACAACGAAACCCTCGACCCGATGTTCGGGGAGCGGATTATTCCGGCTGTCCGCCAGCTCGACCTTTCGAACCGGCCCTGGGAGAACAGCTACAACCCGCCCGCCGGGCCGGACGACCCGATCGAAGATCACCCCTACGAATTTGAGGCCGACGGCAGCCAGGAATTCAAGATGACGGCGCTGGAGCGGCCGTTCGGCAAGGCGCCCCTGGCGCATTCGGCGCACGCCGAGATCCTCAACGAGTATGGCCGGCTCTGGCTGAACCGCGACGGCAGCCCGACCGAACTCACGAACAAGCTCTATCCCCGCCTGCTGGGGCCGAACGCGACGGCCGAGGACCGGCTCGCGTTGAACGCGTACCTGCTGGCGGGGCTCACCGAGTACTGGCGTGCGTACCGCTGGTATGCGGGCGTGCTGTATTTCGTCTACCTGACCAGCAGCGGCCCGCGGGGCTTCACGTCGGACAACTTCTGCGACGTCGTGAATCTGGAGCTCGACCCGCACTTCCGCGACTATATGGGCAACGCATTCGCGCCGCTCGGCGTATACCTGAGCTTTTGGCAGCCAACCTTAAAGGGCGGCGAAACGCAAAAGCTCACGGTGATGATGGTGAATGACGACCCGCGGCCGACGGAAGGAACGCTCTCAGTGGTGCTGGAAGGTGCGGACGGGTTGCAAGCGGCGTCGAAGTCCGTGCACTTCTCGGTGGGTGCGCTCGGCCAGGAGACGTACTCTCTGGCTTTCCCGGTTCCGCGGGTGAAAGGAAGTTTCCTGCTGCAGGCGGTGGCGGAGAAACAGTCAAAGAACGGCACGCCTGAAAAGGTCATGAGCCGGCGCCGCGTGGCCGTCAGTTTCTGACGCGGCAGATCAAGGGGGCTGGAGGATACTACAGAGTTGGAGGCGCGGGTCGGAAGGACCGCTGAAACCTTTTTGAACTGGTCGCCTGCCGCACCCCGGAGGAGGCGCGGCATTTCGGTAGAAAGAACCTTATGTAGCTGGAGATGAAATCTATGCGACGACGAATTTTTCTTCAATCGGTATCCGGGGCCGCACTGGCTGCGTCGGCTGTGGCTGCTCAGCAGGACGGCCAAAGCGCCGGCTCGCCTTCTCAGCCGGGAGGTTCAGGGACTATCAAACTCACGGAGAAAGAGTACTTCGAGGGACCAGGATTCGTTTTCCTTGTTTTCCATAATCATAATCAGATGCAGGGCGGGATCCAGATTATACAAAAAGGCGAACGATTGCTCGACAGCGGAAGCCTGCTGCTTACACTCAAGAGCGGCGCTGCTCGCCGTGGCTCATCCGGTAGCGTACTGCGCCGGGTGGTGGACCGGGAACGATCCACTGCGACGGTCTTCGGCGAAGTGAGCGGACTGAATCTGGGCTACCAGCTCATATGCCGTACCGATGGCCGGCGCATGTTTGTCACGCTGAAGTTCGATCAGGCGCTGGACTGGAGCAAGATCCAGGAAGCCGGCTTCCATATGTATCTTTACACGCCGGCATACTTCGAGAAGTCCTTTCAAGGCGATTCGATAACGGGCGTTTTTCCCCGGCAATTTACCGGCGAACCGGTTCTTGCGCGCTCGCGGAATATCTTACGGATCGCCGAAGAAGATCCAATGGTGAGCATGACCTTCGAACGGCCCGGCGGCGAACTGCGGCTCGAAGACGGACGCCGCCAACGTACGGCATGGTTTTCGGTGGTGGCGCCCATCGAGCCTGGATCGACCGCGACCGAAGTCGAGGTCGCCATCACGCCGTCGATCGACCCGCAGTGGCGGCGGGCGCCCGTGATCAGCGTATCGCAAGTGGGTTACCATCCCCGGCAGCCGAAGCAGGCGGTGGTCGAGTTAGACCCGCGCGAGGATTTTGGGGAAAAGATCAGCCTCTTCAAGATGTCGCCCCATGGCAACAAGGAGCTGATCAAGGCTGCGAACCCCAAACCCTGGGGAGAATTTCTCTACTATAAATACGGCGTCTTCGACTTTAGTGAAGTAGTGGACCCGGGCGTGTACGTGCTGGAGTTTCGGGGCCTGACAGCGGGGCCTGTCCGTATCGACCGGCAGGTTTACGATCAGGCCTGGCGGCCGACCCTGGAGGTATTTCTGCCGGTTCAGATGTGCCACGTATCGGTGCGCGAGGGCAATCGCACCTGGCACGGCGCCTGCCATTTGGACGATGCGTCGCAGGCGCCCGAAAACACGATGGGCCTCGATGGCTATCAGCAAGGCAAGCACGAGACGCGATTTGCCGATTACGAGCACATACCAGGTCTGAACTGGGGCGGATGGCATGACGCCGGAGACCATGATCTGCCGGCCGGCAGCATGGCCGGTACAACCTTGGCCTTGGCTTTGGCCCAGGAGGAGTTTCACCCGGGTTTGGACCTGACAACGGTTCGGCGTGCCGACCGCGAGGTGCTGCTGCACGTTCCGGATGGCGAAGAGGATCTTCTCCAGCAGATTGAGTGCGGCGTGGAAGGTTTGCTGGCTTCCTACCGCGTGGCGGGGCACATTTTTGCCGGGATTATCGAAAGCACGCGCGATCAATACGACCACACGGGCGATCCGGTGAACATCACGGATAACCTCGTATACGACAGCAGCCTAAAGCCCGACCAGGTAGCAGTTGGACGTTCCGGCAAGCGCGACGATCGATGGGCGTTCACCAACCGGAACACGGGACTGCAATACCGCGTGGCTCAAACCCTTGCCGCGGCGAGCCGGGTGCTGCGCGAGAAGAAACCCGCTCTCAGTGAAGAGTGTCTGGCTGCGGCGGCCAAACTCTGGGAGTACGAGCAGACGAACGCGCCTGTCTATGCCCCGGGCTCCTATGCGCCGGGACGCGGCGGGAGCTTCCCGGCGGACGAGATCTCAACCACGGCGGAGCTATGGCTCACTACGGATGATGCGCGTTACCAGCAGCGCCTCTATGCTCTGCTGCCGCAGGTCGCCTCCGCATCGCCCGAGCAGTTTGGGAGCGGGCCGGGCTGGGTCCTGGCACGGTTGCTGTCCAAGGCTCCGGATGCGGAATTCCACAATCTGGTTCTGGAACAGGCGAAGAAGTGGAAGGCCGCCACGGAGGCCATGGAGGCCACTAATCCGTATGGGATTCGCTTCCCCTCCAGGCTCTTGAGGTCCGACTGGAAATTCGACTCGCCCGCGCAGGCAAGAAGCGACACGGGAAAGATCTCTGCATGGGATTTGCAGACCGATGGCATGCACCATTACTTCTATCACAAGCATCTGCCGGACATCTTTGATGCGAACAGCTTGTTCTCGGCGGTGAACTTCGTACTTGGCTGCCATCCGGCCACCAATACCAGTTGCGTCTCTGGGGTGGGGACGAACTCACAGTTGATAGCCTATGGCTTCAATCGGGACGATTGGACGTACATTCCGGGTGGGGTGATCTCAGGCATTTCCCTGGTGAAACCGGATTTTATGGAACTTAAGAACTTTCCGTATGCCTGGTATCAGACAGAGTATGTAATACACGGAGCCGCCAGTTACATCTTTGTTGTGCTCGCGACACAGTGGATACTCGAGCATCAGCGTCCGGCGGCGCACGCCTGAAACCTGAGGTCGTGCCATGCCGAATCCCCTCGGCCCACGACCGCGGTCCCGTATGGTCCGAAAACTGAATTGCCGGGGGAGACGGTGTTCCGCTTTGATTTCGGCGCAAACCAAAGGCCGGGCATGCGTCAAAATGCGGCTTGTCCCTCAGGAAGTGCATCTTTAGGAACCGGCCTGTTGCCATGCCGTCGGCGGGGGCCGTCAGAAACTGAGCAGCACATGCCAGATGTAAAGGTATGCCAGGCCTTCGATCTCGTTCCACACCCGCTCGGTCAGCCCACAGTCGCCAATAATTGGCGGCAGTTCGCGCGCCTTTTGTTCGAAGGGGAAGCACACACCGGAGGCGGCCCAATCCGGTAATGCGGTGGTCTGGCGCAGTGGAGCGGCGGGCTGAGGACCAGCGGATGCCGACGGGGAACGGTAAACACCGAACTCCCGCGCCGCATCGGTCATGGCCTTCAGGCTTTCGAGTGACGCGTCATTCTGGATGATGGCACTGGCATCCAGGATGTAGCCGCCTTCGGCGCCAATGGTCTCGATCAAGCGCCGGCAGTGAGCCCTGACCTCCTCCGGAGAGCCGAAGGCCAGCAGCGTATTGGGCACACCGCCGCTCAGACAAAATTTGCGTCCAAGAATGCGGTGGGCTTCCGCGGGATCGCTGCGGTCGATGTGGAATATGACGCTTCCGGCGGGAAGCTCGGCGAAGTCCTCCAGTTCGTTGTCCCACTTCCCTTCGGCGTATAGAAGCGTCTGATTCCCTCGCACCCAGAGCGCTTCGATGATAGGTTTGAGAGTGGGCCAATAAATGGAGCGGAAGTGCCGCTTGGAAATAAACGGCGTACACCCGCGATGCATCCAGATCGGAATTGGAATTTGGCCTTGGGGGTCGGCGCCGGTCAACGCCAAATAGCCCAGGTGAGGCATCAGGGCCTCGCAGGCTTCGAGCACTTTCTCCGGTATCTCCATCAGGTCGAAGACGAGCGCCAGGTAACCACGCAATTTATCGCCCAGGATGTCGAGCGGCGCTTTCAGCATGCCGCAGATGGCCGACGGCGTCCCACACTCCCTACGCATACGATCGACCTGTGCCCCGAAGGCATGGAAATAGTCGAGCATTGCCATGCCGCCCTTCACAAAGGAGAGGTTGTTCCGGTAAGTGACGGGGCAGCCCTTGGCGGAAACTTCACCACTTACGCGCGGTAGCCATGTCTCATATAGGAAGCGGGTTGGGTCGGCAATCAGCTCGTCGTACTCCTCGCGTTTCATGAAGGCATGGTCTTCCGCGGGTTCACGGTACTGGAACGTAACGTCCGCGCCGACATCGATTCCTGGCACGCCGTAGTAACGGAGTCCGATCGCTTGAGTGAGGCCAGTCCACACGTATACCATGTTGGGGACGACAGCGTCCCAATCGAAATTGCGACAACAGCGCACGACCGCTTCGAAAGCCAGCCGGTAGTCGTGCGTCACCTGTTGGCAGGTGAAGCCGGCGTACTTTGCCGTCACTTCGGCAGCGAAGGGACGGACGGGAACGCAGTCGGGTTGCCCGTTTCTCATGGCGCTCACATAGCGGTTCAATCTCTGCTCATACAACACTTCCCTGTCGTCTCGCATGCTTTCACCCGAATGTGCGCTTTTGTTGTGAAGGTCCCTGAACAGAGCGAACGGCTTGTGCTCAGAGAATTGGGCGCACTACGAATATGCACCCATTCAAAACAAAGAGTCAACTCGAACATGTTCGCGGGTTGCGAGCTTCCGAAAAATGTCGCAGCGCTTCGTCGTAATCGCGCGCCATCGAGTATTCGAGTCCCGCCGCGACGCGGGGCGATGCGGCCAGCGGAGCGAGGCTTGCCGCCCGCTGCAACTCCGGGACCGCCTCGGAGAATCGCCTCTGCCTGGCCGGTTGCGACCCGCCGCGCTCTGCGGCGTTTCGCCCGCTGGCGCTCATAATGCGCAGCCGCATGAAACTCCATCGCGCCTATACTGCTGTACTTTCCGCCTTCCGAAATCCGCAACAATTCAGGTATATTTAATTGATTGACTTAACAGTTTTGAACGAAGCCGGCTGCGCTGTTCTTCGCCTCTCCCGAGGCTTCGGCAGCGGGTCTGATTGGAGCAGAATCATGTCGGAACGGTTGATTATGGGGCGCCGATCCCACGCCATGGAGAGCTTGTCGGAACGAGCGTACGAGTCGATCCGCGATAACATCCTGCGTGGCCGGTATGTCCTTGGCGCCGCGCTTTCGAGGAGACAACTGGCGAAGGAACTCCGTATGAGCTTCCTGCCTGTATCAGAGGCGGTCCGGCGCCTCGAGATAGATGGCCTCCTGGAGAGCAAGCCGCGCGTGGGTACCTGGGTTCGGATCCCGACGCGGCAGGACATTCTCGAGCGATATGCTCTACGGGAGGCTCTGGAAACCCAGGCCGCGCGGTTGTGCGCCGAACATGCGGACCAGAACGGCCGGCGGGAACTTCTGAAAATGGGGTTTCACCTGGACCAGTTGTATGGGCCCGGCACGGATGGTGACGAGGAATTCCTTTATTCCGTCCACACTTACCACTTGCGTTTCCACCTGCGGATCGCCGAACTCGGCGGCAATTCGCTCCTGCGAGGAGCGATCGAACGCGAACAGGTATTGGTTTTCAACTGGCTCTTCGATACGGCCGCGCGGCAGCGTAGCCTTCCACCGCGGTTTCACAGTGAACTTGCGGCGGCGGTGACCGGGACGGTGGAGGGCGCGGACCGCACGATGCGTGCGCATATCCGACATGGCATGGAGCGGGTTATGGAGATTATGGACACGTCCACCGCCGATAATGGATCGAGGCTGAGGCTGCCCCGCAAAATCCGGGGGCGCGGAGTGAAGGCGGAAAAGCCCCAATAACCGGTCGATCTGCGGACCTGCCGTCCTGATCGAAGCGGATGGCGACACCCTTGGACCCGTTGCCTTAGTTCCCGGTAAGGCACGATTCCGGCCGTGTCGGCGAAGTTCCGTTTCAGCGCCAAGTGCGAATTCGTTCCAAAAAACAACAGTCCCTTCACCCCATCCCCGCGATGCGACCCGGTCCTTCCCGGTGTTGCGCACCAGAGCCGTTATCGCCGGTCCGCCGCCCGCCTCGGAGTAGGCGTCCTGCTGTCATATCACATCTGTTTTGCTGTGGCGATCCGGTGGAGAGTCTGGACCGTGTCCTGGCGCGGTCCGGAGGACAAACTCAGCCTCGCGGTCTCTGCTCCCGGAAAAGCCAATAGCCCGGACGCTGGTCCCTGAGGGCGCGCGTCGTGCCCTGATCCTGAGCTGCAAGCCGGCCGGCATTGGGCTTTTTGGATGTGCGGCTCGCCGGCATTCCTCGGGTTCGAGAGCCGCCGCGCGAGTCGAACCACATGGGCATCCTCCATCCCGGTCAAACCGTTCTGTGCCGCTGAATAGGGCAAAAGACATTGAAGGGGCCTTGACACCGTACCGGATCCGAATTAAGATTGCTGCAATATCAGATCAAGTCATCTCCAATGGTCTAGACCGCCCGAATGGGGGCAGATCGGTTTGGAACTGTCGTGGGCAACGAATGCGCGTGCCTGGAACGGCCCGGGAGAATTACTGAAGCGACTGGCGTTCAGTGAGAGCGGGAATTGGCAGATAAAACCAGCGCCTAAATGAGAGGCATAAAATGGACCGTCGATCGTTCTTAACTGGCAGCTTGGCCGCGGCTACTGCTGCGGCCAAGCTGGCTTGGCCTGACTCCAGTGCTCGGGCGACCGAGTACTATGTCGCCCCCACAGGCCGTGACGAGAATCCGGGAACTAAAAGCAAGCCGTTTGCCACGATCCAGCGTGCCAGAGACGAAGTGCGCAAACTCATCGCGAAGGGGTTAAAAACAAACGTCGATGTCTGGATTCGCGGCGGCACCTATACGCTGCTCGATACCGTCGTCTTCGGCCCCGAGCATTCCGGCACTGACCAGTACTCTATAACGTATCAGGCGGTTCCCGGTGAGGAACCCGTCATCAGCTCCGGCGTTGAAATTGTGGGTTGGAGGAAGCAGGAGACTATGCTCGGCGATCTGCCGGTGCCGGCCGAAGGGAACGTGTGGGTGGCTGATGTCCCGGAATCGCTGGGCCGTTTCCGCACGTTGTACGACCAGAAAGGACATTTGGAACGGGCGCGCGGCAACGGCTTCGTTCCAGGTGAGCCTCCTGACAGTGCCGACAGGACCGATCGCATTGGGCGCTTGCGCAATCTCTATTTCCCACCTGGCGCGCTGCGGAACTGGAGCAACCTGAACGATGTCGAGATCGTCATCCGGTATTCCTCGACCATGAATATCCTGGGCCTGGAGTCTGTGGACGAGGCCGCCGGGGTGGCCCGCACCAGCCTCCCCGGCACCTATGCCCTGCGCAAGCTCCAGAGACAGCAGCGGAACCCGTCGGCTTGGGTGGAAAATGTCTTGGAAGTTCTGGATCACCCCGGCGCATGGGTGCTCAATACCCACACTCGGAAGCTCTATCTATGGCCGCCAGCCGGGGAGCCAAAGGGTATTCTGGCGCCGCGGTTGTCTGAACTGATCCGGGTCGAAGGCAAGAACGATGCCAGTGGTACCGGCGACGTCCCGGTCAGAAATCTCGTCTTCCGAGGGCTGACGTTCGCGCATGCCGACCGCGATCTCTGGTCCGCCGGTGATATCGGCATCCAGCACGACTGGGAGATGATCGACAAGCCGGACGCGCTGTTGCGGCTGCGGGGCGCTGAAACCTGCAAAATCGAAAGCTGCAAGTTTCGCGATAGCGGCGGCAATGCAATCCGGCTGGATCTCTACGCGCGCAAGAACCGCATCGAGGGTAATGAAATCCGCTGCATGGGCCAGGGAGGTATCATGCTGATCGGATACGGACCCGGCGTTAAGGACGTCAACCGGCAAAACGAAATCCTCAACAACCATATCCACCATTGCGGTTTGATCTATTGGCACTCTGTCGGGATGATGATGTGGCAGAGCGGGGAGAACCACGTCGCTCATAACTATATTCATGACATGCCGCGCCATGCCATTTCCCTCAGCGGCGTGCGCGTTCCTTATTTTGAGCAACCCTGCGATAGCCGTGAAATCTGCAAGAGTTTACGCTGGCCGGAGATTGGCGAAAAGAAAACATGGGATGAGATCATGCCGTTTCTGCACACGAAAACAAATCTCGTCGAACAGAACGAGATCGAGCGCGTGTTGCAGAGACTGGGTGATGGCGCGGGTATCAACGTCACTGGCGCCGGCGAAGGCAACCTGATCCGCCGGAATTATGTACACGACATCTTCCCCAATGAGTGGGTGAGCGGCTGTTTACGGACAGACGACTGGCAGCGTGGGACCACCTGGGAAGAGAACGTCATTTATCGCTCGAACGCCGGTGCCTGGGAGCACAAAGGCGCCAACAACATCATCAATAATTACGCCATCGACCTCCTTCCAAGAGGCTACTTCCGAATTTATAGGAACGGCCCGGGCGAGAAGATTGACGGAACCGTAATCGAGCGGAACATCTTTTACAGCTCGAATGGGGCCGCGGTATTTTACACGTTCGCGGTCGGTCCCGAGCAGGTGGCCAAATCGCGAATCGAAGGCAACCTGTATTACTGCGGAAATGTGGAGGATGCTCCGGCGCCGAAGTTTCTCCAGGTTCTCCGGCAACAAGGAGTCGCCAAGTCAGACGTGTATGCCAACCCCATGTTTGTCGCATTGAATGACGGGAACTTCCGGCTGAAGCCGGAGTCGCCGGCTCTCAAGATGGGAATCAAACAAATCGATCTGAAAGGCGTCGGACTTACAGAGACGTTTCAGAAACGTCTGATGGAATGATGCGAGGGCGCTGTGCCAATCGAAAATCTCGTTAGAACGAAAATCATTTGCCGCCGGTCTTTTCTGACTATCCTCCCCGGAGCCCTGGTGATCGCCCGGGGGGCGCAGCCGGAAAGCACACCGCTGCCGAATCGCCCCAAAGTCCCGGGGACAATGCTCCTGCGCGCGCGGTTTCGCGTTGAACAGCCGCCCGGCAGCGGCAGCATCCGGCTCACTGAAGAACCGCTGCGCTGGGAGGTGGCTCAGACAGCCATTATTATTATCGATATGTGGGACACTCACACCTGTCATCTTTCGGCGCAGCGGGTGGCGGCAATGGCGCCGCGAATGAATCAGGTTGTTAGTGCTGCCAGAAGTCTGGGTGTGATGATCATTCACGCTCCCAGCGACACGATGAAATTCTACGAGGGAAGGCCGGAACGCCTGAGGATGCAGCAAGCGGCGAGGGCTCCTTCACCGTTTCCGATTCGGGCCACCGAGCCGGATCGCGACGAGTCAGGCAAGCTTCCGGCCGCCGCCTGCGATGACCCGGTTTTCCAGAACTTCACGGGCCCCGCACCGCCCACCACCAGAGGGTTGTATCCCTGGGAGCGCGAACATCCGGCCATCGAGATCGCCGGTTATGACGGCATCAGCGACAGCGGCCAGGAGATCTACAACTTCTGTAAGCAGGAAGGCATTACCAATATCGCCCTTATGGGCGTCCACACCAATATCTGCATCCTGAACCGCGCCTTCGGAGTTCGTGAAATGAAGAAGCTCGGGTTCAATGTAGTTGTCGTACGGGACCTGACGGATGCCATGTACGATCCACGGAAACGACCCTTCGTCAGCCATGCGCGTGGCACCGAGCTGGTCGTCGAGCAAATCGAGGCGAACTGGTGTCCATCGATCTCGAGCGAAGACCTGACGAAGGTGATCCCGGGCTCAGACGGTCCGTTTTCGCGCTAAGACGGGCACGCGCCGATACAGCCGCACACGCCCAAGGCTTCGGGCGCCGGGCATCGGTGCTACGCTGCGTTCAACATGCGCGCGACAACGAGTGTGCCAGGAGAGCGCTTGGGCGTGGATTTGAAGCGGAGACGCGCCGGCGTTGCTGGCGTTGGGTTCCACGTCGCGGTGGGCGTGGGAAATTTCACTGGAGCTGAGGTCAGGTCGTGCCGCCTGGCGGTTTCCTGATTGCTTTCTTAAAAGTAGCCGGCAGACCCAGAGCCAATAGACCCGCGCCCAGAAGAAGCGTGCCCGAAGGTTCCGGAGTATAGCTGCCGGCGGCCTGATAACCGCTTTGGGTTAAAAGCTCGACAGAAGCTTCGTAGCCGGAGGAGTCAGGGGTGAGCACATTACTCGCGCTTGTCCATGTGGTGCTGCCGGTAGCGGTCAAATTAACGGTGACCGAGGTGGCCGCCGTCCCCGTATCGTCGACGTTGTACGTCATCGTCCCGAAGCCGCCCGACTGGCTTGCCACGTAGTAATACGGTCCGTTTCCGGTGCCTGTCCCGGTGATGGAGCTGCAATTGTTGGACGGTGTGCAGGAGCCGATCTCGGAGTTCCCGTTCACGTTAAGAAACACGTTGTGCAAGTCGTACGAGGTGTCCGACGGATCCTGGTTGCTGAAATCGACAACGGCGGTAGTGGAATTTGTCAGGGTGACCTCGACCTCTATAGTGTTCGCGGGGGGCTGTCCAGGCGTTTCGTCTGTGTTCAGGAAAAATATGATTGAGTCGGCAAAGGCCGGCGTACCTACAGCCAACGTCAGCACCAAAATCGCAAGCAGGCTCAAAAGTAGTCTTTTCATGCCATCGTCTCACTTACGGAACATAAGACGTTTTTGAGGATACGGCCTGTTCGTGCAAGCCATCCCCAAGCGGAACACAGGTGCAAAACCAATCAGGATTTCCATGATGCGCCGTTCGACTTTCACATCATAGCGCCTTTTGGCTCTCTGTCCATAGATCGAGGTACTTCTTCAGTACCAGTATCATTAGTATTTTTGCCTTCTTTCGCGAAGGCATGGCGCCGTGACCCGATTCGCTCTCCGGCGGCAACGCGCGCGGATATCCGCAAGAACAGACGATCCGCGCGGCAACGGAAAGAGCGCGTCGCCTTCGTAAAAGCCGTCCGTAGGGCAGGTTGTCAACCTGCTGCGGGTTGTTAACCCGCCCAGGCGCCGGTTAACAGCCGGCGTGCAGGATACCATCCTGCCCTACCGCGCCTCTTCCACCCGGCGCCAGATCTCCGCGCTCTCGCGGTGCAGTTTCAAGGCCTCGAACGCCGCCGCTCCATCCTCCCCGCCGCCCCTCACCAAGCCCAGCAAAAACTCGATCCCCTCTTCCTGCCGCGACGCGCTGATGGCGCGCAGCAGCACGCCGCGAAAATCCCGCTCGCGGCTTCCCTTCCAACACTCCCGCAACATCGCCACCGCCTGCGGCAGGCGCGCCGCGCCCAGCGCCAGCGCCGCTTCCTCGCGCTGCTCTTCCCGGCTCAAAAACTCCCCCACGAAGGGCAGCGCCGCCGTCCCTTCCAGCGCCAGCAGACCGTCGAAGGCCTGTCCCGTCACGCGGCTCTCTTGATCGCCCAGCCGCGCTTTCATGCGCAGCAGCAGCGCGCCTTCCTCGCCTTCCATCTGCGCCAGCGCGCGAACCACCTCCAGCCGCACGGTGAAATCCTGGTCGGCGACGGCGTCCGCCAGCAGGCGAAAAATCCGCGCGCGCGTAAGATCCGTGCAGGCCGGCAGCGCCACCGCGCACTGCCCGCGCAGGCTCGCCGCGGTATCTTCGCTCCTGCCCCACACCGGCTCCAATTGCACGTGCCGCAACCCGCGCACGAACACCGCGCACTCGCCATGCTCCATCTCGACCAGCGCTTTCACAATCGCGCTCTTGCCCCAGCACTGCGGGTCGCGCTCCGCCGCTTTCTCCATCAGCCGCTCGAAGCTTGCCAGCAAATCCGGAATCAGCTCCGTCATGCGCCGCCCGGCCGCGATCCTGGCCGCTTTCGCCACCATCAGGTTCACGCGGTCGCGCAGCGCCTTGCGCAGTCCCGCCGCGGCCTCCGCCGCCGGCGCATCGCGCAGCGCATTCAGCCGCTCGATCTCTTCCTCCACTTTGCGCGCCGCCATCAGCTCATGTACCAGCCGCCGTTCACGTTGATGGTCTGCCCGGTGATGTATCCGTTCCCCGCCAGCATCACGGCTACGTCCGCCACTTCGCCGGCTTCGCCGAACCGCCCCACCGGAATCATTTCCGGCCGCGCCAACGCGTTGGCCGTCACCATATCGGTTCTCACCAGCGCCGGCGCGATGGCGTTCACCGTGATCCCTTCCTTGGCCAGCAGTTTGGCGTAGCCGCGCGTCAGCCCCAGCATTCCCGCCTTCGCCGCCGCGTAGTGCGGCCCCACGATGCTCCCCGCCTGCGCCGCCACCGACGATATATTCAGGATGCGTCCCCAGCGCCGCCGCCGCATTTCCGGCAGCACCGCCTGCGTCGTCAGAAAGCACGAAGTCAGGTTCACCGCGATCTGCTCGTCCCAATCCTCCAGCGTGATCTCCTCGATCTGCTGCACCTTGGCGATTCCCGCGTTGTTCACCAGAATCTCGACCGCTCCCAGCGTCGCCGCCACCTCGCGCACCATGCGCTCCACCTGCCCGCGCGAGGAAACATCGGCGCGCACCAGCATGGTATCGGCCTCGTCCATCAGGCACGCGGCGGCTTCGGCGTCGAGCTTGCGTGCGCGGTAATTCAGCGCCACGCGGCAGCCCGCGTGCCCCAGCGCCAGGGCAATGGCGCGTCCGATGCCGCGGCTCGCTCCCGTCACCAGCGCCACTTTTCCGCTCAAATCTTCCATGACTCCCAGGATAGCCGCGCCGCATCCAATCGGCATGGACCTCCAGTTGAACGGCAAGCTCGCGCTGGTCACCGGCTCGACCGCCGGCATCGGCTTTGCCATCGCCAACGCCCTGGCGCGCGAGGGCGCCGGCGTCATCGTGAACGGGCGAACCGAAGCCCGCGCCGCCGAAGCCGCGCGCCGCATTCAATCGGCAACCGCGGCCGCTCGCGTCGAGACCTTCGCCGGGGATCTTTCCCAACCGTCCGCCGCGGACGCGCTGGCGCGGCGCTTCCCCGCTGTCGATGTGCTGGTCAACAATCTGGGCATCTTCGAGCCTAAACCCTTCGAGCAGATTACCGATGCCGATTGGCTCGCCGTCATCGAAACCAACTTCATGAGCGGCGTGCGCCTCAGCCGCCATTACCTGCCGAAAATGAGAGATGCCGGATGGGGACGAATCCTATTCATATCCAGCGAATCGGCCGTCAACATACCCGTCGAAATGATCCATTACGGCGTCACCAAAACCATGCAGGTGGCGCTCGCCCGCGGCCTGGCGGAAAGCGTGGCCGGAACCGCCATTACCGTCAACTCCGTGCTGGCCGGTCCCACGCGTTCCGAGGGCGTCGGCAACTTCCTGGAAAGTTTGGCGCGGTCGCGCAACCTCGGCGCGCGGCAGATCGAGGACGATTTCTTCCAGCACGCACGCCCCAGTTCGCTCCTCAAGCGATTTGAAACTCCCCAGGAAATTGCCGCCATGGTTGCGTTCCTGGCCAGCCCTGTATCGTCCGGCACAAATGGCGCTGCCCTGCGCGTCGAAGGCGGAGTCGTGCGCTCCATTTTTTAAATCCACTCTTACGGAGGCTTTCCCCATGAAACGTACTGCGAGCGCCCAATGGCGCGGCGATCTGAAATCCGGCAGCGGCACGGTGTCCACCGCCAGCGGCGTGCTCTCGAATTCCGCATACTCCTTCCACACCCGCTTCGAGGAGGGCCACGGCACCAATCCCGAAGAGTTGCTGGCCGCCGCCCATGCGGGGTGCTTCACCATGGCGCTTTCCGCGCAGTTGGCGCAAGCCGGCCTCACCGCGGAAACCCTCGAGACCACCTGCGCCATCAGCCTGGAGAAACAGCCCGATGGCTGGGCGGTTACGGAGAGCCACCTGGAGTTGACGGCCAAGGTTCCGGGGGCGTCGCAGGAAGCTTTCGACAAAGCGGTACAGGCGGCCAAGAGCGGGTGCCCGGTCTCCAAGCTTTACAAAACCAACATCACGCTCAGCTCGCATCTGGTAGGGTAAACTTCGGCTTGTCCTACCAATTGCCTTTCATGCGCTACTCGTGACATAATCCTTGCCATGGCGACGGCCGTGATCAAGATGGAGCCGAAATCGGAGGGCATCGCGACTCCGCGCAAAAAACGGCCCAAGGAACTGGCGGTGATTACCGAGTGCTGCACCGGTTGCGCGGGCTCCCCGGCCTGCGTCCCCTACTGCCCGGTGGCCGACTGCATGTACTGGGTTCCGGACGAGGATCATCCTCCGTTCGGCCACATCGAGGTCGATCCGATCCTCTGTATCGGCTGCAAGAAGTGCACCAGCAAGGGGCCGGATGGCGCATTTCTCGATGGATGCCCCTGGGACGCCATCGAAATGCTACCTATAGAAGAAGTGGAAACAATGGCCGGTATCAAAATGCCGGTGTAACGTCCATTTCTAAAACATATGTCTCTCGACATCCAGCAAAGAGAACGCGAAGGCATCGTCATCCTCGATTTGAAGGGCCGCATTACGGTCGGCCCGGAAGCTACCGCACTGCGCGAAAGCATGGTTCAGTTGAATCAGGCCGGCTCGCGCAGCGTCGTCCTCAACCTGCACGGCGTCGATTACATCGATAGCACCGGCTTGGGAGCCCTGGTCATGTGCGCCACCAGCATGCGCAAGAACGAGGGCAATATGAAGCTGGAAAACCTCAACCGGCGCAACATCGAGCTGCTGGTCATGACCAAGCTGGCGACTGTCTTCGAGATCTTTTCCGACGAGCAGGACGCCGTGAACAGCTTCTACCCGGACCGCGAGGTCAAGACCTTCGACATCCTCAACTTCGTGCAGCAGATGAAGAAGGGGGAATGAACGCCGCCGGGCCCGGTAAGCGTCCTGCTATCCTGGTCTTTGCCCAATTTCCCTGCGAGGAATAGCGTCGCATGGCGCTGGTAGTCATCGGCGGCGTGGCTGCCGGGTTGAGCGCGGCCGCGCGCGCCCGCCGCGTGGATCCGCGCCTGGAAATCATCGTGCTCGAGAAAGGGCCGGTGGTCTCCTATGGCGCGTGCGGCCTGCCTTATTTCGTCGAAGGCCGCGTGCGCGACGCCCGCCAGTTGATCGTCTACACTCCCGAATATTTCCGCAAGGAGCGCCAAATCGACGTGCGCACCGGCGCGCGGGTGGTCGCGCTGGCGCACTCGCGGCGCGAAGTGCTGCTGGAATCGGGCGAACGCGTCCGCTACGACAAGCTGGTATTGGCCACCGGCGCGCGCTGCGATACCGCGGGGATTTCGGGCGCCGCGCAGCCGCACGTCTTCACGCTGCACACCCTGCAAGACGCCGAACGCATGCGCCGCTTCCTGCGCGAGAAGCAGCCGCGGCGCGCGGTGGTGATCGGAGCGGGATATATCGGGCTCGAAGCCGCCGATGCCTTGCGGCGCAACGGCGTCGCGGTTACCGTGCTGGAGCGTTCCCCCTACGCGCTGCTGCGCCAGGACCCGCAGTTTACCGCGGCGGTCCGCAAGCAGCTCGAGTTGTATCGCGTGGAGCTGCGCTGCGGCGTTGCCGTGCCGGCCATCGAGGCGGATTCGGTGGCGGGCATTCCCTGCGACATGGCGGTGATTGCCGCCGGGTTCAAGCCTAACGTGGAGCTGGCGACGGAGGCCGGCGTGGAAATCGGCCGCACCGGCGCCATTCGCACCGACGACCACATGGAAACCACCGTGCGCGGCATCTTCGCGGCCGGCGATTGCGCCGAAGTCAACCACCTGGTGACCGGCCGTCCCACTTATATTCCCCTCGGCACCACCGCCAACAAAGCCGGCCGGGTTGCGGGAGCCAATGCGGCGGGCGGGCGGGAACGGTTTCCGGGCATCGTGGGAACCTCCATCGTGGGGATTTTCGGAATGGCATTCGCCACCACCGGGCTCTCCGCCGCGGAAGCCCGGCAGGAGGGATTTTCGCCCGTTGCGGCGCGCATCGAAGCGCCCTCCAAGCCGCGCTATTTCCGCGGCGTTCCCACCACGGTCGAGTTGGTGGCGGACCGCGCCACGCGGCGGCTGGTGGGCGGATCGGTGATTGGCGAAGACGGCGCGGCGGGGCGCATCGACGTGATCGCGGCGGCCCTGCAAAATCGCATGCGCGTGGAAGATTTCGAGCAGCTCGACCTGGCCTATTCGCCGCCCTTTTCGCCCGTGTGGGATCCCCTTTTAATCGCCGCCCAGCAGCTTCTGAAAGAGCTGTAGGGCAGGCTGGCAGCCTGCGCGGCGGTTGTATACCGCCGCCGGACCGATTGGCAATCGGTCCGCGCTACTCGGAACCCTCCGCCAGTTCCATCACCAGCGGGTGACAGCGACATTATTTTCTCAGCCCCGCCTGCCAGTTGAGCATCACCGTCATGGAAGCCGCGGCGGGGTCGCCACCGGTATTGACCACCAGAAAGCGCTTGCTATCGGGGCTGACGTCGAAACGGGCCGAGGTGGCAGTGGGGACATCGAAGAGCGGCTTGGGCAGGCCGTGCTCGAAGGTGGCGCCGCTCTTCACATCCACCGCCATCACCTGGCCGGCATTAGAAAGATAGAAAAGCTCCTTGCCGTCGCGGCTCCAGACCGGGCGTGTGCCGCCGTCGGCGGAAATCTGAAACTTGCCTTCCTTGCCGGGAAAGCTCTGCGCGTAGACCTGCATGTCGCCGCTTTCGTCGGAACCGTAAGCCAGGTATTTTCCGTCGGGAGACAGCCTGCCGGCAAACTCCAGGGCATTGGTTGCGAGGAATGGGTAGGGCTTGCGCGCCGCCGCATCGCCCAGGGGATTGGGCAGCACCCAGATGTCGTAACCCGTCCTGGCGCCCACGATCGTAAAAATCACGAACTTGCCGTCGCGCGACCAGTTGGTGTCTATCTTGGCCTCGGGCGATTCGAACAGCAGTTCCGCCTTGCCCGTGCCGTTGGCCGGCTTCACATAAAGACCGTACTGCCCGGACTGGTTGGAGATGAACAGAATGCGGCTGCCATCCGGCGACCAGCTCGGATAATAGTTGTCTTTCGGGCCGAAGGTGAACCTGGAAGCGGTGCCGTGTGCCAGGTCGTGCAGCCAGATATCGTTGGTACCGGCCTGCGCATCCGTCCGTTCCACCGCTACCGTGCGGCCATCGGGCGAGATGGCGGGCTGGCGCATGGTTCCGGGCGGCCCGACCGTCCCCAGCGATTTGCCGGCGCGGTCGAACCAGGTGAGATTCTCGACCCCTGTGGCGCCACCCGAGTAATAGGCCAGCACGCCAGTTTGGGAAAGGGAGAAATGGCCCAGCCTGGAACTGCGGAAATAGTCCACATGTTCGGCCACGGGAAAGGGATCGCCCGTGGTTTCGAGGCGCCCGGCATCGAAAGGCCGAGCCATCAGCGTGTTGTCGCGTACGAAGAGGACATAGCCGCGCGGGTCATAAAAGGCGTTGGAGGCGTCCGCCAAAATCGGGCGGCGCGTCTTGGATTCCAGATCTCCCACCCAAACGTCCATTTTCTGCGGATCGACGTTGCGGGCGATATAGAGGAAATGACGTCCATCCGGCAGGAAGGAAGGCCAGAGATCGCCAAATTCACCGTGCGCAACGTCCAATTCGGTGACCGGCGCGCTGGCGCCGCCGGCGGCTGAAACGCGCATCAGTCCGGAGTTGAAGCCGCCGTTGAAGAGGATCACGTCACCGCGGCCCCAAGCGCCTCCGTACGCTTGTCGGGCGTCGCAGAGGGTCAGCGCAGGTCCCCCGGAGACGTCGACCCTCTTCAGTTTGCCGCCGGCGAAGAAACCCAGAGAACGGCTGTCCGGCGACCAGAAGGGATAGGCCGCGGCAGTGATTCCTTCCGTGCCGGGCAACGGCCGGGCGGTAGCAGCGTCCAGGTCGCGCACCCAAAGCTGATCTTTGCCATCCACAGCGGCGGTGAAAACGATGCGGCGGCCATCGGGCGAGACCGCCGGAGGCGCGTTACCGAAAGTCGCTTTGCCGGGAGGCAGGATGGTGAATTTGACGGTGCGCGCCTCTTCCACCGGGCGGCGCAGGTAGAGTGTAGCGAAGGCGATGGCGGCGAGCGCGAAAACGGCCGCCGCGATCCACGGCAGGATGGCGGCGCGCGGCGTGGGCGGCGCGGATGCCGGTGTCTCCGCTGCCGGCGGATTTTCCAGCGCGATGCGCGCTTCGCCGATATCCCGTAGCCGTGTGTTCGCGTCCTTGCGCAAACAGCGCTCCAACAGGCGGCGGATGTACGCAGGCGTATCCGCCGGCAGGTTGCTCAAATCCGGCACATCCTTCACCACCGAAGCCAGCGTATCGGTGACCGTTTCCCCGCCGCCGAACAACTGCTGCCCCGTCAGCATCTCGTAGAAGACCACCCCGAACGCCCAGATATCGGCGCGCTTATCCACCGGTTTGCCGCGCGCCTGCTCCGGGCTCATGTACGCCGCCGTGCCCAGAATCATCCCCGCCTGCGTCATGGCCAGCGACAGCGTGGGCGACATGGTGGGACTGGTCCCGGCCGCGCTCGCCGCGCTGAATTCCCCGGCCGATTTGGCCAGGCCGAAATCCAGAATCTTCACCACCCCCGCGGGCGTGATCTTGATATTCGCCGGCTTCAAATCGCGATGCACGATGCCGCGCTCGTGCGCCGCTTCCAATCCCAGCGCGATCTGCCGCGCGATGGGAATAGCTTCTTCGATCGGCAAAGGGCCGCGCAAGTCGGCGCCCTCCACCAATTCCATCACCAGCGCGCCCTGCTCGATGCCGTACACGGTCGCGATATTGGGATGGTTCAGCGAAGCCAGCACCTGCGCTTCGCGCTCGAAGCGCGCCATGTACTGCGCGTCGTTGGCAAATGCCGCGGGGAGCACTTTGATGGCGACCTCGCGATTCAGTTTGCTGTCGCGCGCGCGGTAGACTTCGCCCATCCCGCCGGCGCCCAGCGGCGCGACGATCTCGTAGGGCCCCAGATGGTCGCCTGACGATAACGGCATGAGGAGACATTTTACACGAAACTCACTGTGGGGCGGACCCCCCGGTCCGGGCGGGACGCCCACGTCCCGCTACCGGGCAACCATACCAGCATCTTCCAAAAGCGAGCAGGCCGACGAGGGCGTCGGCCGGTCGCGGTAGGGACAGCGGTTGCCCACTGCCCCCCGCACAGACCCGTGCTGGCGCTCCTAACGCACACGGTTCCTACCTCGGATATGGGG